>Ga0206677_10002022_pt1 | contig 18415 bp, 18 predicted proteins | sample M130m12015metaG_FD_155475 | JGI IMG/M metagenome (GOLD analysis project Ga0206677, IMG submission 155475) | Ammonia-oxidizing marine archaeal communities from Monterey Bay, California, United States - M1 30m 12015 | ecosystem: Environmental > Aquatic > Marine > Intertidal zone | place: USA...
AGCGGAACCTATAATGAAGCGGTAGGATTGCAAGAAACATTAGATCAGTCCTGGAATGATGTTGGTGCAGCATATCAAAGGCGCGCAGATTTGGTTCCTCAATTGGTTGCAACTGTAAAGGGTGCGGCGGAAAACGAAAAAGGCATATTGACTGAGGTAACACAAGCCAGAGCAGGAATCGTCAATGCAAAAACCCCAGAGGACATGGAATTTATGGGTAAAAAAATAAATACTGCAATAAATTTGGCATTTGAGGCTTATCCGCAAATTAGGTCTACAGAAAATTTTGGTGCTTTACAAGCTCAATTGGAAGGAACTGAAAACCGAATCAATAAATCCCGAAAAGATTACAACGCCACTGTCAAAATCTATAACACTTATATTCGAGGGTTTTTCACGAGTATGATATTGAATGAAGAGGAGTTTCCTAAAAAAGAAGGGTTCCAGGCGAATAAAGGAGCTGAGAATGCTCCTGAAGTAAACTTTGATTAATAGCGTGTTTTCTAAAGATTTTTTTTCACAAATTCAAAAACAAGCAATACAGGACGCAATTGCTAATGCTGAACTAAACACCTCAGGTGAAATACGTTTGCACGTTGACGACAAGTGTTCAGGGGAGCCTATAAGTAAAGCTATTGAGACGTTCGAAAAGCTTAAAATGCACGAAACGGAGCTACGAAATGGTGTGTTAATTTATGTGGCAATAACAGACAAGAAGCTGGCAATCATTGGTGATAAAGGAATAGATGCTGTTGTAGCTGAGGATTTTTGGGATGACATTAAAAACAAGCTTATTGAAAGCTTTAAAGTTGAAAAATTTACGGAAGGGCTTGTTCAAGCTATTGAGCAGTCAGGAATTCAGCTCAAGTCGCATTTCCCTTTTCAGTCTGATGATACGAATGAATTGAGTAACGACATCTCTTTTGGAGCGGATCAATCTAAATAAAATGAAAAAAACATTTTTAATTTCAGGCCTTTTCGTTCTAACCATAATTTTTACATTTTTTGGACAGTCCAAATTGCCTTCAGCTCCCGTTCCTTTTAAACTATATAATAATATTTCTAAGGAAATGCCAGGTTTTCTGTCATCTCAACAGGCCCAAAAAATAGAGGAGAGGCTTAGAAGTTTTGAAGACAGCACGGGCAATCAAATAGTAGTCCTTGTTATTGACGATCTTATGGGTTACGACCCTGAACAATACGCGACGGGTATTGGAGAGTCCTGGGGTGTTGGTCAAGAAGAAAAGGATAATGGAGTTGTTTTTCTTATTAAGCCAACAGGAGGAGAGGGTGAACGTAAGACCTTTATTGCAATTGGAGAAGGATTAGAGGGGGCAATTCCAGATGCAACAACTTGGACCATCATTAACAATGATGTAATCCCCAGGTTTCAGGAAGGTGATTTTTACAATGGCGTAAATAATGGTGTTGGGGTATTAATCGATTTAGCCAACGGTGAGTATAGTGCAGAGGAATACGAGACAAAGGCGAAGGAAATGAGCTGGGTTGATATTTTATTACTCGTTATTTTTATCCCGATTTTCATTTTGGTATTTATTTTTGGTCGCAAAAATAATGGAGGTCGCGGAGGAAGAACTTTTTACGGAGGTGGATTTAGTTCTGGAGGTGGAAGCAGTTTTGGAGGTGGAAGTTTCGGAGGAGGTAGCTTTGGCGGAGGAGGTGCTGGAGGAAGCTGGTAATGTCTTTATTTCAGCAATTCTAAGGCTATAATACGTTCTGTTTCTTTCTTATACATATTAAAGATACCCCCTGTGGCAGGCCCATTAAAACCCGTATGAATATGAATAATTTCCCCCTTACTATTTACGAAAAGTGTGGTTGGGAAGCTTATAACCTTATTTAGCATAGAAAAACGCTGTGAGGCTTCTTTTTTACTTGCTCTTCCTGCAAGTAAAACTTGATAGGGAAGCTTGGCTTTTTTTGAAAATATCCTCAAGTGCTTTTTCCTTTCTCTTTTTGTTTTTTGGCTTTCAAAACCGAGCGCAACAATCTGTAACCCATCGGCATTGTATTTTTCGTGAAGGGTTTTAAAATAATTCGTTTCATCAAGACAGTTTGGACACCAGCTCCCCATAATTTGTAAAATCGTCACGGGATGTTTGCTGAAATTAATTTTTTTTTGGCCAAAGCGAAGCGCATTATATTTGAACACAGACAAATCATATTTGGAGTCAACAAGGTAGGTCAATGAATCTGGATTAGAAATAGCCGCATCAGCATCTTTAACGGCCTTCCAGGTGGTTTGATAGGAGGCACCGCTGTAGAATTTTCCTAGTAGCGTATCACCAAATATTTTTGCAGTGAAGACAAAAGCATGTGCGCCATCAAAGCAAGATAAATGTAGCCGGTCACCAAAGACATTACCATCTAGAAATCGATAATCACCAGTTTCTGTGAGAAAAGTACCTGATAACTTGTTATTATGTTGCTCAAAAAGACCTACAGCCAGCCATGAATCTTTCTGATTTCCAAAAGTCACTTCGTAAGAGGAAAACACCGTATTATTAAATCCATTAGCTTTACCCTCAAATCTAGTTCCCTGCGATTGCGTTCCCGATAAAGGAAAACTCATTCCTTTTCTATTGTCTCTCCAGTAGCCGAGAATATTGTTAGAATCTTTAAAGGCAAACTTTAAATAGCTATCCATCTCCTTAAATTGATAGATGACTGAATCTTTGTCATTGGATACAGACATTGGAATTTCTTCTTTCCCATTGACAATATATATTTTTGAGTCATTGGTTTTTTTAATAAAAAAAGGGAGGTGAAGGCGATCATTTAGCGAAATTTCGAATCGCCATTGTTCGACTTGACTTAAAGAAGTATATTTTAAAACAAATAATGATAGGAGTAGAAAGACGCTTTTAATCATAGAATAAAAGTACCAACTTTTAGTTGTATTTATTCGTTTAACTTTGTTTTGGTGAACATTAAATCAATTTTCTTTTTTCTTTTTTTCTTTATCACTTCCCATAGTGTGTTTTCGCAAAAAGCACCATTAAAAGTGTTGAGCTGGAATGTTTTTTTACGTCCGGGTATTATGCGAGACAATCAAATGAAGCGTGTTGAACCAATCGGAGAATATTTAATTCAAACAGCTGCGGACATTATAATTCTCCAGGAAGCATTTCATAAAAAGGCAAAACGCACTTTGATAAAAAAATTACAACAGCTCTACCCCTATTATACATCTCGTGGGCCTATCTCATTTTGGGGTGTTTCATCAGGCGTTCTTATTTTTTCAAAGCACCCTCTTTTGGAAGAGGCTTTTATTTCCTTTAATTCTGGAACAGGTTCCGATAAACTTGCTAGGAAAGGGTTAGTTCATGTAGCTTTTAATTTTCATAATAAGCGCGTAGATGTTTTTGGCACTCATCTTCAGGCGGGAATCTCAAACAAATGTAAATTGATTCGAAAGCAGCAAGTTATGGTTTTAAAAAAAGCTTCATATTCTGTAGATCCGTCAAACGGATTAATACTCGCAGGAGATTTTAACTTTACACCTAACGGAGATTTGTTTGCTTTTTTGAAGAAAACCTTGGATATTGAAGTCTCGGTTCTGGATTCAGAAGTAAAACACAGTGCAAATTTTCCGGATCAAGATTTATTTTCTGTTCAAGGGAATCCGGTATTGATTGATTTTATACTTTTAAGACAATCACAATGGTTAGAACAAACTAGAATCTGGATAGAAGAGCCGAGAGAAAGAAAAGGTGAAATATGGACCAGGATTTCAGACCATAATCCTATAACATCTATATTTCAATTAACAGAATTTGAGCATTGATGCAACTTTTAGAAACAAATTGTAGTCTTAATAACAGGAGCCATGGATGAAATATCCTTGATACAAGGTTGTATTGAAGGTAATCAAAGGGCTCAACGACAGTTATTTGATAGTTTTTCGCCAAAGTTTTTCGCTGTTTGTCTGCGTTATATGAAGAACAACGATGAAGCTGAGGATGTACTTCAAGAAGCATTGATTAAAGTATTTTCAAAGCTTCCTGAGTACAGTAAGAAAGGTTCATTTGAAGGTTGGATGAGACGTATTGTAGTAAATACATGTTTGGACCAAATAAGAAAGAACCAAAAGCTTAAATTTGACGCTCCTTTGGAGCAAGAAGAGTATAAGTTATCAACAAATGCGTATATATTTGAAAAACTGTCAGCAGATGAGTTGATAAAAGAGATTCAAGAAATGCCTCCAGGGTATAAAGTAGTCTTCAACATGTTTGCAATAGAAGGCTTTTCGCATCAAGAGATAGCTGAGCATTTAGGTGTAAAAGAATCTACATCAAAATCTCAATATCTAAGAGCAAGGGCCTATTTAAAAGAAAGAATATTAAAAATAGATGAGCGATAAAGATCCTATAAAAGATTTGTTCAGGGACAAACTCCAGTCTCATGAGGTTATGCCTAGTAAAGCGGTATGGTCGAATGTTTCGAGTTCTCTTGGGCATCCTGCAGCCTCTGCTTCAGGATTAGGAGCTTCTTCTATTTTGAAAATCGCTGCTGTTGTCGTTGGTGTTTCCACTGTTGGAGTGGTTAGCTATTTTTACATGAACAACGAAGATTCAAATACAGAATCTAATAAAAAAATTGTTTTGCAAGATGAGGTTTTAGATGAGCCCGCATCTTCCGAAACCATAAGTGTTCCTCAAAACACTAATCCAAAAGAGCCAGTTAAGAATAGTGATACTGAGCTTGTTTCAGAAAGTGAAATTTCTGACAATGTTATTCGGGAATCTCAACCTGAATCTCTTATTACCCAAGAAAGTTTGCCTGTGTCTCCCTCCTTTGAAAACCAAGCGAATTTTGAAGTACAAGAAACATTTGACGTTGTACAGAGTGTTCCCGAAGTTATAAGTGAATTGCCAAGAACTCCAGTAGAGCAAATTACTCCATCTCCTCAAGAAAACATAGCTGAGGTTGTACAATACGATCAGGATGAAGTTGTTTCGGTTGAAACTCCAGTCGAGGAAAGTGAAATGTCTAATTCGTTTGAAGAGGTAATTGTTTTACCAAATATTTTTACTCCGAATGGGGATCGGGTCAATGATGTATTTATGATTGAAATGACCGAAAAATCAGAATTTCAAATCATCGTACTAAATGCCAAGAATCAAACGGTGTTTAAATCAAACGACGCCAATTTCGAATGGGATGGAACAATGCTTAATGGTGAACCAGCCCCAACAGGTAATTATCTTTACTATTTTTCTGCAAAAGACCTGAACGGCAAAGACGTTACTAAATCATCTATTTTGAAGATTCAGCGATAAAAGGAGCGCTATCAGTGTCAATTTTCTTAATTCCCAAATAAAAAAGAGTAATCCCTATAGTCATTAATAGATGCGATAAATCACCTTTATCAAACCATCTAAAAAGATTGATTTTCATTAAAAAAACAATTGCACTCGGTAACATCACAACAACCCCGAGAATCAACCATTTGAAACTTCTTTGAAATTTTAGATTCAAAGAACTGGCAAAAGAGACAGAGATAAATACACCAATAACCGTGTTAATTACTATCGGCAGAAAGCCAATCGTATGGTCATTATCAAATGCTTTTGTAGAAATTACTGTTATCACACTCAGAAAAACCCCAATCATTTTAAAAAAAGAAATTTTGCCTAGAATGTTGTTTTTATTGAACCTTCTTGAGGACTTAACCATAGCTTTTTCAATAAAATAAACACTTAGAATACCTGATATCCAAGTGGGGAATTTACCCTGTGGTCCTGAATAAGAATACAATCCATGAGCTATAGACCCCATAATCGCACCAATACCAAAAGTTAAAAAGAAGTAGTACCAATACTTCAAAAAGCCGTGGCTTTTTCTTCTGCTGTATAATTTAAAAACAAAATAAAAACTGATACCGGCCATGATTAAATCCGTTATGATAGCATTGGGTTCTAGAATAGTGAATCCATTGAGATCTAAACTTATTTTAGGAAAATCTTCACCTATTTGCATTGTGGCACGAAAGTAATCCGAATAATACAATACACAAAACTCGTTTGTAAATTTGGCAATTTCGAACCAAAGAAACTCATTAACTTTAAAATAATTAATTTCATTTTATGCACAAACCCAATGCCCTCGTTAAAGGCGATCTTATATTCATAGTTTCGCCAGCAAAAAGTATAGAAGCACAACATATAAGCCATGCAAAAAAAACCATGGAGGATTGGGGTTATAAAGTTGAAATTTCAAATCATGCCTCTAATAGGCGTAATTATTTTTCAGGTTCTGATAATGAACGATTATCTGATTTACAAAAGGCTTTAGATGACTCAAAAGTTAAAGCCATTGTTTGTGCGCGAGGAGGTTATGGTTCGGTAAGAATATTGGATGAATTAAATTGGAGTGGATTTAAGATGCATCCTAAATGGCTTGTTGGATTTAGTGACATTACCGTTTTTCATTTGCGTTGTGCTATTCTCGGTATTATGAGTTTACATGCAACGATGCCCTTGAATTTTACTTCTAATTCCAAGGAAGCCTTATCTACATTGGATGCGGCTTTATCTGGAAAAAAATTTGAAATAAATGCGCCAAGTTCATCCTTTAATAAAGAAGGTCTGGCATCAGGAAAGCTTATTGGTGGAAATTTGAGTATAATTTTTAGTTTACTTGGGACCAAAGATCGCTTTGATTTCGAAAAAGGGATTTTGTTTTTAGAGGATTTATCTGAGCAACTTTACCATTTAGATCGTATGTTTTTTGCTTTGAAAAAAGCAGGAATTTTCAACAAAATAAATGGACTTATTATAGGAGGAATGACAGATTTAAAGGATACAACACCCTCTTTTGGAATGACATACGAAGAAATTATTCTCGAAAAAATGAAGGGGATTGCTGTTCCAATCTGTTTTAATTTCCCTTCAGGCCATATTGATGATAATAGGGCTATGATTCTTGGTGCACCTGTTGAATTCAATGTGAATTCTTATGGCGCAACGCTGCGTTATGTATAATTATTCTAAATAAGAACCTTTTTTATAGAGTATTGTTGAATAGGAGTAACTTTGTAGCGATTTAAAAGTACCACGTATATGAGTAATTCTGCATTTATAAAATCGTCAATAGCCAAAAAATATTGGATGGCCTTGACTGGTTTATTCTTATGCCTGTTTTTAGTAGGACATTTATTAGGGAATCTTCAGCTTATTTTCTCGACGGGAGAGGAGGGAAGAAGGGTTTTTAATGAATATGCATACTTTATGACGCACAATCCTGCTGTTAAGGTATTGTCCTATTTAACCTATTTTTCAATATTATTTCATGCCATTGATGGAATTGCATTGTTCGTTCAGAATAAAAAGGCACGTCCTGTTGCTTATGCCTATTCTAAACCAAGTGCCAACTCTTCAATGCCGTCGAGATATATGGCGTTATTGGGTACGCTTGTACTTGTTTTTATAGCAACACATATGTCGAATTTTTGGTGGAAAATGAAATACACTGAAGAAATTCCCTTACATTCTTATTTCGCAAAAACAGATAAAGATTTTGGGGATACTACTTATGCCAAAGTTTTTGAGACTAAAGAGTTCTACTACAGTCAAACCGGGCCTATCCCAAAAGATACAGCAGCAACTACGGTTAGAGGACTTGACATTATGGTTAAAGGAACCAACTTAAAATACGGCAGTGGTTATAAGGACCTACACACGGTAGTTCTTCAATACTTCAGTAAACAAAACAAATCTGAATCAGGAGTTCCAGTAGGATTACTGGGCACTTTATTCTATGTGATTTCTATGGCTGTTCTTGGTTTCCATTTATGGCATGGATTTGCTTCGGCATTTCAATCTCTGGGACTGAACCATCCTACTTACACCCCTTTAATTAAGACATTTGGTAGGGCTTTTTCGGTTGTGGTACCGGGCTTATTTGCAATCATACCTGTGTTTTTATATTTAATTAGCTAGAAATTAATACTATGTCAAGTTTAGATTCTAAAATACCAAAAGGTCCAATAGAAAAAAAGTGGACAGATCATAAGAACCACATGAAATTAGTGGCTCCAAATAACAGACCTAAAATAGATGTTATTGTTGTTGGAACCGGATTAGCAGGTGCATCTGCCTCCGCTTCATTGGGCGAGATGGGTTACAATGTTAAAACCTTTTGTTTTCAAGATTCACCGCGACGAGCGCATTCAATAGCCGCTCAAGGAGGTATAAATGCTGCGAAGAATTATCAGAACGATGGAGATAGTGTTTATCGACTATTTTACGATACTATCAAAGGTGGAGATTACCGATCAAGAGAAGCAAATGTGTATCGATTGGCTGAAGTTTCTGCAAATATTATTGACCAGTGTGTTGCTCAAGGTGTTCCTTTTGCGCGCGAATATGGTGGTCTTTTAGATAACCGCTCATTCGGTGGTGTGCAGGTAAGAAGAACTTTTTATGCGGCAGGTCAGACAGGTCAACAATTACTTCTTGGGGCCTATTCGGCATTATCTAGACAAATAGGATTAGGACGTGTAAAAATGTATCACAGACACGAGATGATGGATCTTGTCAAAGTGGATGGAAAGGCAAGAGGAATTATTGCAAGAAATTTAGTTTCTGGAGAGCTGGAACGTCATTCAGCACATGCCGTTGTTATTGCCTCAGGTGGCTATGGAAATGTATACTTCCTTTCTACTAACGCTATGGGGAGCAATGTATCTGCCGCTTGGAAAATACATAAGCGAGGTGCACATTTTGCAAACCCATGTTATGTGCAAATTCATCCGACTTGTATTCCTGTTCATGGTACAAATCAATCAAAACTTACCCTCATGTCTGAGTCGCTTAGGAACTCTGGTAGAATATGGGTCCCTAAACGAAAAGAAGATGCTGAAGCAGTGCGTCAAGGTAAATTGAAACCTACAGAAATCGCAGAAGAGCATAGAGATTATTACTTGGAAAGAAGATATCCTGCTTTTGGAAACTTAGTTCCGCGTGATGTGGCTTCAAGAGCTGCGAAAGAACGTTGCGACGAGGGATATGGAATAGAAGCCAATGACACAAATGAAGGAGTCTATCTAGATTTTGCATCAGAAATTAGAAGTAAAGGAAAACAAGTAGCTTATGCAAAGGGAGATCATAATCCTACTGAAGATACCGTTGTTAGGCTCGGTAAAGCATGGGTAGAAGAAAAGTATGGGAACTTATTTCAAATGTATCAGCAGATAACGGATCAAAACCCATATGAAACACCTATGAAAATATATCCGGCTGTGCATTACACAATGGGCGGAGTTTGGGTAGACTATAATCTTCAGAGTACAATTCCTGGATGTTTTGTTGCAGGTGAGGCAAACTTTTCAGACCATGGTGCAAACCGACTCGGAGCATCTGCTTTAATGCAAGGGCTAGCTGATGGTTATTTCGTTTTACCTTATACGATAGCGAATTACCTTGCTAATGAAATACGAACAGGTGAGATTACAACCGATTCAAAGGAGTTTGATGAAGTAGAGGGAGATGTGAAAGCATCTATCGATAAGTTAATTGCTGTGAAGGGCTCACATTCAGTAGATTATTTCCATAAAAAACTTGGTTTGATTATGTGGAACAAGGTTGGTATGAGTAGAAGTGAATCTGGACTAAAGACAGCAATTTCTGAGTTGTCCGAATTGCGAAATGCTTTTTACAATGATGTTTTCATTCCGGGTGAGGCAGGTGAAATGAATGCGGAGCTTGAAAAAGCAATGCGGGTGGCTGACTTACTAGAACTTGGTCAGCTAATGGCCAAGGATGCATTGGAACGAAACGAGTCTTGTGGTGGCCACTTTAGAGAAGAATACCAAGATGAAGAGGGCGAAACATTAAGAGACGATAAGAATTTTAAATATGTGGCAGCTTGGGAATACAATGGTATGGATGCTAACAATTCCAAACTTCATAAAGAAGAATTAGCATACGAGTCAATTAAAATTGCAGAAAGAAATTACAAGTAAACAAGAAATTATGGCATCAAAATTCATAAATATTACTTTAAAAGTCTGGAGACAGAAAAATGTTGAATCAAAAGGAACACTAGAAACCTACGCATTAGACAAAGTTTCTACCGATAGCTCTTTTCTTGAAATGTTAGACCAACTCAATGAGCAGTTAATATTGGATAAAAAAGCTCCTGTTGCTTTTGATCATGATTGTCGAGAAGGAATCTGTGGTTCATGTTCCCTGTTTATTAATGGAAGGGCTCATGGTCCTCAAACGCATAATACTACTTGTCAGCTTCACATGAGAAGTTTCAACGATGGAGATACCATATATATTGAACCCTGGCGTTCTAAGGCATTTCCTATTATTAAAGATCTTATTGTTGATAGGTCTGCTTTTGACCGCATCCAGCAATCAGGAGGATTTGTTTCTGTAAACACTTCAGGGAATACTATGGATGCCAATGCTATCCCTATTCCTAAAGCAGATGCAGATAGTGCATTTGAAGCTGCAGCATGTATTGGTTGTGGCGCATGCGTTGCAAGTTGTAAAAATAGTTCAGCAATGCTTTTTGTAGGCGCAAAGGTTTCTCAATATTCTTTACTTCCTCAAGGGAAAGTTGAAGCTAAAACGCGGGTTCAGAACATGGTAAGGCAAATGGACGAAGAAGGTTTTGGAAACTGTACGAATACAGGAGCATGCGAAGTTGAGTGTCCTAAAGGGATTTCCTTAGAAAATATCGCAAGAATGAACAGAGATTTTCTTAAGGCAAATCTAAACTCAGATAAGTAAATTTACTTTAATACATTAACGATTCCGTGGATGACGACTTTTCCGTCTGTGTCCTTTGGTTTGAATTTTATTACCCAGGTATATTGTCCTTCTTGTACAGGAATTCCTTGATTGGAGCTAAATGTTCCGTCCCAACCTTGTGTATGATCAAATGATTTCCATATCATCTCTCCCCATCGATTGTAAATGGCAATTTCGTAATTAAATGGGTCAAAACCGCTTGTAAATACAGGCATGAATGTCTGATTATGTTCATCAGCATCAGGAGTAAATGAATTAGGGATATAGTAAATAAGTTCTTCTTGGTATATGATTGGCAGAGAAACAGAATCTTCACATCCAATAGGAGAGAACGCAATTAATGTAACTTGATAACCCGTTTGAAGCGTCACATCAAAGGTGTGTGAACTTTCCGCAAGTGTAGACCCGTTGCCATCCCCGAAATCCCAAATATAAGAAACTGCACCTGCTGAAGTATTAAAGAATTGCACCTCACTATTACCAGGGCCAATTGTGCCAGGATTAACATAGAATGCTGCTACTGCCTCTTCAGCGCATACAATATTGTTATAGCTCATAGTTGTATCACAACCATTGTTATCAGTCATTGCAATAGTTAAATCATAACAACCTGGGTCACTGAAGAAGAAAGGACTTGGATTGTTTGTTCCTATAGCTTCAGAACCGTCTGAAAAATACCAATTGGTAGCCTCGGCATCTGTATTTAAATTTATCAGTTCAACAGAAGCTCCTGCACAAATTGAATTGTCTTCACTATTTAAAATAGGGATTTGCGTCGTGTTTAAATACACGCTAATGGTGTCAAAGTTAATACAACCATTTGCATCTAAACCTTCAACGGTATAGGTGTTATTTGAAGTAATATTGAAAGTGATATCATTGGTAATATTGTTGAACCATTGGGTTCCATCACTCCAATTATATGAGATACCCCCAGAAGCGCTTATGGAAATATCCTCTCCATAACATGCTTGTTCATCTATACCTGCATAAATTGAAGGCAATGGATTTACAATAACAGATGTGGTCGCTGAGCAGGTATAACCATTTTCATCTGTTGCAATTACCTGAAAATCAAAAGAACCAGCGGCTAAGCCTTCTAAATCATTCATGTCTTGATCAGTCCCAAACGAATTCCCATATAGGAACCATTCATAAGTGCAATTACTTGTTGATATTGCAGATAAGTTATAAGACTCGTTTAAGCAAATCGGACTTGTGTTCGAGGCGCTCACGGTACAACTGCATGTAGGGTCTGTTTCAGATAGCACTACAACATCGGTTGTTGCCGAACAGCTAAATCCATTATCATCCAATGCATTTACTGTAACGGTCCAGGTACCAGGATCTAGAGCAGCCAATCCGGTCAAGTTTTGTTCTGTACCCAAAATAACGCCGTCTACGACCCATTCGTACGTGCCATTACTTACGGCAGTTGCACTAAGGTCATAAGTCGCATTATAGCAAATTGGACCTGTACTTGTAGCAGATATTTCGCAGCTACAAGTAGGGTCCGTAGGGGGAAGAATGATGAGCTGAGTGACGTCTGTACAAACAAAACCGTTATCATCTGTAGCCGTCACTTGAATAGGCCAAGTTCCTGGCGCTAATGCGGCTAGGTTGGTTAGGTTTTGACCCGACCCTATATTGGAACCTAGAATGTCCCATTCATAAGTTCCGTTACTGACAGCTGAGGCATTGAGACCAAAGGTTGCATTGAAACAAATGGGACCTGTATTTGATGCGTCAACAGAGCAACTGCATTGTGGGTCATTCGGATCTAAAACAGTTACAGTTCCTTCTCCAATTCCCACAGCTACAACACCATCCGGTAATGTTTCTGTACCCGTTACAGAATATGTTGTAGTTACCGCAGGAGATACTGTTATAGTGGCAGTTGTCTCATTTGTTTCTGCCCATAAATAATCAGTGGCTCCAGTAGCTGTTAAAACAGCATTATCTCCAGGACATATTGTGGCATCATTAACGGTAATAGGAAGTACAGCTTCGCATGTGACATCTGCAGTTCCAAAAAAGTTTAAAGGTAGTGTGGTTGTTTGAGAACTATAATTAGATAAACACACCAGATATTGTTCACCAGCGTTTACATTCAATGCAGGTTCAAAATTGGACCCAGCTCCTCCAGGAGGGAGCGTATTGGCAACACCAGTAAACCCTTCGCATTGACCGTTCCAATTACAAAGAATGGGCGCTAAAGTATTGTTGAATATATCATCACATGCGGTTGCGGAATACTGCCACATGATCCAATCAAGACAACCTGTTCCTCCATCTTGACCAAAAGAAAACTCTAGGAGACCTGACCCGGAAATATTAATGATCATCCAGGTACTGTTCGTTTCCCCAGTAAGTAGACAGCCTGCATTTCCTGACCCTGGGTTTGTCCCTGGATTAGAAATGTTTCCGTTAAGCTCTTCGAGTCCTGCACCATTAGGATCAATCTGAAAGGAAGCATCGGTACATATATTATTATCTACGGCATCCGAACAATCAGGAGCAACAACAGTCTGCGCACGAGTGACATTGAAACATAAAGAGAATAAAAATATTAGAAACGTAAAATTCCTCACAATTTTTGTTTAGTTAGTGTATTAACGTAAAGTGAAGAGGTACAGTTGCCCTGAGTCTATTTTAACTTTTGGTCTTTATTATTATACCAACCTTCATTGTCCTTAATCTCAACAGGCACGTTGGATAAACCGTTCAATTTTCTTTGAATATTCATCCAATAGCAAAGTCCACCAGAGATAACCAAAATTAAAAAGTAGTTAAACAAATTACCAATGAGTTCAAAAATTCCAAAGGTCCATTGAAATAAGTCGCCTAATAAGAAGAAAAAGTCTGTAGAATTCATTGTTGTTGTTTTAGAAAGTCAGCTACAAAGTAAGTAAATATTATGTTTAAATCAAAATTCAAATTTCGCCTAATAACTCAAAAGTTTCTTTAGAAGCATTCTGCTCCGCTACTTTTTTTGAAGGGCCTTTTCCCATGCCGTACTCTTGTTGGTTGATTTGAACCTGTATACTATATTCCCACTTACCATTTTTGTGCTCCTCTGATAATAAGTTGAAGGCGAGCTCTAGTTTTTTTCTTTGGCACCAAATGAAAAGTTTTGATTTAAAATCAATTTCTTCCTCGAGCAGCTGGGTGAAGTTTAGGTATCTTTTAAAAATATTTTGTTCTAAAACTTTTTTCACTTTGAGGTAACCTCCATCTAAATAAATAGCTCCGATAAGGGCTTCAAATGCATTGCCTTCAAGTGTTGAAATATTGATTGAACGATTGTTGTTATATAGCAATACCTCACGAATTCCAATATCCTCTCCTAGCTTACATAGGTTTTTTCGGTTTACTATTTTCGATTTGAGCTTTGTTAAAGCACCTTCATTACTTTCAGGAAACTTCAGGAAAAGAAATTCTGCAGTAATTGAATCAAGAATGGCATCTCCCAAAAACTCTAGGCGCTCATTGGAATATTCGTTATCTGAATGGGAAATAAAGGATTTATGGGTGATAGCCTTTTGAAAATAGAAGATTTTGTTTGGCCGATAACCAAATTTACTGAGAATGAAACGATAGAGTTTAAGTTCACCCTCTGTCTTTTTCTTTTTAAACAAAGGTATTTTCAGAATCTAGGGCGTATGTTTTTTAACAATAATGCTTGTATTATGTCCCCCAAAACCAAAAGTATTGGAGAGCGCAATATTAACCATTCTTTTTTGTGCTTTATTGAAAGTGAAGTTCAACTTTTCATCGAGAGCTGGATCTGGAATAGTATTATTTATTGTAGGAGGAACGATATCTTCTTTAACAGATAAGACACAAGCTATGGCTTCAATTGCACCTGCTGCACCGAGCAAATGACCTGTCATAGATTTTGTGGAACTAATATTTAAATTATAGGCATGGTCTCCGAAGACTTCCTCGATTGCTTTAACTTCCGCTACGTCACCCAAAGGCGTTGAGGTACCGTGAACATTGACATAATCGATATCTTCTGGATTAATTTCAGCATCTTCTAATGCTGCAATCATAGTATTTTTTGCGCCGAGTCCTTCTGGATGTGGGGCTGTCATATGATAAGCATCGCCAGACATTCCACCACCAATAACTTCTGCATAAATTTTGGCACCCCTTTTTATGGCATGCTCATATTCTTCTAGGATTAAAGCTCCTGAGCCTTCACCTAAAACAAAACCGTCTCGCTCCGCATCGAATGGTCTCGAGGCAGTTTGTGGTGTTTCATTTCGCGTGGAAAGCGCACGGAGCGCATTGAATCCTCCCATACCCATTTCGTTAACACAAGCTTCTGAACCGCCAGTTACAATGGCGTCAGCTTTTCCGAGGCGTATGATGTTAAAAGAATCAATAATAGCATTCGTTGCAGATGCACAAGCAGAAACAGTAACATAGTTTGGCCCTCTTAAGCTGTTTTTAATTGAGATTTGACCTGCTGCCATATCCGCAATCATTTTCGGAATAAAGAAGGGATTTAGTCGCGGAGGCCCATCACTTGCAAAGTAACTTTTAGCTTCTTCTTGAAATGTATTTAATCCACCAATACCAGAACCCCATATAACGCCAATGCGGTCAAGGTTTGGTTCGGCATCAAGAATTCCCGCATCTGCCAAGGCTTCATCGCTTGAAACCATGGCGTACTGCGTGAACAAGTCCATTTTACGCGCTTCTTTACGATCGATAAAATCATTGACATTAAAATCTTTCACTTCACAAGCGAATTGCGTTTTAAATAATGATGCATCAAAGTGAGTTATAGGTGCAGCACCGCTCCGACCAGCGGTCAAATTTTTCCAAAATTCTGACGTTGTATTACCTATCGGGGTAAGCGCGCCAAGACCAGTAACTACTACTCGTTTTAACTCCATAAAGATTTATAAAGATTGCTCTTCTTATTTTGCGTTCTCTGTGATGTAGTTTATTGCATCACCAACAGTTTGAATTCCTTCCGCTTTATCATCTGGAATAGAGATATTGAATTGCTTTTCGAATTCCATGATTAACTCAACAGTGTCTAAGGAGTCAGCCCCTAAGTCATTTGTAAAACTTGCTTCGTTTGCAACCTCACTTTCTTCAACGTTTAATTTGTCTACGATGATTGCTACAACTTTTTCTCTGATATCTGACATCTTTTATATTTTTATGTTTATGGTTGCAAAGAAAAAAAAGATATGGCCAATTAACAACATAAAGTTCAATTATTTATCAACTGAACCCTCTTGATATAATGTAAAATAACATGACATTAACTTATCTTTGCACCCACAAGCTATGAGGAGGATTGCGATTTTTATATCAGGAGAGGGCTCGAACGCCCTGAAAATGCTGGATGAATACAGCTCCTCCCAGACGATTGACGTTGCTTTGGTCTATAGTTCAAAACACAATTTAAAGGTCCAAAATGCTTGTAAAGAAAAGGGGGTAGAATTTCATTTTCTTTCATGGAACCTCAAAACTCAGGAGGATATTCTTGGGCTTTGTATAAAAAAAGACATTAGCTGGATTGTTCTTGCTGGTTTTTTAAAATTGATTCCTGAGTCTTTTATTGATTCTTTTCCAAATAAAATTGTAAATATTCATCCTGCCCTATTGCCTAAATTTGGTGGAAAAGGCATGTACGGAATGCACGTTCATGAAGCAGTTATTGCGGCTAAAAGCAGTGAGTCAGGTGTAAGTATCCATTTTGTTAATGGAGCCTACGATGAGGGACAAATTATAGCCCAATTTAAGGTCGGTCTTGAACCAAACGAAACGCCAGAAACGTTAAGCTTGAAAATAAGAACTTTAGAGCATCTGTATTTTTCTGAAACAGTAGTTCAATTAGTTCAAGGTAATCTTTAAGAAAACTATCTCCCGAGGACCTCTGCAAAATGCCAGCAATCTTCAAAGGAGTTATAAAGAGGTGCTGGAGCAATTCGAATTACATTTGGTTCCCTCCAGTCAGCAATGATTCCTTGCTCTGTAAGTAGATCAAACTTCTTTTTCCCGTCTTTTTCTAATACTAGGGACAATTGAGAACCCCTTTCAAAAATAGAGTTTGGTGTGATGATTTTGAGAAAATTGCCGTTTTCTTCAGAAACTTTAAGTATCAGGTATTCAAGGTAAGCGGTAATTAAATCTCTTTTTGAACCTATTCGTTCCATCCCAGCTTCCTTAAATATTTGCAGTGATGATAGATGCGCAGCCATACCCAATACGGGAGCGTTGCTTAATTGCCACCCCTCAGCACCCTTGATAGGAACGAATTGGTCTTCCATGAGAAAACGTTGTTCCTTATCATGGCCCCACCAACCAGCAAACCTCTTAAGTTCCGAGTTTTCAGCATGTTTTTCATGTACAAATATTCCAGAGACCCCTCCAGGAGATGAGTTTAAATATTTGTAGGAGCACCATGTTGCGAAGTCAATATTCCAATCGTGTAATGACAGGTTTACATTTCCAGCGGCATGAGCTAAATCAAAACCAACTATAGCGCCTGCTTTATGACCGGCCTTTGTGATTTCTTGTAGGTTAAAGAATTGTCCTGTGTAATAATTTACGCCTCCCAAAAAAACAAGTGCAAGTTCATCCTTATGTTTATCAATTGCACTAAGGATATCCTCATGATGAATGGTTTCTTCGCCATCTCTAGGACCAATTTCAATAAGATGTTCTTTATCATAACCATGAAACTCAAGCTGAGACATTAAAGCATATTGATCGCTTGGAAATGCCTTCTTTTCACAAAGGATTTTCGTCCTTTTTCCATTAGGTTGATAAAACGAAACCATAAGTAAATGGATGTTCGTTGTTAAGGAGTGGGTAACGACAGTTTCAATAGGTTTAGCTCCAACGACATACGCACTTAGTTCTGTGAGTTGTTCGTGGTAGCTATACCAAGGCCGTCGAGACATAAAGTGTCCTTCAACACCGTATTTAGCCCAATCATCCAGCTCCTCTTCTATCATTTTGCGTGTTGACTTAGGCTGCAGTCCAAGAGAATTTCCGGTAAAATAAATAATTTCTTTTTTGTGGAAATCTGGAAAAAGGAATTTTTCTCGAAAGGAATTCAAAGGATCATTAGCATCCATTTTTTTTGCAAATTCTAGGCTAGATTCGAAGGTCATACGTTCTTATTATTGCTATTTTCGTGCTGCAAATATAAGATAATGAAAAGGAATGACACATACACCTATGCCCGCTCAAGTAAATTGTTTTCTGCCGCAAAAAAAGTAATACCAGGGGGCGTGAATTCACCTGTTCGGGCCTTTAAATCCGTCGGTGGTGAGCCTATTTTTATTGATAAAGCTAAGGGTGCATATTTATTTGATGCAGATGAGAATCAATATATAGATTTTATTGCCTCTTGGGGACCAATGATCTTGGGTCATGCGCATGAGGAGGTTGTGAATGCCTTAACGACAAGCGCGCGAAAAGGAACTTCATTTGGAATCCCAACAGCACTTGAAACTAAGATTGCCGAGCTTGCTTGTAAAATGGCTCCTAATGTTGATCAAATTAGATTTGTGAATTCAGGAACCGAGGCATGCATGAGTGCTATTCGATTGGCAAGAGGCTTTACAGGTAAAGATAAAATCATCAAGTTTTCA
>Ga0206677_10002041_pt1 | contig 18324 bp, 30 predicted proteins | sample M130m12015metaG_FD_155475 | JGI IMG/M metagenome (GOLD analysis project Ga0206677, IMG submission 155475) | Ammonia-oxidizing marine archaeal communities from Monterey Bay, California, United States - M1 30m 12015 | ecosystem: Environmental > Aquatic > Marine > Intertidal zone | place: USA...
ATGCAAACGCTTTTTGCCTCAGATTGTCAAAGGGGCTACCCCTCGTGAGCTTCGCGCCCTGATTTGCTGTTGTGGCAAGACGTACAGAGCGGCTGCCAGTTGTTGCTGTCCCAAAAGTCACCGCCTAAACGTACAGGCTCTATGTGATCTACTACCTGTGCCACGCGCCCACAGTCATTGCATACAGGATTATTCTTAATGAACGTCAGCCGCGCCTTGCGCCATGCACTGGTCCAGTACCTCTTATCCTGTGGCCTATCTCGCTTTCTTCCTTTGCGCCTGGGGTCTGGCGTCTGCTTACGTGGTATTGTAGGCATCACTTGTAACAGTAGCCATGATGCCCAGTCAAGTCGTAAAGTTCGCGACTGATCCGCTTAAAGACCTCCCATCTGTTGCCGTAGTTAAGTTCCTTGATGTTGCTTACCATGTTCACGCTTAACAGGTCGAGTCTTGCCTTTCTTAGCGCGTCGAACTGTTCCCGTTCCTTTGGGCTTAGGCAGTACGTCTTTGGTTTCTGCAATGTCGAGGGCTTTTGTCCTATAATGGTCGTGTAGGTTTCGTAGCTCGCGTATCGTGAACTTTCTACCTTCGTCCGCTTCTCGCATAAGCTCTTTAGTTCTTCCTGGCTTTTCGCTTTCAATACGGCAGCCGAAAATCCATTGTTCTCCCTGTCTGTAAAGATTGCAGGTAACGCATTGCGGCTTAACGTTATCTGTGCTCCAACGAGTGGCTGCGAATCGTCTACTGAGGAAATGCCCCGCCTGTATTTTAGTTGCGTGATAGACTCGCTGGCAGGTGTAACACGTACAATTTCCGCGTATATCTGCCGCTTCCCATCTGACGAATTTGCTGAACCACTCATCGACCTTTTTCTTTTCCTGTGCGTGTGTGCGTTTCTTTGGCATTCCCGTTAATTGCTTCGCTAATGTAATCCTTTAGCAATTCACGTTCACGTTTGCGGTTCTTGTATTCGGTTGACTGCTGCACCTTATGCCAGTTCGCCCTTAGTTTCGTGCGGTATGCCTCGCGCTGGTTGCTGTAATGCGTTTCGCACATAACCCAAAACGCTTTCGTGTGATCGGTAACGCTTGGATGCTCTGAAAACGTGCCTTTGTTGTTAATGAAGTATTCGCGTTCTATCGGGTGCGGATTGTACCTGCTCGCGCATTCATCGCCATACATTTCTGCAATTGCGTATCTGCGTGCGTCCATCAGGTCAAGCCAAAATCGTTCTATTTCTGTCATAATCCGCAGTGTCCTGAGTCGCAATCACTAAAATCCTCAAAGCTTAATTCGTGCTGCAATCTGTGTTTTTTTATGTCGTCATAACTCGATTCTCCATGCCTCCATTGTCCTTTGCCTTTGACTCTTTCTTGTGCTGCGAACCATTCCATCTTATTCGGGTATTTATCCCACATCTTGCGTAATAAAAGTGGGTTACGGTGAAAGCATCCGACGCAATTATTGCGTTGTGCAAAAGGAACTGGAATATCGTCCCAAAACTCGACAACTTTATCTCTGTGAATTGCATCTTCGATCATTGGAAAGCTTGGCTTCTGCCATGCCATTGTTGCCCACTTGTTATTTCCGTTTGAGTGCTTTCCGATAACATCTTTAAATTCAAGGAGACCGTCTTCATTGCAACGCTCCATCATTCGCACCGCGCGTCTTTCTTCTCCTGCTCTGAATCCGATTTGCATATTTACGGGTTCTCCTATCGTTTCTTTCCACCAGCGGTACATTGGTCGAAGTTTCATTTCAACCGTGCAGTATCTATGAAGCTTGTTGGGTAGCCACCCTCCTTTATTCGTTGCGACCTCATCAAATGTATCTCCGACTACCCAATCGATATCCTGTTCAAGCCATTGTTCAAGCTCGAGCATGGTTTCAATAATGACATCGTCTTCTAAAGTACCGACGAACTCTCGTCCGATTTTATCGCTTGCAAGCTTGCGAAGGTATGGATCGGGATGTTTGCACTTCTGGTCTTCGGTAGTGACCAAAGCAAAAACAAGGTAGTCACTCGGATAATTTGCCGCGACATACGCCGACGACTGCCCGCCGCTCACGCTTGTTACTGTCTTAATTTCAGTCATTGAACATGTGAATTTGTTGCGTGTTATAACCTAGCTGCTCCTGTACGTGTGTCTGCTCATTGTGCCGCATTGCGTACTTTTCACCTCTTAAATGTGGGTTTTCTTCCTGAAGTTTGCGCCTTGCCCGTGTGATTGCCTCGGCACTAGTTAGGTCACCATCGCGCAAGTGGATCAGTAAATCTGTTGCCGTTATGCGTTTAGTGCTGATGCCAATGTCAGCCAGGTCTAAATGCCATACGTATCCAATTAGCATATTATCGCTGTCCTGTAATTTGCTGTGCTGATTCAGCAATGACTCTACACGGTCTTTGGTGTTGTTTATGTTCATTTCTCTGCTTCTTTCTGTCGTTCGTCCATCTCCTGCCGCTCTGTGTACGTTAAGCGGTTCTCTCCCGCTATCCAATCAGACGGATGTACCCTAGAGGCCACTGTATTAACCTCAGTAGCGTATTCGGGCTTTAAATGCCGCATGGCTTCTGCCTGCATCCGTTCAGCGTCTTTGCGTTCGTTGTCGCGGATCGTTTGAATGACTGGCTGCTTTAGTTGGTCGTACTTGGTAAAGCAATCCACGAATTGCGCCAGTTTTAAGCGTTCGTAGTACGCGCCAAAGCTTTCCTTTGCCATCATGTACAGGCACAGCCGCCAATCTTCAAGGGTAAACGTGGGGAACTGCTGTACAAGCTCATTCACCGTCATTGCTATGTGTTCAGGCTCTGTAAGTGTCTTATTAGCGTCGACAAACTTCACGCAGCGTGTAAGCATACCGATCAGCGCGGCCCGTGTTGGTGCTTCATCGCATACCAATGCCGTGCGGACGTTCGTGCCTTTAAAGCACATTTCCAGAGTCAGGCGCGATGCGTCCAGTCCTTGCAAATTCTGCAAGCTTTTCTCTGTTGCGATCTCTTTCAAGGTTATCCGCTCGGCGCTTGTTAGCTCGCCCACCTTTGGGTGCGTCAAATACCAAGCCTTTCCATCCGTTCGCAATTGCTCTATGTATTGCGTCGATTGCGTCTGTTTCGTCAGTGTACTCATTTTGCAGTTTGATTAGTGCCCTTTGTTCAGTTTTAGGCGATTTGTAGGTGAATCGGTGATCTGTTTTCTTGTACTCTAGCCACTCAGACCATGCAGCGGTAAAGGGTTCTGATTGCCAAGGCAACACAATTTTGAATTTTTCCCCTTGGTTTAGTACTGGTTTAGTAATTGTTTTAGTATATTCTCTTTTATGTGTCCGTTGGCGCCCACCCAAAAGTCCGTTGACGCCCACCCCCCTGGCCGTTGACACCCACCCTAAAGTCCGTTTGTGCCCACCCTGTCCGTTGGCAACCACCCCCCTCTTTAGGTGTCCTTGACTGATCAGCCTGTAAATAATCTTTCGTGCGCGGTCCTCACTAATGCCGATTAAATCGCCCAGGTGTTCATTCGTGGCAAAGCATTGCAAATTATTTGCCTCAAAACTGGCTACCTCAGATAGCAACACGCGATCCATGACAGCAATGTCTAGCTGCCATATCTCTAGCGGTATCCAAATGCCCGTGCGCTTACCTTGGCCGCCCTTCATGTATCTGTTCCATTGTTTTGGCAACCGCATCGAACAGCTCCAAAGGCTCTACATCCTGCTTCTGCACTATCCATGTGCTGTGCTTCAGTATGCCAGTAGGGTTTACAGCCATCCAGTTCTTAATCGTTCGCAAGCTCACACCTAGGTCGTCAGCTGCGTGCTGATCACTTTCCCACAGTTGCCGAATAAACTGGCGCAGGTTGATTGTATTCTGTTCTTGTTTCATATTTAATGCCTTTACTGTTCAAGTCCTCCATGTACTTCTGTGCGCTGCTGAAATTGTCAAACTTGACGCTGCTGTTATAGCCTAGCACAATGATGCAGTATTGCAAGCGCTCAAAATCCGAAATCTTGCCCATTTTTTGCAGGTTGTTGGGTTGGTGCTGGCTGCGCTGCGCCTTCAATAATTTCGTACTTCCAAGGCACTAAGCTTAGAAATACGCGCGGTTCTTGCGTTTCATCCTTTTGCCATTCCTTGCCGCGCACGTTGCAGCGTGCTTTAATTGTCTTGCCTACTTCTAACGCCATGACTTCGTCCACGTCGTCTTTCAGAAACTCCAGCGGCACGATTTGCGGATATTTGCCATCTTGAACTGTTACGTGGATCGTGCATTTACGAAAGCCGCTTTCGAATTCCATCGGTTTACATACCCGCGTTATTACTCCTTCAATTATCAATTCCATGTTTTTTATATGATTTAGTGAATTCTGTTTGTGAGCAGTTGGGCAAATCGATTGCACGCAACTGGTTTAATTTTAACCGCTCGAATATTTCACGCCAGCGATTCGGCGTTGGGTTAGTGTCTATTATTTCGTCCTCTAGGCCGTCATCGTCGTCTTTCATTGTGGACGTGCTGAGCAGCAGTAAAGCGTAATCTTTTACGTCTTCCACGTGTGCGGCTTGGTCAGCCTCCACGCTGTCAAAGAATTCGTCGAGGTTCATTCATCTAAGTCTTTTAATACGTCAGGCCCGAGCTGCTCCATAATGTTCATTTTGTTGCGCAAATCCTCCTCAGCGTTTAGCATTTTAAACTCTACTGGGTCAAGCGGATCAACTCCGAAGCGCTTGATTACTATATGCGCCCACCACACAAAGCTGTTTTCGTTTAGTGGCGCAAACTCAAACATGTCTTCGTCGTCTAAGTGTATGGCTTCAAAGCAATCACACATCCATATACCTACGCCAACGCGCTCGCCATCGCTTACCGCATACAGTGCGTTTATCTCAGGCTTAAATGCGTCCAAATGTGCCCAGTTCATTCGTCAATTTCGTCTTCGCCGTAAACGCCAGCAGTGTAAAAGCCTGCAAGCTTTAAAATGGCACGCGATAGAGCGCGTTTTTCAGCCATGGCAATAGGGTATTGGTTGCGGTTGTTTGCTTTGCTCACCTCGCCATACGTTTCTACCTTGCCTATTTCGCATTTTGCGTAGGCTTTAACGCAGTATTTTCCTTCTTTGGTATCTGACCATTCGGGCACGGTAGAAAATCGAACCTCGGCCTTTATTTTAGCCTGTAAATGTTCAACGCCTCGCCGCGTCATAATGACAAAGCCACGTGGGTCTTTGTGGAAATGGTCAGGGTGCATTTCGTACTTCTCAGCCAGCGCCCTTAGTTCATCGTTATTGTTCATCGTTCACGGTTTTGCTTTAGGTGCATTTTCATTTTGTCAATCAGGCGCAGAAACTCGCGTTCCTCGGCTAGGTCTTGCTGCCATTGATTGAATGACTGCGGGGCGGTTACTTGTACGCTGCTGCGCACGCAAATAGGTTTGTTCATTGGTCTAACGTTTGATCCTGTTGTTTGTCGTGTTGTTCGTCGGCCTCTTCGTAGTAGTCGCGGCCTTCGTCTTCGTCGTCTGCTGGGTAGTCGTATCCTTCTCTCCACATGGGGCAAGTATATGCAACTTTCTGCATATGTGCAACTTTCTGCATCTTTTTTATTGGGCATGAAAAAGGCCGCACCGTTGTGCAGCCCCAATCATTAACCTATAATCTAACTGGATAACCAAACCCAGGTCAAAGATACTTATTTCTTTTTACTTGCCACGCGCTTTTTCTTGCGATCAGATACAATAGCGTTAATCAGCACGTCAAGCCATCCAAATACTTTGTTGTCTGCCTCGGTTGGTGTGAGGTTTACAATGACCTTTACGAATGCCATAAGCGCCAAAACAATCTCGGCCCAATAAGTCTGTATTAGTTCTCCCATGATAAAAATTTAGTGCAAGGTATTAAAGAGGCATCAAACAATTAATAGCCGTGTGCCCACCAATTACCACGCCGCATCCAATCGCCTGCTTTTTGTAGTGCTTGGCATATGCAGCCGCATAACTATCGCGGTCAATTCCACAACCTACCTGCATTCCGAATATTTTGCTACGGTTTCCAACTAGCCACTCAACATAGGCCTGAGTATGTATATGGCCCTGTACCGTGCTTTGCATATCGTTCTTTGCCTTCGTCCGTGCAGTGCCGCCTTCGCCGTGACAGAATTGCACGCCGTCATATTCGATGCGCTCCACCCAATTCCATGACGTGCTGAGCACTTCGTTATAGTCTTTGATCCATTCCCTTGGTACGGATGAGCTAAACGCCTTTCGCATTATCAGCCTGTCATGGTTACCAATGGTTACATCTGCAATTGGGAAGGCCTGCGCCCATTTATCAACGTGCTTAATGGCTTCTTGCAGTTCATAGCCCCCACTCATTCCGTTGCTATCTGTTTCATGGTATGAGGCATAATGATTGTCCAGAATGTCGCCAATATAAATAACCTGATTGCACGCGAATCTATCGTAGGTGTCAAGGCAAAACTCAAAATAGCCGTCAAGCTCAAAAGGACAATGCAAATCACCAATAACTAAAATACGCCGCTCCTTTGTTCTTAAGTAGTCCAGCGCTCTTTTCTGCTGGGCATTAATTCGTGGACGGATCGTGTTAATCATATAGCCAAATTACATCCTCGTCATGACTTGCATCATAACTGTTATCTACGTGTATGAACGTCTTGGCTATGCCTATGCGGTTAAAACCAACCTCAAGCAATGCGCCAACTATATAGCACCGCGCCCGTGAATCCGTGCAGTGTATATCAGCAGCACAACCAGCAAGGTGTGCACTGTTATGCTTTCCGCCTACCTTTTTATTGAATTCTTTCGTTCTGTAACCGCTGTTGATCCTAAACGACACACCGCTTAAATGCCTTGCGCGGTCTAACATCTGCAAAAAGTCTTGATCCATCATGTGTTCGCCGCTGCCAATAGCATCAGGGCTGTCAAACTCATGATAGTTGAAATACCTCATTTCTGCAATTTAGCAATCATTAATTCAATCTTATGCACGGCGGCTAACAATTCTTTCATGTCGCTCTTTATCTCGTTGCTGTCAATCTCTAGCTGTATGACGCGACTCTTTAGCCTTGCCACTGTGCTGTTTAGGTTAACCCATACACCAACTAAGCCAGCCACTACTGGTAATACCGCCGCTAAAATTTCCCATTCCATCACTTCTCTTTTTTCTGTATTATGTACCAGTTGCTTGCATGGCACAAGATACTAACGCCGTCATAATCCCTATCTAATGTGTAACTGCTTGCGCCGTCGATAGTTACACCTGAGTCTGAAACGTTAGGTGCAATGATTATAATTTTGTTTGCGGCTATACTGCTGTCTGTTTGAAATCGCAAGATGCGGCCTTCGTTACCTGACACAACGGGCAATTGAATTCTACCTGTACCATTCGGCCCTGTCCACGTGTTGAATATCATTTGATCAGTAGCCGTTACGTCATTAGTAACAGTGTCACGATGCGTTATGCTGCGAATCGGCTGTTGCAAAAACCTTTGTAACATATTAGGTGGCAAATCGCCGTCAGTAGGAACAAACGCATTGCGTATGTCGTATATTGGTTCTGTTTCGTCAACTGGTGTGTGATCATCAAATACCTGGCCGTCCAGTACAGTTACATTTGTGTCGCTGCTAGTCAAGAAAAACGCTTCGTATTCGCTTTGTACAGCGTCTGCACTATACGATGTTTCAAACGGTAGAAAATCACGCGACCCAAAGAGCATTGTATTTAAGGGACTAACAAAGCTTTTGTAAACTGTACCGCGCCGCACTCTTGTGCTAAAGTTTTGCCCTGCCAATACCTCTTTGACGCCAAGCTTATGGATCGCAAAGGTTGCACTACTATTCGCAAAGCTTGCAAAACTATCAATAGGTTGGCTTGGTGAACTGTTGTTCTCGTAAATGTTCCTGACGTCATTAAATTGACTTGACCCTATTACAACCTCGTCCTGAATTAGTGATTCCTGATTGGCATCTGATGTGTTAGCTTCATATACAACCCTGTCGCCATTAGTCAAACCACCGTTTAAAACTTGCACTGTAAAATTGTCGAGCTTGCCATCTGCATTTGTGCCCGTTACGTCCGTAATAACGTTACCATCTACGTCGTAACCCTCAACGTTTACCGTCATCAGTGCGCCAGTCTGTGCGCTTGTTATTGGCAGCAAGTCAATTATAACAGGTTGATTGTATAGTGCAAGGCTCGCATAGCTTTGCGGTGTAAACGTTAGATTGTAAAATAATCCATTGTTCTTATTTAAGTACGAAGGCAATGGAGTGACAGCGAAGTAAAAATATCCAGCACTTGATGACCACGCTGGTGCGCTAAAATTCATTTGGTCAACGCTGTAAGTCGCTCCAGCATTGCCAAACGTCATTGTTGTTGGGCCAAAGGTTACAGCGTTATTATAGTACAAACTACCGACCTTAATCTGCAACTTTAGGACTAGCCTTGCGTGCTGATCTGCGCCTGTACTTGACCCATCGCCGTCAAAACTGTGAGTGTATCTGAACTGAAACCTAAAGAGCGTGCCATTATCATAGGCTAAATTGTTGTCAGTGATATTTGCACCTAATGCTGTCTGCTGGCCTGAGGCATTTAGAAATTGCGTTTCAGGGCCAATCAAAGGAACGTTGGCATCTGTTCGCCAAGTACGTTGCACCATGTTTAAAGGTGGCAAAAAGCTAGTAGTGCCGCCGCGTAGCTTGACAATGTCGCTGCCTGTTGTAAGCCGAGTATTTACCGCGCTCGTTGATCCGCTAACCGTGCCCGCCTTTGTTACCGTATGAACGTTAATAGTCACATTGTTTTTGACTGCACCAACTGGAACAAACCAAAAATAACCCTCAGCAAAAAAGACGCGTGCGTTAAACGTTGTGGCTATATCTGTCAAGACATCATAGGCTGTCATGTACTTAACAAAACCAGCCTCGTCAACGTTGTAAAAAGCCGCATGATTTACTTCTAACTCTGTCAATGCGTTTGCGCTGCTAAATGTCGTAGGCTTGAAGTCATTTGCATACTTTAGGAATACATCTGTATTGCCATAGACGTGTAATGCGCGTGTCTTATTTAACGCTTTCACTAAATGCGCTGCAATAGTTTCACGTCCAGTGTATGCGCTGCCAGCATTATTATACAGCACGTTCTTAAGATCGCCTAACTCATCAACCGCATTCATTGTGTTCTGAATAGGGTAAGCCTCATCTTGCAGCTCTACCTGTTCATGCAACAGCACGCCTGTCCAAAACAAAGTGTTAGCGCCGTCAGGGTCTTTGTAAATGCTCACCTTAAACTCAGCATCTTCACTAGTGGCTAAGGCCGTAAGCATAGCCGTATGTTCGGAAACCGTTTCCGTCAAAGTAAATGTAACCTCGCTGCCTATGATTGGCTGCATTCGGGTTTCATTGTCACCGCTGTAACGCAATACAAAGCCATCTGATCCAAGGTTAAACTCGGTAGCGCTGCCGCCGTATCCGCTTTCGTGGATGTTTAGTTTATAGTCCGTGCCAAGCTGGTCTGTAAACTCAGCAAATAATCTGATTGGGTCTGCCATGTTAGAATCCTCTTACTCGGTTACGGTCTATTGCATTGCGCTCACTTGTTAGCAGTATGTCACGGCCTGAAATTTTGCCTGTGACTTGTACGCTTGCGCCTCCCATCATGCCCTGCAATTTACTCAATGGTGCAATTACCTCAGGGTCAACGCTTGCGTTTTGGTTATCTCCTACCATTGCCATCGTAGGGCCAAAAGCCAAGCCACCCTGTGCAAGTGCTGGCGGCGTCGAACCCATACGTTGACTTAATCCTTTAATGACTGCACCCGCTGCAACCAATGCAACACCAGCCGCCACAGCTGCCAGTGGGTTTGTTGTAAGCGATACAAAGAAAGTGCTGGCCGCTATACCTGCGGCTATAAACTGCTGTCCTAAATCAATGAGCAAGCTAGCCAATCCAAGAACCGCCTGTGAAAATATATCGCTCATCTGAACCGTGCCCGCAATCAGTCCACCAATCGCCATGCCTATACCTGCAAAAGCGCCCTCGACTGCTGGCCCCATATCCACCATCATACTCAACTCCTTGCGGCCTGCCTTTAGGTTTTCCGCTAAGTCGCTGACGGCTGTGCTGCTTTGGGTTACTAGCTGCGGACTTGGCCCTACTGCGCCACCTTTCGCGGCTAGTGGCTGCAAGCCTGTATCTGCTGCACCTGCACCGCCTCCGCTAATTGCTGACGGTATTAAATTAGTCAAGCCGCCCAATGTGCTTAACGCGTTGGCTACGCTTTCTTTTGTAACTAACTCCAGCGGCTCACGCTCTAGCTCCGTGTTGACTGCGGTTGACCAGTCCTCAGCTGCCTTTGTACCAAACTCGGCCATCCGATCCGCCGCGTTGGTGAATGCGTTGCTAATTAATTCGGGTATTGCACTAAAGTCGCCGCGCATTACTGCGCCTATGATCGTACCCAAATCCTTGAATGCGCTTATAACACTATCAACCGCGAAAAGGAAGAAATCAAACACCACCTGCACCGTGCCCTTTATGCCGCCAATGATGCCACGCAAAAGGCTAGACTCATTGTATAGCGTTATAAAGTAATTGATAACGTCGGTAATGTATGGCGCTATCTCATCGGCAAAGGTTACAATCGCAATGCCCAAACCGACCACGGCGGCAATGATTAAACCAATAGGCGAGAGTAAAGCCATGAAGCCCTGTATTAAGGTCGGCAGTATAACCAGCAACGGGCCAAGTGCCGCCGCAATTCCTGCACCGATAACCATGAACCTCTTAACCTGCGGGCTGAGGTTTTGAAATGCGGCCAGCATATTCTTAAGACCGTCAATAACAGGCGGTAAAAACTCCATTATAATTTTACCAAACTCTTCCTGCAAGTCACCAAAGGAATTAGCCAACTGCTTGAGTCCACCCGTGCCTGCCTTTGCTGCTGCCTCTGCACTACCTCCGTATTGCTTTTCTAGCTCGTCCAGTATTACGGTCTGCGCCTCGGCTAGTCTGCCGCTCTCGGTCAGGCTTTTAATAACCTGCTTTTGGTCTTCGCTAAACTGTATACCCGAACGGCTTAACGCGCTCAGGTTTGCAATCGGATCATTTAATGCCTTGCCCAATTGGATGGATGCACTTTTTAGGTCGCCATCTAATCGCGTGGCAAGGTCCAAAGCAACCGACTGCGTGCGTGTAAACTGATCGCCTGCAATGTTGGTAAACGTCAGCAGCTGCGAAGTTGCATCCTTTAGTATTTCCTCATCACCGAATATGGTTTTGGTTTGCAAGTCACTTGCCATCTGCTGCAACTGCTTAGAAGTAAAGCCAACTGTGTTGCCTGTTGATTTCAAACCAGCCTCGACCTGGGCAATTGCTTTAGCCTGCTGGTCGAATGCTTTTACCGCTGTAAAGCCAAGCGCCGCAATCGGTGCGGTCAAGCCCATAGTCATTGACTTGCCTAAACGCTTCGTGCTTTTACCGAAGTTCTGCATTTTGCGCATAGAAGAGCCTAGCGCTTTATCAAATTGACGGGTCTGCGCCCCAATCGTTACAATTAAATCATTCAGCTTTGCCATTCGTCGCGTGCTTTAATTCTTGCAATCAATTCTTCATGTGTCAAGTTAAGCGCATTTTGCTTTGGCTTCTCCCATGGGAATTGCATTAAATCCTTTGGCCGCAATTTACGGCCTTTCTTTAAGTGCGGTTGCATGATCATAGAACCAAGCCACCGCGTGCGCTCCCACTGCATACGCTCCCGCATTTCTTCCTGTTCTCTGTTCGCGTCTAGTGCAAGGCTTATCTCGCCAAAGGTCATAGACCAAAACGCAGAAGGGGACAGGCGCAAAATGCCCATCCCCATCTTAATAACATCGGCCCAGCCTATATCCTGGTCAGTGCCGTCTATGCTTTTTTTTCGCTGTTGTATTCACCGAGTACGTCAAAGCATTGTGTGACGTGTGCCAAGGTGATCAAGTCCTCAAAATCTGCCAACTCTATATCAAAGTCGATGCCTTCAAAGTCACAACCGCATTCAACGCCGACGAAGCAAAGGAATGCACAGGCATCCGCTGAGAGCTTTGACGGATCGGATAAGCTGAACACATTTACTTTTGATCTGCGTTCAAACTTTTTTAGCGCCTTCATAGAATAGCGCACTGGGTACTCCGTGCCGTTAAGTTCTATCATGCAACAGTTTCATCAATTGTACCAGTCAACTCAAATGTAGCTGAATAGCTTGCTGTATCTTCTGTGCCGCCTGACTGCTCAAGGCTAGTAATGTATGCATTAGCACCAAAGCTAGCTTCTCCAGTTCCCAGTGTTGCCTTGCTAAACTTTAAAGTCAATTCTGTTCGACCTTCCCAAGCTGCGTATAGGTCAATAAAGTCTTTGTTAGCAGCGTCAACGTAATCAATCAAACCGCTGACGCTGATGCTGCCGCTTCGCACGCCTGGCAAAAGCTCACGGAAAGCCGAGCTGTCTTTAGTTGTTATGTCAATAGTCTCAGCGTTCAAGGTCAATGACACGTCTGTTGCTGCTGCAATGAGTGTTGTGCCAATGTACACGCCTAAATCTGTGCCGTTAAATATCGCCATCTTGGTCTTGTTCTTTTAATTCAATATCGTTTTCCGCTGCAATATAACCTTTTGCAGCAAGCTCCTTTGCAAATAATGGATGCACGCTAGGTTGATCCCCTTTTTTCCAGGTGTTGCCTTCTAGCTTGCACGCCTTTAACAATGTTACTTTCATAGGTGCAAGTTAATCAATAATCGTTTAAGGCATCAAACTTTGAATTGCTGCAATATCCTCTTCTGTTAATCCGTCCGCGTCGTGGCTTAATTGCATCCCAACAAATACCGCTTCGCAGTATATGCCTAGCACGTGATTAATAAAAAGCTCTGCGCCTGTGACCGCAACAACCGCTGTAATTTGTTCTTGAGTGTATTGCATTAGATTATGTTCATGTCTGAGTTTGTCAGGTCAATCTGTAAAGTGTCATTGATTACTGTGTAATTTGTGCCGTCCGTGCTTCCGCTGATGGTGACGTATCGAATACTTGAACCGCTATAAAACCGAATGGTGCCGCTCGTCATTGTATAGCTTGCGCCCATGTCGATAATCAAATAATTGTTTGCGGTTGAGGTTGTAAGTGACCACCACCACGTTGAGGTTGACGAGTCAAAAGCCTTGTAAGGTGAATAACTACTGAACGTATGACCCGCACTTGCCACAAAAGGACTTGGTGCGTTGTCGGCTGTCATGTCGCTTGGGTAATCTGTGCCGCTGCTTGTATATCTCCAGTCCCTTATCCCCATGTGTAAGCTGCTGGCGTTGCCTGATGAATCAACTCCAACGCATTTGAAATATCGGAAAGTTGCCGTAAGTTTATCATAAGTGCCTGTGACCTCTGCGGATTGTACGAAATCGCCAAACTCCTGCACCCGAACTTTTAAGGTTCTTGTAGATGTGCTGGCGTTTGTATCCGTCCACGTTAAAACGCCATTGCTGTCAGTTATATTCGCGTTGCTTACAATTTCCGTCGCTCCAATAAACACAGAAGCGTTGACGGTTGGTTGCGTATATGAAGCGTAATTAGTAATGGTTACGGTTTGACCACTTCCATAAATATCGGACATCGTGCTAATAGTCGGACTGGTTGTGGCTGTGCCGCCTCCGCCTTGTGTGGTAAAAAACCCGTCGATGTTGTTAATGTCCGCTGTTGGGACTCCTGAGATTTCTGCCATGATTAACTAATTTGAACCCAATCTTTCGAAGGGTCGAAGTAAACTGCGTATGCTGAACCAATCGCGCCAATATAGTAACCGACAACTCGTGAATATTCGTCTGCTGTTGTTGGTGCTGTCGCGCTGAATGTACCCGATGCGCCAAGCCAAAGAGGTGCGCCCGCTGCCGATCCGCTAATTGCAGCACCTGCGTCAACCATCCCTTGCAAAACAACCTCATTACTTCCTGTGTGAAATCCAATGAGTTTTTTGGAATTCGCGTTATCTCTTGCGGCTAATGCATCACCCATCACATCAACAATCTTGTCATCTGCAACGGATATTGTCGCAGTCATCAATATATTTTGCCCCGTGTTAAGCGCGTTTGTTGCGTAGTTCGTAGTAATGTCATCAAGCTTCGTTTTGTCTGCACTACTCATTGAACCCGCTGCGCTTGTTGTCGCTGCCGTTATTGCAATGTCAGGAGTATTCCCTCCGCTGCTTGTGATCGGTGCTGTGCCCGTTACCGCAGTCAATCCACCGCCGCCGCCGCCGCTGCTCGCAATTGTAATTGTATCGCTGCCGTTGTCGGATATAGTCACGTTTGCACCTGCCGCAATTGTCAAGCCGCCCGTTAAGCTATTCACAGAAGTAACACCTCCCGCGCTTCCGTTTGCTGCCGCTGTAATCCTTCCCTGCGCGTCTACGGTTATATCAGCGTTCGTGTATGCCGCTGCTGTTACCGCTGTGTCTGCAAGCGCAATCGTACCGCTTCCCGTAATTGTGCCCCCTGTTAAGCCTGTGCCAGTTGCTACGCTTGTAACTGTGCCCGCGTTGTTGCTTACATCAGCAAACGACAAAACTCCCGATCCGTTAGTTGTTAAAGCTTGGCCGTTTGATCCTGCGCTTGTTGGCAAGGTTAAAGTATAGGTTGCACCAGCCGAATGAGCTGGCGACTGTATAGTAACGCCGTGCGAGTTTGCTTCGCAGTTTAAAATAATGGCCGCGCTGTTGGTGTCGCCTTTGACTTCTAGCACGCCCGTGCCTTTAGGCGCTACAATTATATTGCCGTTGGCTGTCGTGGTCTTTATCTCGTTGGCTTGCGTGTCTAGGTCACCTGTAAGTTGTGCGCTTGCCGCCATCAATGCGCCTGCCGCCGCTACGTTTGTCGCGTCTGTTACGTCTGCGCTTGTTTCAATGCCTGCCAACTTTGTTGCATCGGCTGACGGATAAGTATTTTTTGCTGTGTTTGCAGCTACTGCACTGGCATCGGTGTAACTAACCTTGGCAGTGTTTGCTGTAATGGCCGAGGCTTGCCCTGACGTAATGCCTGTCTTCGCAGTGTTGGCCGCTACTGCTGAGTCTAGTGCAATGTCTGCTAGTCTTGCTATCGTGCCTGAGCTTGTTGGTAAACTTAACGAGGCGTTCGCACCGCCTGAGTATCGCAGATAAGCGTAATGCGTGGCGCTCTTAATATGCAGTTGCGTGCCAACAGGTATGTTAAAAATAGCTTCGTTAGCTGATGTTGATCCGTCAATGTTTAGCGCGGTGTATGCTGTCGTTCCGCTGCCGTCTGTCGCTACTATGAAATCAATGTCTCCTGGACTAGTCTCTGTTATAAGTATTTCGCTTATGCCCGTCTTCAGTTTTGCCGTTGTTGCGCCTAACTCTAATGCGCTGTTGGTATTTGCGCCATCGTTAATGGTAGTGCTTACCCCTGTTTTTAAATTGGTGTACAGCACATTCAAAAAGTCGACAGGCTCCCACTTGCCTGTTGTGCTGTTGTAATTTATTACGTCTTTGCTGCCTAAGCCTGTAAGGTTTACATCAGTCAAAGCTGCTAACGATGTCACGCCGCCCGTACTATCAGCCGCTTGCCATTCCTGTTGTGCTGCTACGTACTTAATGAACTGGCCGTCACTTACGCCTGCAACATCAACGTCGCTTAAATCGCCAAGCTTTGCGCCTGTTACTGGCGTGCCTGCTGCAATAGTAATGTCATCGCGCTTAATTCTAAACGTGTAAGTCGTTACCTGTGAGTAACGGCGCGGATCGTATTCTATTTCAATGTCAACGTTGTTGAACTGTACCGATTCAACATTGACTCCGTTGTATGTGCCGCTAACGCGATCCAATGCACCGCGCACTTTGTCGGCTAAGTCGGCTGCACCGTTGTAGCTGTCAGAAAAGCAAATGATTTCCATGCGCACTTCATCTAACTTCGACGGGCCGTCGTGCGTGTCTTCAGGTGCAACGCCCTGCAATTGGTAAACAATAAACGGCGTGGCGGTTTCTTGCTCTGCAATCTCAGGAAATATGTTGGTGCTGACTATATCAGTCACAGCGGTTGTGCTGCTCAGAATACCATATACTGCTTTACCTACGTTCATCACTTATTCTTTTTACGTGCAACCTTTCTAATCTGAAAGTCATATTTCTTTTTCATTAACTGATATGCCTTTGGTGCTGCTTCACTGATTGACTTAAAAAACACGCCTTTGTTTCTGTTGTTGCCCTTTATAAATTGGTCATCGCCCTCTACGATATTTGCAAACCATGCGTCAGCATCTTTCGGCGCTCTACGTCCTACACGTGGCCCAACCCAATATGTGCTGTGCTGGTTGTCTATAAGCCACACCTTTATTGATCTGCGCATAGTGCCAGGCTTTATATCCAACTTGGCTTGTTTGCCTCGGCGTATGCGTATGGTTTCGCGTGCGTCTTGTATGTTAGACAACATCTCCTTTTTTATCTCACGGCCTGCCGCGCGATGTATTCGCTTCTGTACTTTCAAGTCAGATACCTCTTTGCGTAGAGCTTCAAACTGTTTAACCAGCGGCGTAGTATTGGCGTGTATGTGATCCTTAGCCATTACGTCCCTGAGATTTGACAAAGCAAAACAAGCTGGTCGTCGCGGCCTATTTCTTCAATGCCTTGAATGTTGTAATACTTAGAATCATAAAGTACGCGGTCATCGGCTTTTACGCCACGGCTAGCGGCGCTGCTTCGTATCTTAAACTTTACACGTTGCACAGGCATATCCTGATCTGTTACAATGCGCTCAGTCATGCCGATGCCGTTCTTCATCAGTTCTGCCCAAACGGTTATTAGCGTGCTATAAGTTTGCACGCGCTCGCCGTATGTGTTAGTGCTAGTGGTGTAACGTTGTATCGTTATCCTTCTATCGCTTTGTCCTATTCTCATCGGTCAGAAATTATGCGATACGGATTCAGTAAACTGTGAATCATGTTAGGCACTTCGCTGCTAATCGTGCCCACTACTACAATATTGCGGTTTTCATAATAGTGCGCCACCAATAATTTAACGGCGTGCAGCAATCCGTCTGGGATTTCGCCCTCTGCATATCCCAGCGTCATATTTACCTGGACGCCGTTGCTAATGTATTCGTAAACGCTAGGCGGTGACACAGTTGTAATGCGTGCAGGCTTGCGCTTTAAGTCAGCATAGTATTGATTGGTCGGCAAGGTGCTGGTAGTGCTTGCTGTGGGGTTGTATGTGATGCTGACAATAGAAGCAACAGGGCCAATTGGTATCTCCCAGGTGCCATAGAAATCATCTAAGTACATGACAGCAGGCAAGTCACCGAGTTGCAGGTTGCAGTAATTCTGCACATATTCAATGGCGGCGCTTCGTAGCGCTTCAATTAATGTGTCTTCGTCGCTGTGATCAACACGTAAAAAGGTCTTGAGGTCTGCCGTGCTTACAATGCTAGACTCAGATGCCGTGCCTGTAATTTCTAGGGTATAGTACATATGGCTAAAATAAGGACAAAAAAAAGAGGAAGCCGAAGCCTCCCCTTTTCTATTCAGTATTCAAATCTTAGGAGTCAGCTCCTGCAATTGTTGCTTGTGCAAATACCATTGAGCCAAGTGAACCAGAACGGCGCACCTTAGCATCGAAGAAAGTATCGACAACAATCTTAACTGTACCAGATGAAATCCCCGAAAATGGATCGACAGTTACATCGAGGCCGCCCCAGTTGGCGTAGAACATATCTGTCCAATCTCCATAGTACAAAAAGCGTAGAGCAGCACCGTTAGCGCCAAACGCTACTGCCGTGCCATCGCTTAGAAATTGGTTGGCGTTTACAAGTGTTGCGTCAACTGAGGGAACTGATCCGCTAGACAAAACATTGTAACCAAACATCTGTCCGTTTTCTACCAATGCACTGACGTCAGCAACATTAGCCAAGCCCATCAAAAATGCAAAGTCTGACGGATGAGCAACAAACTGTGTGTTATTCTCTGCACCGTTTGCAGTAATAGTGCTCCACAATGCGCGCACGTCATCTGCATCAATTGCTGGAATGTCGTTTGTGCCTGTCTGCGCTCGCTTAACCATTTCACCAGTTTGACCAGCTAAAGCGGCTGCGCCTCCTACACCGTGAATTGCATTTAAAGCAATCTTATCTTGTACGTTTGCAATGGATCGTCCAAAGTCAGCAGCAATCACCTCGGCCATGTTGCCGTTGGTTTGGTTGATAGCTTCCTTAGTAACGATCATCTGCTGAGCAATACGCTGTGGGCTTAGAGTCTGTTGACCCATCGCACCCGTGTTGCCTGTAATGGCCGCTGCT
>Ga0206677_10002044_pt1 | contig 18321 bp, 19 predicted proteins | sample M130m12015metaG_FD_155475 | JGI IMG/M metagenome (GOLD analysis project Ga0206677, IMG submission 155475) | Ammonia-oxidizing marine archaeal communities from Monterey Bay, California, United States - M1 30m 12015 | ecosystem: Environmental > Aquatic > Marine > Intertidal zone | place: USA...
ATGTTTTGTAGGTCATCAAAACTCAATGTCGTTCCCAGTTGTTGATTTATAAAACGAATGTCTCCGTCAAAATAGGTCTTTTGAAACTTTTCGTAGAATTGGACCCTGTCTGGAGTGACCAATACTTTTGCAATAGGAACCAGAATATTGGCACTCATCCATAAACGCTTGTCCTTTTGTAAACGAAAATTTACACTAAGCTGCTGTTTTCTTTTTTGATCATTGTACTCTGCTTTAATTCTTGCGCGGAAGTTTTTAATATTCTCCTCTGCTTTCACAATTTCATCGCTTAAAACGGCTATATCTACCCGCTTCACTGGAGCTTTGTTGGGTAAAACGCGCACCGACTTACAAGACAAGATTAGCCCAACGAAAAGGAGAAGTACAAAATGTTTACGGTTTTTTTTCATCTTAAATCAATTCGGTATAATCGCCCAAACTAATACGAGTATGGTTACCATTATAACGCACATGATTACCAATCATTGCCTTTTCTAGGGTAACGTTTTCCACAAGGCTATACTTCTGAATAATTGAGTCTTTGATCGTTGCATTGTTAATCTGTGTCCCTTCGCCAATGGAAACTCCCGGACCAATTGTTGCATTATTAAGCACAACATCTTTGCCAATAAAGCAGGGAGGAATAATGGTCGCATTCTCTAATTTTGCGGATGGGTGAACCAGCATTTCACCTTCTTCAGCCAAAAATTGAAGCATTTTAGTGTTTGTGGCTACGGTGATTTCTTTATTGCCACAGTCCATCCATGCATTTACTTCTCCGGGGACAAAGCGATTTTTCTTTGCCATCATTCCCTTAATCCCATCATTGATTTGATATTCGCCTCCATGGGTAAGCTTTTCGTCCAAAACGGTTTGTAAGGCCTCTTTTAATTCAGCGCTGTTTTTGAAATAATAGATTCCAATCACTGCGAGGTCAGAAACAAATTCTGTGGGCTTTTCAACCAATTCTGTAATGGCACCTGAAGCATCTAGTTGAACTACACCATAGGCCGAAGGGTTATCAACTTTTTTTACCCAAATTTGGGCATCAGCAACCGGATCGATCTTAAAATCGGCGCGAATTAAAGTATCCGCATAGGCAATTACTGCTTGTCCGTCCAAGGAATCCGCCGCACACATAATAGCATGGCCTGTTCCTAAGGGTTCCAACTGTCTGTAAATACTTGCTTTTGCGCCTAGTTTTTGGGCAACACTCTTGAGGTGACTCACGACATCATCTCCGAAAAAAGCGGGGTCTCCCAAGACATATGCAACCTCTGTAATGGGCTGTTTTACCAGCTTGGCAATATCGTTGATTAATTGTTCCACTATGGGCGTCCCGGCAACCGGAACTAAGGGTTTTGGAACTGTAAGTGTGTGTGGACGTAGGCGCGATCCGCGACCCGCCATCGGAACAATTATTTTCATGTGTATCGTTTCATTTATTTTTTTCCGGTACTCCCAAAACCACCATCCCCGCGATCAGTTTCTTCTAAGCTGGTTGTCGGCTGCCAACTCACCTGCGTGTATTGTGCTACAACAAGTTGAGCTATTCGTTCTCCGGGCTGAATGGTGAATTTTTCATTGGATAGATTAACAAGAATTACACCAATTTCTCCTCTGTAATCCGCATCAATCGTTCCTGGGGCGTTAAGCACACTAATCCCGTGCTTGGCGGCCAGACCAGAACGAGGGCGAACCTGTGCTTCATAGCCTTCTGGCAAGGCAATTTTAAGGCCCGTGCCAATGATTTTTCGCTCCAAAGGCCCCAGAACAATGGGTTCGTCCAACACGGCTTTTAGGTCTAAACCTGCAGAGGAAACGGTTGCATAAGTGGGTAAATCAAACGGGCTCTCGTTGATAATAGGAAGCTGGATCATGGTGTTTTTTTATCTCTCTAAAGTACAAAATGTAAAGAAACATCTGTACTGCTACTTTGTGAGATATCCGAGGGTTATTAACTGTTTTGTTCGGCTAAATTACTTTTTTGGAAAGCGCTTTTTTAACACTTGTTCAATTTCGACTAACATCAACAGCGGGCACAATACGAAAATTATTATACCAACACCAATGCCCCAAATGGAATGAATATCTGCTAACCAAGCTAGCCCTCCCAAAAGCACAATCCCCACCCCCATTTTTTGCATTTGGCGAGATGAATAGGCCTGGGCAAAGTCCCAGCTTTCTTGGTCACGCATCGATTTTCGGGTGCGATAACCATAGAAGTGATTGATTTTTTTTGGTGGAAATCTTTGTTGGATATAACCCGCAATAACAAAAATTAGGCCTCCACAACAAAGGATTAAGCTAATAGGGTTAAAAGACTCCATAAATAATGATTGTAAACCTAAATTAGGCATCTTTTATGTTCTGTGAAAGGTTTCTATGAATAAAAAGGATTGGTTCTCGCTTCATTCAATGGTTTTAAATATCTTTATCCCCATGTTTTCCCTTTACCCTTTTTCATTTGTCCCCCAAATTAAATACCGCTTGTGGGGTGGTGATAAATTTTCCTCTGTTTTAAAGAAAGAGTATGTGGGTGAAAAAAGAGGAGAGTCGTGGGAAATCTCTACTGTCCCAAAGCTTGAGTCTGAAATCGCTACTGGGCCTTACAAAGGAAAAACACTCGTAGAAATGATTGCTGCTTTTCCAAAAGAACTAATGGGTGAGGCCGTGATAGAACGTTTTGGAAACAGCTTCCCCTTACTCATTAAATTTATTGATGCCAAAGTTCCGCTTTCGGTACAGGTTCACCCCAATGATGCGCTAGCCAAAGAACGACACAATTCGTTTGGAAAAAACGAAATGTGGTATGTTTTGGATGCCGAACCCAATGCCGAATTACTCCTAGGGTTTAAAAAAGTAATCAATCAAGCTGCCTATCAGCAATTATTGAAAGAAAATCGACTAGAGGAGGTATTACATGCTGAAAAAGTGAGTGCTGGCGATGTGGTGTATATTCCTGCAGGAAGAATTCATGCCATTGGCGGAGGCGTCTTATTGGCTGAAATTCAGCAATCATCAGATATCACCTATCGTGTACATGATTACAATCGCGTGGATGCAAAAACAGGAAAAACACGCAAATTACACAATGATCTAGCACTTGATGCGCTTGATTTTTCTATCCAAAAAAAGCATAAAACAAACTATTCTAAAGACCTCAACCAGGTCAATACTGTGCTCGAAACCCCTTTTTTTACGACTTCTTTTCTTCCTATTAACGGCGCTATGGAACGTAATTACCAAAACCACGATTGCTTTCATGTACTCATCGGTGTCAAAGGAACACTAAGTGTTTACTATGCCGAAAAAGAGTACGCCCTTCCTTTAGGTGGCTGCTTACTTATTCCTGCCGCCATTCAACAGCTCCGCATTCAAGGAGACGGAAGTTGTTTGGAAGTTTATGTTTAATTGGATTCCGTTATTCCTGTAAAAACAGGAAAAATCCTGAATGATAATAGTCGAGCTTTGCATTATATCGGGCTAACGAACCTCAACAATCTACTTTCCTTTAAAAACAAGTATAAAAAAAGCCCCTTCTTTCAAAGGGGCTTTACAAATGCAATCTAAAAAGTACTAGTTATTCAGGGCTTCTGCACCACCTACGATTTCTAAAATCTCGTTGGTGATAGCAGCTTGACGGGCCTTGTTGTAGGTTAACTTTAATTGGTCCCTCAATTCTGTAGCGTTATCCGTTGCTTTGTGCATGGCGGTCATACGTGCACCGTGCTCGCTAGCAAAAGAGTCGCGTAATGCCTTAAAAAGCTGCATTTTGATGCTTTTTGGCAGTAATTCATTCACAATTTCTTCTTGGGTAGGCTCAAAAATATAATCGGCTGAAGCGTTTGCATTCTCTTTTGCTTCGGCCACGATCGGTAATAAGGTTTCTGTGGTGACAATCTGTGTAGCTGCATTTTTAAAACGGTTGTACATAACCACTACCTTATCGTATTCTTTGTTGGCAAAGCCATTCATAAAACCTTCAGCAATTTTACTTGTATTAGCAAAGGTTAATTCATCAAAAATACTGTTGTCGTTCAGGGAGATTGATTTGTTTTTTGACAAAATATCATTCCCTTTTTTTCCCAATGTAATTAGACTAATCTCTTGGTTACTGTTTTGCTCAACATAGTGATTAACCGCTTTGATGATGCTTGAGTTGAACCCACCACACAAACCACGGTTAGACGTAATTACGACCAAAAGCACCTTGTTTACTGGGCGCTCTTGGGTGAAGGGGTTGGGCGTATCACCATCAATTGAACCGCTGAGGTTCTGGATCAATTCTGTCAACTTATCGGAATACGGACGCATGGCGGTAATGGCATCTTGCGCTTTCTTGAGCTTTGCTGCCGAAACCATTTTCATGGCCGAAGTAATTTGCATGGTCGAAGAGACCGATGCAATCCGATTCCGTATTTCTTTTAAGTTTGCCATAACGGTCTATTCAAATTGTGCTGAAATGCTTTTGGCTACAGCGTTCAATGTATCCAACACCTCATCAGTTAATTTCCCTGCTTTGATGGTGTCTAAAACACCGCGGTGTTTGGCATTTAATTCTTCGATAAAGGCTTTTTCAAAGGCTTTAACCTGATTTACTGGAACATTGCGCAATAAGTTCTTAGAACCTGCGTAAATGATCGCTGTTTGATCTTCTACGGTATAAGGATCGTTTTGTGCTTGCTTTAATATTTCAACATTACGGCGTCCCTTTTCAATTACGTTTAGGGTAGCTGCGTCCAAATCAGAACCGAACTTAGCAAAAGCTTCCAATTCGCGGAATTGTGCTTGGTCTAGTTTCAATGTTCCGGAAACCTTTTTCATGGATTTAATCTGAGCCGATCCTCCTACACGTGATACCGAAATACCTACGTTAATTGCTGGTCGAACTCCTGAGTTGAATAAATCAGACTCCAAGAAGATTTGTCCATCGGTAATCGAAATTACGTTCGTTGGAATATAAGCTGATACGTCTCCTGCTTGTGTTTCAATGATTGGAAGTGCGGTTAGTGATCCACCTCCTTTTACCTTGTCTTTTAGGGACGCTGGTAAATCGTTCATTCCTTTAGCGATGGTATCGTCAGCAATAACTTTCGCTGCACGCTCCAATAAACGGGAGTGTAAGTAAAATACATCTCCAGGATATGCTTCACGTCCCGGTGGGCGACGTAATAGTAATGATACTTCACGGTATGCAACAGCTTGTTTAGACAAATCATCATAGATAATTAAGGCTGGACGACCTGTGTCTCTGAAGTACTCACCAATTGCAGCTCCTGCCATCGGTGCATATACCTGCATCGGTGCTGGATCAGATGCGTTTGCCGCAACAATGGTTGTATAGGCTAGTGCGCCTTTGTCTTCCAATACTTTTGCTATTCCTGCAACCGTAGACGCTTTCTGTCCAATGGCCACATAGATACAATATACAGGCTCACCTGCATCGTAAAATTCTTTTTGGTTAAGGATGGTGTCAATACAAACGGTTGTTTTTCCTGTTTGACGGTCACCAATAACCAACTCACGTTGTCCTCTCCCCACAGGAATCATGGCGTCAATAGACTTAATTCCAGTTTGCATCGGTTCGTTTACGGGTTGGCGGTAAATTACTCCCGGAGCTTTACGCTCTAAAGGCATTTCAAAAACTTCGCCTTCAATCGGACCTTTTCCATCAATTGTATTTCCTAAGGTGTCTACAACACGTCCAACAATTCCTTCCCCAACATTGATGGAAGCAATTGTATTGGTACGCTTTACCGTATCACCTTCGATAATTCCTTTTGACGGTCCTAAAAGTACCACCCCAACGTTATCTTCTTCTAGGTTTAAGACCATGCCCTCAAGGCCAGAGTCAAAACGAACCAATTCACCGTATTGCGCGTTGGATAATCCATACACACGGGCGATTCCGTCTCCTACTTCCAATACAGTTCCTACTTCGTCCAAGGAAGATGAAGTGTCGGTTCCTGCTAGTTGGTTTTTCAAGATTGCTGAAACTTCAGCGGGTTTAATTGCTGCCATAGTTTTTTCTTTATGCGCTATAATTCGTTTGTGTAAATTCTCTTTTCAATTGATCCAATTGGTGGGCAACGCTTGCGTTGTATTGCAAGTCGCCAATACGCAATATAAAACCACCGATAATGGTTGGGTCAATGATATTGTGTAAACTAATTTCAGCTGAAGACAATTGACTTGCTTTCGCTAAAATTGTTTTTTCCAAGGCAGGAGTTAGTGCTACAGCAGTTGTTACCGTTGCTGTTTCCTTACCTTGGTGCTTTTTTAATAAATCTAAGTATGCGAGCGCTACTTGATCCAATAAATCGATACGATTATTGGTCGAGAGCAACTCAATGACTTGATTTGATAGTGGACTGAGAGAGGCAAAAGCTTTTTGCAAGGTTTCCTGCTTAACACTGTTGGCCACAACAGGGTTTTCCAAGAACTGACCTAAAGCAGGGTTTTCTGCAAAAACGGAAACGACTTGTTCCATGTCTTGCGCCAACGTAACTTCATTCTTTTGTTCTAAAGAAATGCTAAGTGCTGCTTTTGCATAACGTAATGCTGCTCGAGTATTTCTCATCGTTTAGTTAATCTCTATCGCTTTGACTAGTTTTTCTACCAGTTGTTCTTGTTTCTTCTGATCGGCTAATTCACCCTGAACTACTTTTTGTGCAATGTCAATTGAAAGGCTGGCCACTTGATTTTTAATGTCGTTAATAGCAGCATTTTTTTCTTGCAAAATAGCTTCTTGTGCGGCTGCAGCAACTTTGTCTGCTTCAGTTTTAGCGGCATCTTTAGCGTCGTTGATCATTTGTGTACTCGCTTTTTTGGCTTCTGCCAACAAAGCATCACGTTCTGCACGCGCCTCTTTTAAGATTCTCTTGTTATCGGCTTGAATAGCTTCCATGTCTGCTTTGGCTTTGTCCGCAGCTTCTAAGGAATCTTTGATGGTGTTTTCACGCTCTTCAACGGCTGAAAGGATAGGTTTCCAAGCATATTTTGCCAACATCAAAAGAAGGCCTAAAAAGATAAGTGTCTGCCAAATAAAAAGGCCAAACGAAAATTCTTCTATTAATTTTTCCATATCAGTTAAATGTTCAATTAAGAAAAATAAAGCTGCCGCCAACCGCGTGCAGCTTTATTTTAAATGATTTAGCTTATACTGCGAATAAAGCAGCGAAACCAATTCCTTCAATCAAAGCAGCTGCGATCAACATAGCTGTTTGAATTTTTCCGTAAGCTTCAGGCTGACGTGCAATTGCGTCCATAGCAGATCCACCGATACGACCGATCCCCATTCCAACACCAATTACAATTATACCTGCTCCTACCATTACTGGAATTTCCATAGTGTGTAATTTAAATTAAACAATCATTTTCAATACTCATTTGAGTAGTGTTCGGTTAATGATGCTCGTGCTCTTCGGCTGCAAAGCCAAAATATAAAGCAGAAAGCATCGTAAATATATATGCCTGTAACAAGGCAACTAAAATTTCTATCAATGAAATGGCAAAAGCAAGTCCAAATGATAACGGACTTCCCAACCAACTTTTAAAAATAAACATCAATCCAATTAGGCTCATCAATACAATGTGACCTGCCTGCATGTTAGCATACAATCGAATTAAGAGCGAAAAAGGTTTAACAAAAATCCCTAGAACTTCAATGGGGATTAGGATAATGTACAGTGGAACTTTTGCATACCAAGCCATGGTGCTTCCTAGTGGGTCAAAGATATGTAACCAGTAGTCTTTGGTTCCTGTAAGGTTGGTGATCAGGAAGGTCAATAAGGCCAATCCAAAAGTAACGGCTATGTTTCCTGTAACATTTACCCCTAGTGGTGTTAATCCTAAAATGTTTAAAAACCAAATGAAGAAAAAGATGGTCAACAAATAGCTCATGTACTTCTTGTATTTCTTTTCACCGATGTTCGGACGTGCAATGTCATCTCTAACATACAGAACAATTGGCTCGAAAAAACGACCAACTCCTGAGGCGATTCCGCCGTTTTTAGCATAAGACTCTGCAAGATTCTTGAAAAGAAAGAACATGATTGCAAACACCAACAACATGCTTACAACACTTTTGGTCATCGAAAGGTCAAGGGGTTTGCTGTTTGTTGCATGGTGGTCTTCATCGTAATTGATGGTTCCAGCCGCATCTGTCTTGTAAATCTTGTTGTGGTAAAGTGCGTAGTAATTTCCATCTACATTCGCCACGGTTTCTCCGTGATGAAATTTAGAAGAAGAAAAAAGTTTCAATCCATTGTCCCATAAAATAACGGGCAAAGGAAGGCCTATGTAGACGTGTTCACCTTGGTCATTGGTGTAAGAAAACAAGCTGAAATCATAGGAGTCTTGCAAGTGATGTGCAATGTATTCTTTGATTTCGGTTTTGAGATCCCCGTCTTTGGCTCCATCTTTTGTTTCTGCCAAGGCAAATCCTGAGCAGAGAAGGGCAAGCATAGCAACACTCTTTTTAGCGTAATTTAAAATAGTAGATTTCCTCTTCATTTCGAACTAAAATTCGTGTGCAAATGTAGTGCTTTAAACGAAAAGGGGAAACAGTTCGGGCTTATATTTTATTCAATTTGGAAATTAAGATTCCTGTTTCCAAAAACAAGCCTGTAAAATAGGGAATTAAAAAGCTTGTTTTTTCTAAAACACTGACCGCTCCATCCTGTTTGAAAAGTGGCCATAAAAGCAAAAAGAATAGCGCAAACTTAAGCCCACTTGCCAGCATATATAGCCAAGCGACGTAATGGCTATAGCGACTAAATGCAGCCAATAAACCCCATAAAAAAAGAAGACTAATCGCAAAATTTCCCAAATAAACCTCAACAAAAAAAGCTTCGGTAAAACCGTATTCTAGAAAAAACAATACCGCTGCATGTAATGCAGCTGTCAACACAAATAGTGCTGTAAATGGGAGATAAATTGTACGAAAATTTGGTCCTATAATTTCTTTGTTTGTTGGATGATACGATGAATTACAATGCCTAAGCCAATGACACAAAAGAGAAGCGTGTGCCATGGTTTTGTGTTTGCTGATTTTTGATCAAAATATTGGCCTAAAAAAACAGCAGCATACATTAATACGCCAATTTGGATGGCTAGTGACGAAAAAATCAACCAGGTATTAGGCCGTTTTTTCACGTTTCCCAGCAATTGATTTGACATCTACAGCTGATTTCATTGAACAGTTTGCGTTTAGAGTTGCACCTGATTCAACGATTAATTTTCCAATGACAACGTCTCCTTCGACTATAGAAGTAGACTTGAGTGTAAGGCTTTCCTTTACATCAATTTTTCCGGTGAATTTACCTTCAACATCAGCATAGGTGCAGCTTACCGCCCCATTGATTAAACCGTCTTTCCCGATAACCACTTTTCCAGAGGTTACGATTGTTCCTTCTAAGGTGCCATCAATTCTAAAATCGGCTTCGGACGTAATGTCCCCTTTGATTACTGTGCTTTTTTCAATTCTATTCGGTTGTCCGTTGGTTTCGTTATTTTTCATTGTAAGGTTTTTTATTGATTGGGTTGCCAGCTTTTAAGTCGTTGTGTTTCTTCGTATTGAGTAGATAAAAGTACAAAATTATTTGTTTTCCTTTCAAAACCCGCGATTTCTTCCCATAATTTTAAATAAAACTTTTGATCTGGATATTGGTTTTGAGTATGCACAACGATAAAATCAGTAGTTTTATCGTACACGTCCAACGATATTTTCCAATGATGATTAGCATCATTCTTTAGAGCCTTTTTCATACGCTGGACAATGGCTTGGTTTTCTTCTGCTTTGTCGAAAGAAAAAATCCATTTATAACGTTTCAGTGAAGGTCGTTTGGGCTTAGCCTTTACTTCTTTTTGAATTCTTGAAAGGATTGTTTTAACTGCATCCGCCTCATCTGCATTCGGGTAGCGTTTGATAAACGCTTTAAGCTCCTCTTTGTATTTTTGTTCCCCAAACAATCTACCCTTTGCATTGGCTTGCAAGAGGGCAACTTTTGTAACTAGAGGTGTCCCAACAACAAAGATTTTAAGTTTTTCTCCTTCATTTATTACTCGTTCAAAATCTTGCTCGTTAAATGCTTCATATAGTTGCGCATAGATCGATGAGGGTGTTTGGTTTTCGGCCAAAGAGGAGTTTTCTGGATCAACCAAGATTTTCGTGAATGCAGATTCGGGAAATTGGGACATTAACCTTTCTTTGTACTTCTTGGCTTGTGTCGGGTTTTCATTTTCTTCCAGTTTGAAACAATGATAGAGAGCGCTTTCTTCTTGTTGTTCTGTAGGGGATAATTGCAAAACTTTCTCTAATCGGTTTAATGCTAAAGATCTATTCGCAAACTTTTCTTTGTAAATAATTCCTACATCTAAATAGGCTTGCTTTCGAGATAAATCTAGGCTGTCAAGTAAATATACGTTCGTAGGCACTTGCTCCATGAAAAAGTCTGCGGTTTCAACAAAAAAGCCTTCTTCTGTTTCTTCTCTTTGGATTTGGTTATTTGCTGCTTGACTGAGTAGCTGAGCCGTTCCTAAACGATTCCAGCTATCTGTATTTGGGCGATTGCCCCAGGTCGATAAAAAGGCTTGTTTCCCACCAACCAAAAGGCGTTCGTTATAAAAATAATAGTTGTTGGATGCGTTTCCGCCAAAGTTTAAAATCCCTTTTTTTTCTTGGACAACAGCGGCCAACTCTTTTGCTCTTTTACGATCAATCTCGGTTTGAAAAAAACTACGCTGCTCTTCTTTGCTCATGCTCGCTAGGCGCAAAACACTGTCGGTAGACTGAATGATTTTCTCGAGTGTAATCACATCATCTAAGCCTCCGCGTTCACGTTCGACTGTTTTTTTGAAGCGGCCTTCCTCAGGAATTTGACTTAAGAGGCTGTCCAAATAAGCTCCTGTTTTAACATATTCGCCTTTAGTGAAATTGTAGTCTGCAAGTTCGCGATAGTTCGCACGACGTGTTGGAGGATCAACATAACTGCTTTTTAAAGACTTTGAATAGTAGGTTAATGCTAGACTGTCTTTTCCTTGCGACAAAAGGTAGCGAGCTTCTTGTTGATGTATTAGGTGTAAATAGGATTGGTTTTCAAACAGCTTGCTCAAGCGCTCTAGGGTGGGCAAGGGGCTAACAGAATCGATAACTGCTCGTAACCGAATAGCTTGCAGCTTGGCTTGCATCCAAAAAATTCTGGGTGCTTTTCTATTCCAATTTACGATTGATTGATAGGCCCTTTGAGCGCTATCCACAAGGTTTGCTCGTTCTAACAATTGTGCTTCTATGTAGCGATAACGGGCTTTATTTACTTTCCTTTTTTCTGCCAAGGCCGCACGAGTAATGTAAACTCTGGCAGAATCTTCTTCTTTTAAATTAATATAGCCCTGGGCAACTGTAGCATTGTATGGCGAATAGAGCTTGTTGCCAAACGGAATTTGATTTGCTAGAAGGGTTAGGTTTTTTACCGCTAGTGCGTCGTTCTCTAACCGTAGATTGGTTTTTTCACGCCAAAGTTTTCCTTCCAAATAAGCCGCTCGATCTTCATATGCTTCCAATAGAAAATTAAATGCTTCTAGCGCTGGTAAAAACCTACGATCGTAATAGCGCGCTTTTCCCAAGAGCAAATAGGCTTTCTGAATTTGTCGGTTGCGTTGCTCTCCTTCAATATTCATGGAATGCTTTTGAATGGCCTTAACTGCTTTCTCTTCAGCAATTGAAAAACTGGGGATACTTGCACTGTTGTCCTGATCTTCTCCGGCCAAAAGAATGGGTTCTACGGGAAGAACATTGAGAAAGTCATCTTCAAGGTTTTGATACAAAATTGCTTTCCCGATGGAAAGCGCTTCTTTGCCGTTAAAAACCACATTAAATTTGGTGTTCAATGCATGGTACTCTCGGTTGAGGAAATTGTTTTTTTGGGTAGAGCACCCAAAAACAAAAACCCATAAAAATGGAAGTACAATAGAGGCCGGTTTTCGATTCAAAAAAAGCGTTTATGTAATAACTGAAAAAAGCCCGTTTTAGTATGTTATTGTGCTGAAAAATACGCCTCCAGCTCTTTCAAGGTTTCTGGACTCTTGGGCGTGTCTTTTATTATTGCCCCTTTCTCTAAAAGAACAATTCGATCACAGACGTCTGTCACATGATTTAAATCGTGGGAAGAGATCAGAAGCGTACAATCTGTATTTTGGTCATTGGTCAAGAATTTTTTCAATCGAATTTGAGAGGAAGGGTCAAGATTCGCAAAAGGTTCGTCTAAAATCACCACCTCAGGGCTCCCAATGAAAGCAGCGGCTAGACCTACTTTTTTTTGGTTCCCTTTGGAGAAATCACGCAGATATTTTTTTTGATCCAAAATTTCACCATTAAAAAACTCCTCAAACTGTGCTAAAAACGTTTGGAGTTCATCCGTTGAAATCTTTCGCAATTGCGCGACGAAAGCAAAGTATTCTTCTGGGGTGAGATAGTCGATTAAAAAAGCATCATCAATAAAGGCTGCAGTGTCTTTTTTCCAGGCTTCGCTTATTGCTACTTCTATTTTGTTAATGCTGACTTTTCCTGAACTTGGGCGAATCAAGTCCAACAAAAGACTGAAAAGAGTAGTTTTTCCGGCGCCATTGTTCCCTACTAAGCCAAAGTGCTCTCCTTTACTGATACTGAGTGAAGCCACTTCTAAAACAGTTACTTCTTCATATTTCTTGGATAGGTTTTCTAACTGTATCATCTCTTATTTATTAAATGCTTCAATGGTTTCGTGTTTCTGTTTCTTGTACAATACTGTGACCCAATTCGCAATTTTATCTCTTAAGATAATCGCCACAATTCCAGACCCTGCTAAGGAAATAAACCCTGCTGTAGGAGTTATAAAATAACTGGGGAGCCAGAACAAAAGAACCGGCAAGACCATTTTGGGAATAATTAAAGCAAATTGGGTTAACGAAAAGCTTTGGGTGTTTTCAAAGGCCTTTGCTTTTACATTTAATTTCATAGGCGTTTTGTTCAACAGACCGCCAAAAAGAGCAATCCAAGTACCTAGACCCATATTGAAAAAAGCACCGGCAATGATGATGGCTAAAACATCCCACCCAAAATAAACATAAGGAATCGCCAGAATCATGGAAACAGCCGTGACAAAGGCCATTAAATTCCATTTGGACAACAAATATTTCTTGTATGAAATATTTTGTGTCATGAGAAGTTTATAATAACTACTGTCCCAGGCCGGAACATAATTCCCAAAGGTCATGGTAAAGCCACCCGTTACAAATAAACCAGCAAAAACCATGACATATTCCATATCACGATAAATGTCCTGGGTAAAAAACACCAGCCCATAAAACAAAAAAAGAAAAGACATTAACGCAATTTGACGTGGTCGGGCATTACGTACAATCATGCGTAAATCGTTCCTTAAAATTAGTGCGTCATCACCCAAGAAGTTGAGTACAGTAAATTCCCCTCCGCTAACACGGGTCCGTTTTTTTCCCAAACCAGCATCCAAATAGAAGCTCTTTTTTAAGAAAAAGAATAATACTCCATACATCCCGCAAAGCAGTAGTAGAAAACCAACTAAATATTCTGGGTTGTTAACCACAGCGTCAAAAGGAATGCCTACCATTTTACCCAAATCAGTTTCTGCATAAACATCCAGGGCTATTGTCCCCAGAAGTAATAGCACTAAGGCAACAAAATAGGTGTTGTTCTTATTAATAATGTACAATAAAAAATTCAGGCTTAAGGTGGTCATCAATAATGCAAGCCACCAAGCTAAGGCTTGTGTTTCCAAATAATCATCACGATACATGGAAATTGCAAAGGGTAAATAAATGATGAATGGCACAAGGTTGAAGGGAGAGAACACTGACCTCAACATCACATGATTGACAATTTGCCTTTTTTTAAAGGGTAATAAAATCAGGGATTGAATGTTTGTCACGGGGAGCTGCTGAAAAAAGAAACGAATGATCAGCTCTGCAAAAAAGAAAAGCAGTAGCACGCTGTTAAATACTTCAAGTGGTTCCCGCTCCAAAACGGTTTTATTTAGTGCCGGGTAAACAACGCTTCCGAGAAAAAGAAAAGACCCAATGAAATACAGTGAAACGACCCCTATTAAAATCTTGATCGTCGCTTTCGCCTCCCATTGTGGAGCACGAAATGATTCTTTCCACTGTAACGAAAACAAATTCATACAAATTTAAGTTGGTTAAGTATATGACGCCAAAACATAAAAATAGTTACAATTGTCGAGAATATAGGGTGATTCCTTATTTTTGCAGAAAAAAGAATGAGTGCATACCATAGCCTAATTGTAGCGGATATTGAACGTCTAACCCCTTCTTCTGTCGCCATTTCATTGATGATTCCTGAAGATTTAAAGAAAGGATTTGCCTATTCGGCTGGACAATATTTGAGTCTTGAAGCTTCGATAAATGGTGAAGCAATTCGCCGATCCTATTCCCTCTCATCTGCTCCGCATCAAAACAAAGCGATTGTTGGGATCAAAAAAATTGAAGGGGGAAAATTCTCTACTTATGCAAACGATGTGCTCAAGGCCGGTGATAAATTGCAAGTTGCCCCTCCTGAGGGTCGCTTTGTGTTTTTGCCCAGCGATAAACAGCAACACCTTCTCCTTTTTGCTGCTGGAAGTGGAATAACCCCGCTTTTTTCCATTCTAAAATCTGCCCTTGAGGAAACGAAAAACACCAGTGTTCAATTAGTTTATGGGAACAAGTCTCCAGAAGAGAGTATGTTCAAGTCGGACTTAGAAGCCTTAGCAACCGCCTACCCTGATCGCCTCTCTATCCATTGGATTTATTCCCAGAGCAATGAAGCAAACGCACTCTTTGGACGCATTGATGCCTCCACCGTTCTTTATGCCTTGAACCAAGGGGAAACAGCCCCAACGGCTGCTTATCTCTGTGGTCCAGAAGCCATGATTCATTTGGTAAAAGAAACCTTGGTGGAAAAAGAAATCGCCGCGGACAAAATTCATTTTGAGTTATTTACTTCTAGTGCTTCAGCAGTAAACGTTCCTTCTGCCGCCGCTTCTGGCGCTGTACAGCTAACCATTACAGCAGATGATGCAACTCATACGGTTGAAACAACATCCGACAAGACCATACTCGATGCCGCCCTTCAGCAAAAAATAGATGTTCCTTATTCTTGTCAAGGGGGAGTATGTTGTAGTTGTATCGCCAAAGTAACTGAAGGAAGTGCTTCCATGGAAAACAATCAAATCTTAACCGACGATGAGGTTGCCGAAGGCTTGGTTTTAACCTGTCAGGCTATTCCAACATCTGCAACACTGTGTGTAGATTATGACGATGTGTAACTGATCGTTTAAATCCTTGGCGTTTTAATGGGTTCTTGTTGGGTGTAATGTCGCTAGAGGAGCGGTGTCTTTCTTCTTCTCAAAAGAGAATCCCTGTTTTTCCTACAAAAAGTAAGACTGTCATAAAGAAGAAAAGCCCTTCCCGTAACCACGTGTGCTTGATCTCCTCAAAAAATCGCCCACTGACGCTTGAGAGTGTCATTATAAACAACACCCATACGACAACCGAAACTGACTGGAACAACAAGGCAAGAACAATGCTTAAAAAGCCCAATAAGGATAGGCTGAAAATTCCAGCACCAAAATTTGCACTTTTAGCGCCTAGAGTAACATAGTGCTTCATTAGTGAAACAATAAAAACCCCTAGAAGTAATAGCCACCAAATGTTTTGACGAAAAGAGCCAAAACTACCCCAATCAATGGCAATACGATTAAAAGAAATTTCTTGAAAAAAAGAGATGGAAGGAAAAAGAATATCAAAAACAACACCCAATAAATAAAGGCTAACAAAAGGCAATAGAGAAATTAAAAACAAGCGCGCATTTAAAAGCCCGTGAATAAGCAAAACGAGCCAAATAAAAGGGAATAAAAAAATGCCTTCTGGAAAGAAAAGACTGCCAAAACACAGAAAAAAACTAGCGTTAAAAGTGCTTTTCGTTTCTTGTCCCTGTGTAGATATCGCCAACAGGTGAATAAATGATGTCCAAAAAAAGAAGGCGTAAAAAAGCATCCAATTATCGATTCCTTGAACGGGTAAAGCAAAAATTCCCAAGGAAAAAACAAGTAGGTGATAGCTCGATTTATCGGCCCAGTAATATTTCTTTACCGACCAATCTACCGTGAGTAAACATATAATCAATAACAAAGCTGTTGCGTTTTTTTCGTTAAAAAACAATCCTTGAATGATCGTTTCGTTTCGAAAATGAAAATAAACCGAAGCAATGACCATCAAAACACTTAGCAAATAGCTAGAAAACATTGACTTATTAAAAAAAAAGTGAATCATGGTTGACTGTTATGGTGTTGTCCCTCTTCTTTAAAATTTAGGGTTTCGCGGCTTCACTGCTGCTTAGTTTTTTCCTACTTTTGCAAGGTAAATAAAAACTACGTTCACAATGAAAGATTTTTTAGAAGCAATTGCATGGTTATTTGAAGAAGTTCTTTTTCTCCCACACCAATTTTTGACTTCCCTTGAGTTAGATAACTGGTGGCTGGCCAATGGTGTTAACTTCCTATTTATTGCCGTTGGATTTACCGCTTTGGTTTACTGGATAAATCAATTGAAAATCTTCAATGACAAAGGAGAAGAGAACAAAGACACTTCTGCTCACTCTTTCTTATAAATCGAAGCCTAAGTCTTTACGGTAGTTCATTCCTTCAAAAGAGATCTTTTCTATGGTTGCATAGGACTGCTTTAAGCCCTCTTTAAAATCGCTCCCAAGAGAGGTTACCGCCATCACTCTTCCTCCGGAAGTAATCACTTTATCTTCTTTAAGTTGCGTTCCTGCGTGAAATAAAATACTGTTTGTTTCTATTGTAAGGCCTTGCATTTCTTTTCCTTTCGCATAGGCTTCGGGGTAGCCCCCAGAAACCAACATGACCGTTGTTGCGGTGCGCTGATCTATATCGATTGTTTGTGTGCTTAACTCTCCTTTTGCTGTTGCCGTTAACAGCTCTACAAAATCGTTTTTTATCAAGGGTAAAACAACTTCTGTTTCAGGGTCACCCATGCGCACATTATACTCGATTACAAATGGATCATCACCAACTTTAATGAGGCCAATAAACACAAAGCCTTGAAATGGCAAGTTCCCTTTTTCAAATCCTTCAATCGTCGGCAAAACAATACGTTCGTGTATTTTTTGTTCAAATGCTGGTGTTACAAAAGGGACGGGAGAAATGGCGCCCATTCCACCAGTATTGAGCCCTGTGTCTCCCTCTCCAATACGCTTGTAATCTTTTGCCATTGGGAAGGTGACAAAATCTTTTCCGTCGGTTAACACAAAACATGAAAGTTCTATACCGTCTAAAAATTCTTCTATGACAACTGTCTTGGAGGCAGCACCAAATTTTTCGTCAACCAACATTTCTTTTAATTGTGCTTGGGCTTCTGTCAAATCATCTATGATTAAAACCCCTTTCCCTGCAGCAAGTCCATCTGCTTTTAAAACATAGGGTGCCTTCATCTGGCTTAAAAAGGAAATCCCTTCTTCCAACGTATCAGCTGTAAAGCTTGCATATTGAGCCGTAGGGATGTTGTTTGCTTTCATGAATTCTTTGGCAAACTCTTTACTTCCTTCCAATTGAGCGGCTTGCTCGCGTGGTCCAATTACCATGACAGATTTTAACGCTTCATCGTTTAAAAAGAAATCGTGAATTCCGTTGACCAATGGATCTTCGGGGCCTACAACAACCAATTCAATGTCGTTCTCAACAACGGCAGTTTTGATGCCTTGAAAGTCATTTACCCCAATTGCAAGATTGGTGGCTATTTGTGCTGTTCCCGCATTTCCTGGGGCAACAAATAGTCGGTTGCATTTTGGGCTTTGCGCCAATTTCCATGCGAAAGTGTGTTCTCGTCCACCTGCGCCAATAATGAGTATATTCATGGGTGTAATTTTCAGGGCAAAGATAAGCATCCTTGCCAATAGCAACTTGCTTTTTTAACTGCTTTTGCGTACTAAGCCAATTTGAGCCCATCGGTATCGACGAATAAAATGTCCTTCTTCCTCAGTAACCATAAATTCTGCTTGTGAAAAATAGGCGGCAACTATTCCCCAATTAACACCCACAAACCAAGCCAATGAACGTTTCTTTAATGCACTTTTAAGGGCAGCGAGAAAACTTAAAGCAAGTCCATAGCGCATTTGATAAAATGCTTTTCCTTGAACAATAGCACTACTCTTCGAATAGCCTTTCCCCAACGACCGAAGATGTTTTACAAACAGCTCTTCTTGGTTGCGAACGGTGAAGCCGTGAA
>Ga0206677_10002046_pt1 | contig 18318 bp, 19 predicted proteins | sample M130m12015metaG_FD_155475 | JGI IMG/M metagenome (GOLD analysis project Ga0206677, IMG submission 155475) | Ammonia-oxidizing marine archaeal communities from Monterey Bay, California, United States - M1 30m 12015 | ecosystem: Environmental > Aquatic > Marine > Intertidal zone | place: USA...
TTAAAGTCTCAATAGTTGTAGCCAATCGTTGAGCCGCATCGGGCTCTTTTTCGATAAGTAATTTTACCGCATTAAGAGCACTGCCCATCCGTCCTGCTGCATTAATTCGAGGAGCAATAATAAATACCAAATCGGTTACAGTTACGGGTTTTTTAAGTTGAGAAATCAAGGGTTTCAATCCGATCCTTGGATGCCTCCTAAATTGTTCGATCCCGTAAAAGGCTAAGATTCTGTTTTCTCCTATCATAGGAACGATATCGGCTGCAATTGCAGTAGCTACCAAATCCAAATAAGAAGAAAGCTCTTTTGGGTCTTCTTTCCAAAAAATTGTAAGGGCCTGAATTAATTTAAAACCGATACCACAACCACATAACTCCTTGAAAGGATAATTGCAATCAGAGCGTTTTGGATCCAAAACAGCTACCGCATCAGGAATTTTATCAGCAGGTAAGTGGTGATCACAAATGATAAAATCAATCCCTTTTGATTGAGCGTATTTCACTTTTTCAATGGCCTTGATACCACAATCTAATGCAACAATCAATTGCACACCTTGTTCGGCCGCAACATCAATTCCTTCAAATGAAATTCCATAACCCTCGGAATAACGATCGGGTATGTAGGGAACTATTTTTTGGAAGTAAGGTTCAAGAAAAGAATAAACCAAAGAAACCGATGTGGTTCCATCAACATCATAGTCACCATAAATCATAAGAGTACCTTGATCACGACAACATTGGTCAATTCTTTCAACAGCTGCCTGCATATCTTGCATCATAAAGGGGTCGTGCAAGTCCGCCAACTGGGGTCTAAAAAAAGCTTTAGCATTGTCAAAATCTTCAATCCCTCTTTGAATTAATAGCATCGCTATGGTTTGAGGAATTTGTAAAGCTTCCTGTATCTCTTTTACCTTTTTTGGGTCCGGAGTTGGTTTAGATTCCCAGCGCATTTTATTTCTTTGGTTTACCTGCAATGCATAAAACAAATTCTCCTTTAGGGGGTTTTTGTTCCAAGTATTCTTTTACTTCAAGTATTGTTCCTCTAAAAGTTTCTTCGTGAAGTTTAGTTAATTCTCTAGAAAAACTTAATTGACGTTCACCTCCAAAAAAATCGATTAACTGAGTCACTGTTTTTAAAACTTTATGGGGTGATTCATAAATGATGATCGTTCTGTTTTCTTCGGCCAATTGTTTTAAACGGGTTTGTCTTCCCTTTTTTGGAGGGAGAAATCCCTCAAAAATAAACCGATCATTAGGGAAACCACTTTGAAGCAATGCAGGAATAAAAGCAGTGGCTCCAGGTAAACATTCCGTCTCGATATTGTTCGCAATCGCTTCTCGAACCAATAAAAAACCAGGATCTGAAATTGCTGGAGTACCAGCATCAGAAATTAAAGCAATGTTTTTACCTTGTTTCAATTTTGAAATAATAGACGACAACATACTGTGTTCGTTGTGCATGTGGTGACTCTGTAAAGAGACTGAAATATCGTAATGTTTTAAAAGTTTACTACTTGTTCGAGTATCTTCTGCCAAGATCAAATCTACATGTGAAAGTACTTCTATTGCTCTAAAGGTTATGTCTTTTAGATTCCCGATCGGTGTTGGTACCAAAAATAATTTCCCCACGCCTTATCTAACTTTGTTTTTGTAATAATACGACAGCAACAGAACAACTAACGCGAGCAAGGCTCCTCCAATATCTCCATCCTGAGCTTTCCAATGAGCAATTGCAGCTAAAACAAAATCAAAAAACAAGCCTGCATAAGCCCATTCTACAAGTTTTTGTCCTCTGTTTCTCAGTATGGTAATAACAGCTAATATTTTAGCTACTCCTAAAGGAATGATAATGTGCGTTGGATAACCCAGAGATAAAAATTCCATTTCTATTTCTTCTGTACGAATAAAGTACATGATTCCGCTTACTGAAGTTATTAGCGAAAGAATAACGGTTGCTGTCCAATAAAGATTTTTTTGTAGGTTCATAGGGGTCAGATTTAGTTGAAATTTTGTTCAATTAATTTGATAAACCTGGACTCGAAAGACTCTTTCCCTTCCCAATTACTATAGTCTGGTTTAACAAGGTTTTCGATGAAATTCTGTGCTTCTTCAAGGTCATCATACGTTTGGATTTGAGAGATAACTCTTTGATATTCCTCAACGCTTCCATTGAATAAATTTTTTATGAAAGCCAGTCGATCATTCAACCCCACTTTTAAACCTTTTCCTAAAATGTCGTTGAGATTTTTAGAATTTTCCTCAGCTGAATCTGAAGTTGTTAAAATTGGGTTTTCTTTTTTTACAAAAACGGGATCGCTAATTGAGTTAGCAAACAAGCTTTCAAGTGATGAAGTGACTTCTTCTTGGGGAGCAAGCTCAGAGGGTGCTGAATCTTCAATAATTTGCTTTGAGTTTTCAAACTCTTCAGGTTCAACATTACTCTGGGTTTCTGTTAAATTCTTTTGCTGTTCGTGTTCCAAAATTGTAATCTGCTTCTGTAATGCCCGAAGCTGTAATTCAAGCTCAGCTAAATTTACACTATCCTCATGATCTAAAATAGACTGCGCTATTTGTTTTAATTCTGAAAGAAGTACATTAATCATTAAATTTGACTCTTTTGAACAATTAGTTTTAATACTTTTGTTAAGGCTAGTTATTAGCGTTGCTGAAAATTACAAAAATGTTTTTAGAAAACACTGTAAATCAAAATGAACAATTCGGGTGGATCGAGGTAATCTGTGGTTCCATGTTTTCTGGGAAAACTGAAGAATTAATTAGAAGGCTCAAACGCGCTCAATTTGCCAAACAACGAATTGAAATATTTAAACCCAGTATTGACAATCGTTATGAAGACGAATTAGTCACCTCACATGATCAGAATAAAATTCGTTCAACACCCGTACCAGCAGCTGCAAATATTCCAATTTTAGCTTCAGACTGCGATGTTGTAGGCATAGATGAAGCACAATTTTTTGACTCTGAAATAGTTCAGGTGTGTAATGATCTTGCCAATCAAGGGATTCGAGTTATCGTTGCAGGTTTGGATATGGATTTCAAAGGAAACCCCTTTGGGCCAATGCCCGCCCTCATGGCAACAGCCGAATATGTTACCAAAGTACACGCTGTTTGTACCCAAACTGGAAATTTAGCACAATACAGTCATCGAATTTCTCAAGAAGATGGTCTGGTTGTATTGGGTGAAAGGGAAGTTTATGAACCTTTGAGTAGAGCTGCTTTTTACAAATCTCGCAAGGAAGAATCACTCCAAAAAAATAAAAAAGGAAAGTCTAAAAATAATTCATGATCAAAGAAGCGCGTCTGACCATTAACCTTGATTCTTTAGCACATAACTACAACAGCCTCCGATCAAAAATAAATCCAGAAACAACCCTTATTGCTGTTGTTAAAGCCAATGGATACGGAAATGATGGGGCCCGAATTGCTCAAGAACTTTCCAAACTTGGAGTTGCTTATTTTGCAGTGGCTTATGCTATTGAAGGTAAAATACTTCGCAAGGCTGGTATCGAAGATTCCCTTATGGTTTTTTATCCCCAATTGGCACAATTGGAGCAAATAATCGAATCCCAATTGGAGCCTGTTCTTTACAATTTGGAAATCAGCAAGGCATTTATTTCTTTATTGAAAGAAAAAAATATTAAAAACTATCCGGTACATATCAAATGTAATACTGGCCTAAACCGTATTGGCTTTTCTTTAGAAAATTTAGAATCTTTTTTTAAAGAAGTTAATTCTCCTTTAATCGATATTAAAAGTATTTATTCTCATTTAGGCTTCTCAGAAAACCCAAAACCCTGTGCTTTTACAAAAAAGCAATTCGATGCTTTTGAATTGATAAAATCAAAAGTAAAAGAACTTTGCCCCTCACATCCAAAATTCCATATCCTAAACAGTTCAGGTGTTTTTAATTATCCTGAACACCAATTGGATGCCGTTCGAATAGGAATTGCGCTCTATGGTTTTGCAAATAATCCCGAATGGAACAAGACACTTAAGCCAATTGCAAAACTCAGTTCTCCTATTTGTCAAATACATTTTGTCAAAAAAGGCGAAAGTGTTGGTTACAATCAAGGATGGATTGCTACAAAAGAAAGTCGAATCGGCATCATTCCACTGGGTCATGCTGATGGAATTGGAAGACAATACGGAAACGGTGTTGGGAAAGTAAATGTCTTGGGGCAAACTGTTCCCATAATTGGGAATGTATGTATGGATTTGCTTATGATAGACTTAACATCCGTTGACTGTACTGTTGGAACAGAGGCTATTATTTTCGACCAAAATTTCACTGCATCAGATTTTACAGCATCAGCAAATACGATTTCCTACGAAATTCTAACAAGCCTTAGCCCTCGAATTAAAAGGGTTTATGTTTAGGTTTGTTGTGTTTAAAACAATTTGTTTTAAATTTGATATTTCTAAAGCTTTCGTTTGAAGCCATTAATATTATCAGTACTTTTGCGGTCATTAATCTAAAAAAGAGCAGATGAAAGTTGCCTTAGTTGGAGCTACTGGAATGGTAGGTCAAGTCATGTTAAAAGTACTCGCTGAAAGAAATTTCCCATTAACAGAATTCATTCCGGTTGCATCCGAACGCTCAGTCGGAAAAAAAATAACATTTCAAGAAAAATCTTACACTGTTGTTGGACTGTCTACTGCTGTAGAAATGAAAGCAGATGTGGCTTTGTTTTCTGCTGGTGGAGAAACTTCTTTGGAGTGGGCACCAAAGTTTGCTACTGCTGGAACCACAGTAATAGACAACTCCTCTGCATGGAGAATGGACACTACCAAAAAATTGGTGATTCCAGAAATCAATGCAGATCAACTTACCCCCAAAGATAAAATTATTGCAAACCCAAACTGTTCTACAATTCAAATGTTGGTTGCACTTGCTCCTCTACAAGACAAATATGGAATCAAAAGATTAGTAATATCGACATATCAGTCCATAACAGGTACAGGAGTTAAAGCGATACAACAATTAGAAAACGAATATGAGGGTAAACAAGGAGAAATGGCTTATCCTTATCCCATTCATCGAAATGCAATTCCCCATTGTGACAATTTTCAAGAAAACGGATACACCAAAGAAGAAATGAAATTGGTAAAAGAAACTCACAAAATTTTGAGTGATGACAGCATAGGGGTAACTGCTACAGCAATCCGAATCCCTGTTGTAGGAGGCCACAGTGAGTCTGTAAACGTACAATTAAAAAAAGAGGCCTCTGTACAAGAAATACAAACTTTGTTGAACCAAACTCCAGGAGTGATTGTTCAAGATAATCCCGACACCAACACCTATCCAATGCCCATCTATGCTGAGGGCAAAAACGATGTTTTTGTGGGACGAATCAGAAAAGATTTCTCTCAAGAAAACACCTTTAATCTATGGATTGTATCGGACAATCTCAGAAAAGGTGCAGCAACCAATACCATTCAAATTGCTGAATATTTAGTAGCTCAAGGTTGGGTTTAAGGCATTAAGATAAAATTATTTCATCTCAAACTCTTCCATAAATTTAGTAGTGTAATTCCCAGCCAAATAATCGGGATGGTCCATCAATTGTAAATGGAAAGGAATGGTTGTTTTTACCCCTTCAATAACAAATTCTTGTAGCGCTCTTTTCATTTTGTTGATTGCTTCTTCTCGGGTTTGAGCAGTAGTAATCAATTTTGCAATCATAGAATCATAAAAAGGTGGAATGACGTATCCTGAGTACACATGAGTGTCTAAACGAATTCCGTGTCCGCCTGGAATATTGAGGTTGGTTATTTTACCTGGCGAAGGACGAAAATCATTGTAAGGGTCTTCGGCATTTATTCGACACTCTATCGAATGTAGTTTTGGTAAATAATGCTTTCCAGAAATTGGAATTTTTGCAGCAACAGAAATTTGCTCTCTGATCAGATCAAAGTCAATTACTTGTTCTGTGATTGGGTGCTCTACTTGAATTCTCGTATTCATTTCCATAAAATAGAAATTACGATGCTTATCAACCAAAAACTCAACCGTTCCTGCTCCTTCATATTTAATGTACTCTGCTGCTAAAACAGCTGCTTTTCCCATTTTATCTCGAAGTTCATCGGTCATAAATGGAGAAGGAGTTTCTTCTGTTAGCTTTTGGTGACGTCGTTGAACCGAGCAATCACGTTCCGACAAATGACAGGCTTTTCCAAAACTGTCTCCAACAATTTGAATTTCAATATGACGTGGTTCTTCAATAAGTTTCTCCATGTACATACCATCGTTTCCAAAAGCTGCAGCAGCTTCTTGACGAGCACTGTCCCAAGCTTTTTGAAGATCTTCTTCTTTCCAAACTGCTCGCATTCCTTTACCTCCACCTCCAGCGGTAGCCTTGAGCATTACAGGATAGCCCATTTCTGAGGCAAGTTTTTGAGTTTCTTCAAAATCATTTAATATTCCTTCTGAACCCGGAATGGTTGGAACTCCAGCAGCTTTCATAGTTGCTTTAGCTGATGCCTTATCTCCCATTTGGTTGATCATGCCGCAAGATGCTCCAATAAATTTAATCTGGTGCTCTTCACACATTTTGGAAAACTTTGCATTCTCCGATAAAAACCCATACCCCGGATGAATTGCATCTGCATTGGTAATTTCAGCTGCCGCAAGAATGTTAGACATTTTTAGGTAGGACTCTGAACTTGCAGCAGGACCGATACAAACCGCTTCGTCTGCAAACTTTACGTGTAAACTTTCTTCGTCTGCTTTAGAATAAACCGCCACAGATTTAATCCCCATCTCTTTACAGGTTCGAATAACCCTAAGGGCTATCTCTCCACGATTGGCTATTAATATTTTTTTAAACATAAATATCTTTTTTGTGAAACTTCTTAGGAAGGGTCAACCAAAAATAAAGGTTGATCAAATTCTACGGGTGTAGAGTCGTCTACTAATATTTTTACAATTTTTCCGCGAACCTCAGATTCAATCTCATTGAATAATTTCATTGCTTCAACGACACAAAGAACATCACCCTCGTTAATTTCTTGGCCAACTTCTACAAAAGTTGGTTTATCTGGAGATGGTTTTCTGTAGAAAGTTCCAATAATAGGAGATTTTACAGTGATCAATTTATCGTTTTCAACTGCAGCTGGAGTAGCTGGTACATCTGGAGTAGCTGATGGTGCTGGTACTACAGCTACTGGTGCCGAAGGTGAAAGACTCGGTACTTGTTGTACAATTGTAGTTGGCTCAACACGTTCATCACCACCAGTTTTAATGGTAATTTTGATATCGCCCATTTCGAGTTTAACCTCAGACGCGCCTGATTTCGCAACAAATTTTATGAGGTTTTGAATTTCTTTAATATCCATTTGCTAAATATTTAATTGTTATTGTCGTAATTCCATGTTAAGTACGCAGCTCCCCAAGTAAAACCTCCACCAAATGCGGCGAAAATCAATTTATCTCCCTTAGAAAACTTTGATTCATAGTCCGAAAGTAATAAAGGTAAAGTTGCTGCGGTAGTATTTCCGTACTTTTCTATGTTCATCAGAACACGCTCATCTGAAAGATTCATTCTTCTTGCAGTGGCGTCGATAATTCTTTTATTGGCTTGATGTGGCAATAAATATGCGATATCGCTTCCCTTGAGTTGATTTTGAATCATTACTTTTTCGGCGGCATCAGCCATGTTTTTTACTGCATTTTTAAAAACCATTTGACCCTCTTGCATGATGTTGTGTCCACCCTCTGAATAAGTGTTTTCATTGAAAGGGTGCAAAGATCCACCTGATTTGATGTTTAAAAATTCTCTCCCTGAGCCATCGCTTCTAAAATAAGAGTCTTCCCATCCAAAATCATTTGAGGAAGGTTCAAATAAAATTGCTCCTGCTCCATCACCAAATATGATACAGGTTGAACGATCCGTGTAGTCAACAATTGATGACATTTTATCTGCTCCAATCAAAAGTACTTTTTGGTAACGTCCAGATTCAATGTAATTTACAGCTGAAGACATTCCATACAAAAACCCAGAGCACGCTGCTTGAAGGTCAAAACCGAATGCATTGTGAGCACCAATTTGCGTGGCTACGTATGGAGCAGTCGCTGCTACAGGCATATCTGGAGTCACCGTTGCTACGATTACCAAATCAATTGTGCTTGGATCAATATTGTTTTTTTGAAAAAGTTGATTTGCGGCTTGAATTGCAAGGTAAGAAGTTGGCTCTAGAGGGTTTCGAGCGATCCGACGCTCTTTTATTCCCGTTCTAGTGACTATCCACTCATCACTTGTATCAACCATTTTTTCCAAATCACTATTGGATAAAACTTCTGAGGGTACATAACCGCTTACAGCAGTAATGGCAGCCTTAATGCCTTTTGAATTAATACTTTTCATTAAAATGCTTGCTTAATAATCTAGCATTCGGAAGGTGAAGATACTAGATTTTAATCGATAAGATCTTTTTTTTACAAAAAAAAACTCCCAAAAATGAGAGCATCTTTTTTACAACTTCAATAACTTTCTATGCATCTGCAACTTCAGTATTATCAATAAGGATCTTTCCTTTGTAATACAATTTTCCCTCATGCCAGTGAGCACGGTGGTACAGGTGAGCTTCACCAGTTGTAGAGTCAACTGCAATTTGAGAAGCTGTTGCTTTGAAGTGCGTTCTTCTTTTATCTCTTCTTGTTTTGGATATTTTTCTTTTAGGATGTGCCATTTTATTCCTTTAATTGATTATTGTAGTAAGTCTTTTAATTTATTCCATCGAGGGTCGCTTTCTTCTTCTGAAATCGAACGCTCTTTGGGTTTTAATTCTTCTAATTTATTTAATATTTCTGATTCTAATGTTCCATCTTCAATTCCTGGATGAATAATTTTGAGTGGTATTGCCAAAACTACCATTTCGTAAATGGGTTGTGCCACATCAATTTGATAGGTTCCGTGGGGAATGATTAGGATTTCATCGTTGTCGTTGTTGTAATCATCTCCAAATTTGATGATCCAATCATAATTTGTGTCGATTGGAAAATCGAAATGCTCGTTGGTAACATCACAGGCAACTTCAACACTCCCAACTGCTCTAAAATTTAGGTTCATAAGGGTTGCTTTTTTATCGAAAGTCAACTCTACCTTTATCTTAGCATCGAAGAAGTCATTAAAATCATATGCTTTAAAGAACGTATTCTCAATTTCATATTTGAGCTGGTGAACACCTTCTTTAAGTCCAACGAAGGGCAACATAAATTCGGATGTGCGTTCCATTCAATACCTATTGAGCCTGCAAATTTAACAAAAAAATACCAACCAAAAAGCTTTCCTCTAGAAATTGTCAGATACTCAGCGTTAGTTCCTTAGATTTTCGTTTTCTCTTCGTTCAAAATAAATATCCCTAGCAGCAAAAAGTGCTTCTTTGAACGAATCTATTCTTGCCTCACCTTTTCCTGCTATTTCGAAAGCTGTGCCATGATCTGGAGAGGTTCTAACCTTTGATAAACCAGCGGTATAATTGACTCCTTGCCCAAAAGACAGGGTCTTAAAAGGAATCAAGCCTTGGTCGTGGTAAACTGCTAGGATTGCATCGAACTGGGTGTGCGTTTGAGCACCAAAAAAACTATCCGCTGCATAGGGCCCCAGGATGATATCTCCTTTTTCGTACAACTTTTTTAGGGTTGGGCGAAGTACCTCGTCGTCTTCTTTCCCAATGATGCCCTGGTCTCCTGTATGTGGATTGATTCCCAAGACGCCTATTTTAGGTTTTGAAATCCCAAAATCTTTCTTTAGAGACTCCGTCATTAAACTCACTTTTTCCTCTATTCGTTCGGGTGTTATCAACTGAGCGACTTCACTGACAGGGACATGATCAGTAAGTAAGCCTACTTTTAATCCCTCTGTAATCATAAACATTAGACTTTTACCTCCAAGCTCTTTACTCAAGTAATCGGTATGTCCTGGGAACTTGAACGATTCCGATTGAATATTATGCTTGTCGATAGGGGCAGTAACCAAAACATCAACTTTGTTTTCTTTAAGAGCTTTGGTAGCTGCTTTCAATGATTTTAGAGCATGTTGACCTCCCTCTTCGGTTGATTTACCAAATTCGGTTGTAAATAAATTGCTCCAAACATCTAAAACATTAACCTGATTGAGACTCAATCTACCTACCTCTTTGTATGGGCTGAGCGAGGTTTTGAGATTTAAATGTCTTTTCTGAAAGCTAATCAGTTTCATATTCCCGTAAAGTATTGGTGTAAAAAAATCGAAAAGTTCTTTTTCTTGAAAGGTTTTTAGGATTACCTCTATGCCTATTCCATTGGGGTCACCAATTGATATTCCTACCTTAATTTTTCGGGCTTGTTCCATCAATTCCTTGATTTATTAGTAATTTTGAGACAAAGTTAATCAATAAAATCTAGGGGATGTTTACAGGAATCATAGAAGGTTTTGGGGAAGTAAAAAAATTAGTTCAAGAAAACGATAACCTTCACATTACTATGGAGAGTGATCTTACACCTGAATTGAAAATAGACCAAAGTGTTGCTCATAACGGAGTATGCCTTACTGTTGTTGAGATAGAAAAAAATCAATACACCGTTACGGCAATCAAAGAGAGTTTGGACAAGACCAACCTCAACCATTTAGGTGTTGGTTCTAAAGTAAATTTGGAGCGTGCCATGAAGTTGGGGGCTCGACTGGATGGACATATTGTACAAGGTCATGTTGATCAAATTGGAAAATGTACACAGATTAAAGAAACAGGCGGCAGTTGGTATTTTACATTTGAGTACGATGCTGCTCAAAAAAACATGACCATTGAAAAAGGATCTATTACCATCAATGGTGTAAGTTTGACAGTCATAGACTCTGGGATTTCAAACTTCTCGGTAGCTATTATTCCTTACACTTACGAGCATACCAACTTCCATCAATTTGAATTGGGGACAGTAGTAAATTTAGAATTTGATGTTGTGGGTAAATACATTGCCAAAATGCAACTATTAAATCAAGAATAGGGAAACATCCAAACAAATTTGTAAATTCGATAAAACTTTTTAATTATGGGGGTCTTAGAATTATTAACGGTCTTACTTTTATTAGCATCTTTTTTTTCAATTATTAATTTACGTATCCTAAAGTTGCCTCAAACAATAGGATTGATGGTCTTGGCCATAGCGTTATCCTTTTTTATTTTAGCCATAGGACTTGTTTTCCCTTCAGTTTTAGACTCCGTTTCTACGATTGTTAAAAGCTTTGATTTTGAAATACTACTCATAGACATCATGCTCCCTTTTTTACTTTTTGCAGGAGCCATTAGTGTTAATGTGCATGAATTATTAAAAGATAAAGTTACCATTCTTCTTCTGGCTACATTTGGTGTTTTATTCTCAACATTTGTGGTCGGAACTGGTATTTATTGGCTGGTTGAACTCCCTTTTTTCAACCTAAACTCTCTTGGGTTGAGTTATATAGATTGTTTACTTTTTGGGGCCTTAATAGCTCCAACAGATCCAATTGCTGTGCTTGCAATGGTCAAAAAAATGAACCTATCTGTAATTACTGAAACCCGCATCGCAGGAGAATCTCTGTTTAATGACGGAATTGGTGTTGTCATTTTCTTAACTCTTTTCAACATCAAAGAACTGGGCATCGAAAATGTAACTGCCGCAAGTGTTGGTTCTTTATTTGCAACTGAAGTTATTGGAGGAATTGCACTTGGCGCACTGATCGGCTTTTTGGGGCTAAAGCTTGTAAAATACATCGAAAATGACCATGTAGAACTGGAAGTTCTGATAACACTATCGTTGGTGCTGCTGGCATCAATAGTATCAAAGCAATTTCATTTTTCAGGAGTCTTAGGAGTTGTTGTTATGGGGTTATTTTTAAATCAAAATATTGATGTTGACCAAAAAAAAGAAGGTGTTCAGAAAGCAATGGGCGACTATGTTTACAAATTTTGGCATTTACTAGATGAAACTCTTAATGCCATCTTATTTATTCTCATTGGGCTGGAGATAATTCCAATACTTCAAAGTTTTGATTCTAGTTATCTGTTGATCGCTATGTTGACCATAATCTTGGTAGTTGTTTCCAGAGGAATCGGGGTTTGGACTCCAATTAAATTTCTTTCATTTTTCAAAACTTTTGAAAAAAACACTGCTCTAATAATTACTTGGGGTGGACTCCGAGGGGGCTTGAGTATTGCGTTAGCTTTGAACCTACCCGACCAAATTGGAGAAGGTAAAAACCTTATTTTGTTTTTGACCTACACCGTTGTCCTTTTTACTATTTTAGTTCAAGGATTGACCCTCAAAAAGATTGTAAAATAGTTTTTGAAAATCATTCTATTTTTTATCTTTGAATGGAGTAGTTAATGCTATGACAATAGCAAAGTCGAACTAAATGCAGAAAGGAGGTGTCATATGTCGTGTAATAATTATTTGAGGAAAAATCGGCTACTGATGCCTTTGAGGTTTCAGTTTTAAGCCTTTCCCTTTTTTTAAAAAACAAAAGCAGGTCGATGGATCTGCTTTTTTAGTTTTACTTCTGATCTTTATTTTTCAATTCTAAACCCATTCTGTGTGCAACATATCCCAAAAGTAGATTTATCTCATTTTTTAAGTTCTGATCCCAAACTAAAAACAAAATTCGTGACTGAAATGGGTGCCGCCTTCGAAGAGATTGGTTTTGTGTCTCTAAAAGGTCATTTCCTTTCCTCTAAACTTATGAATGACCTCTATTTGGAAATCAAAAACTTTTTTGATCTGGGGTTAGAACAAAAGAAATCCTACGAAATAAAAGGGGGTGGAGGTCAACGAGGATACACCTCTTTTGGAAAAGAACACGCCAAAGACAAAAAAGAGGGCGACCTCAAAGAGTTTTGGCATTTTGGTCAGTACGAAGAATCTCCATTAAAAAAATATCCTGAAAACATAACTGTAAATGAACTTCCAAAATTCAATGAACTGGGAAAAGAAACCTACAAACTTTTGGAAAAAACTGCACTACATGTGTTGCGAGCAATTGCACTACATCTCGATTTGAAGGAACAATATTTTGATACATACACCTCCAATGGGAATTCTATTCTTAGGGCGATTCATTACCCCCCAATTCTTGAGGAGCCCAAAGAAGCTGTCCGGGCTGCTGCCCACGGGGATATTAATCTAATTACTTTGTTGATGGGTGCTCAAGGAAAAGGATTACAAGTGATGACCAATCAAGGAAAGTGGATTGATGCTATTGCTGAACCCGACGAGCTTATTATTAATATGGGCGATATGATGTCGAGGCTTACCAACAATAAACTTAAATCAACACTACACCGGGTGGTCAACCCTCCTAGGTCTTCCTGGGGCAGTTCACGATATTCCATTCCCTTCTTTATGCATCCAGAAGCAGAGATGTCGCTGAACTGTTTACCAAACTGTTTTTCGGATGAAAACCCGAAAAAATATGAAGACACAACAGCTGGTTCTTTTTTAAATCAAAGATTAATTGAATTGGGACTCTTAAAAAAATAAACCGATGACAATAACTGAAACATTATTTACAATCTGCAATACAAGTATTCTGGTGGCCTGGGGCTTACTCCTTTTAGCACCAAAATGGAAGTTTACTGAACTCATCTCGGAACGACCCTATGTACCGATTGTTTTGAGTCTTTTTTACCTATACTTCATCTTTGTAAATGGGGGTATGGACGACGTAGATTTTTCAACATTAGAGGGTATTATTGCTTTGTATGAAAACAGTTCCCCTGAACTTATAGCGGCAGGATGGCTTCACTATCTTGCCTTTGACTTTTGGGTTGGCTGTTGGATTATGAGAGAAGCCAAACAAAAACAAATCAAACACCTTTTTATTGTACTGCCTTTACTGGCTACTTTTATGATGGGGCCCGTAGGAGTTTTGTTTTATGAAGGTGTCAAAGTCTTACTTAAAAAATAAGTGTCCATGAACTTTCGTACAATTAACAAGTTTTGAAAAGCACATCGGTTTCTGGATATTTTTATCGGGATTCAATTTTTGTTCTGGACCCTTTCGGGGCTCTACTTTAGCTGGACCAATCTCGATGAAATCCACGGAGATCATTATCTCAAAAGTCCCGGAAAAAAGGCTTTTGATTCTTTAATTGCCATCGATTCAATTGAGAATAGGTCTGAATTTTATATTGAAACATTGGAACTAAAATCCATTGGGGGTCAGCCCTACCTCTGGATCAATAATAATTTTTTATTTCATGCGAAAACTGGAAACAAACTTGACTTTATTTCAAAAAAAAAGCTGCCGAAATTGTAAGAGAACATGTGCTCGATTTGTATTCTATTGAAAAAAAATTGAACGTATCGACTCGGTTTCAAATCATGATGAATATCGAGGGAAACCCCTTCCAGCTTTCAAGGTTTGGCTCAGTGGAAAAGGAAATCCAATTGCTTATGTCAGCATGAAAGATGGTGGTTTTCAAAAAATCAGGCATCTTCAGTGGAGGTGGTTCGGTTTTTTGTGGATGACCCACCACACAATGGATTATGAAGGAAGAGATAATTTCAATACTCTAATTCTTCGTATTTTTTCACTTCTCGGTCTGATTACTGTATTGAGTGGTTTTGCTTTGGCATTTGTTACCTCGGGTAGAAGGAGAAAAAAAACTCTAAAAGTTAACCTATTGATCGGGCTTTTTTTTATTCTTCAAGAAAAAAATCATGGACAAAAGACCAAAAAAGCCAAAAAAGAATCCAATCAAAAACCCTTTGTAGTGCGTTCTTCCCCTTTGTTCTGCTAAGTAAGCACCTACTGCACCAAAAAAAACACCTATTGCTAAGTAAACTGATGGGGGATACAAGAGTAATTCATCGCTCATAATCATAAAATTAAAAACTATTTGGGTCAAAAGATTCCAATTCTAAATTTTAACCTAGTTTTATCAATCAATCAAAGATATGAGTAAAAATAATGTTTCCTTTAGTTGGGCATTCAAAGAATTTATTTGGCCGAGAAGAAAAATAGTTTCTTTTGGATTGTTCCTAATAATCGTTAGAAGTTTATCGGGCCTGGTGCTTCCTTATGCGAGCAAAAACTTGATCGATGAAGTTATCCCGTCAAAGGATACAGAGGCGCTGACTATTTTATTGATTGCCGTTTGTACTGCACTCTTGTTTCAATCAATAAGCTCGTTTTCGCTTACTCGCCTTTTGAGTGTTGAGGCACAGCATTTAATTTCAATTCTTCGGGCTAAAGTTCAAGAAAAACTGTTGACCCTACCCGTTAGTTTTTTTGATAACAACAAATCCGGAGCTCTTGTTTCTAGAGTAATGACAGATGTTGAAGGAGTAAGAAACTTGGTTGGGACAGGATTGGTACAGCTGATCGGAGGGAGCATAACTGCTGTTATTTCTTTGGTGATCTTAATTGAAATAAATGCACAAATGACCTTGTTTGTTTTGGTTCCTGTAGCTGTTTTTGCATTGATTGCTTTGAAAGCATTTGGGTACATTCGTCCTATATTTCGAGCTCGCGGCAAAATAAATGCCGCGGTTACAGGTCGTTTGACCGAAACCCTAAATGGTATTCGGGTAATCAAAGGTTTCAATGCTGAAGCACAAGAACAACGCATTTTTGAAAAAGGGGTTGATGATTTGTTTCAAAATGTAAAAAAGAGTTTAACCGCAACTGCTTTTATGACGAGTTCCTCTACTTTTTTACTCGGCCTGGCCTCTGCTGGTATCATGGGAATGGGGGGATATTTCATAATGAAAAACACCATGACCTATGGAGAATTTATTTCCTTTACCCTTTTCCTTGGTTTTATGATCGCCCCCATTGTTCAAATGAGTAACATAGGAAGTCAGCTTACCGAAGCATTTGCGGGTTTGGACAGGACACAAGAACTCATGAAAATTCCCGAAGAAAACAATCCCAAAATAAGAACCGTTCGTCTGAATCGAATCGAAGGAAATGTTTCTTTTAACAATATTTCATTCAGTTATGACGATAAGACGGAAGTTCTGCATGATATTTCTTTTGAAGCTCCCAAGGGAAGTGTAACCGCTTTGGTAGGATCTTCTGGTTCTGGGAAATCTACCATTGCTGGACTGGCTACTGCTTTTTTAAACCCAAATTCTGGACAGGTATTGATCGATGGTATTGATCTTTCAAAAGTGGATTTGAAAACTTTTAGAAATCAATTGGGCGTGGTGCTCCAAGACGATTTTTTGTATGAAGGTACCATTCGAGAAAATATTCTTTTCCCGCGTCCAGATGCTAGCGAAAAAGATCTTTTGGCAGCAGTGAACGGGGCTTATGTTAACGAATTTACAGATCGTTTTAAAAATGGACTGGATACCCTAATTGGAGAACGTGGTGTAAAATTATCCGGTGGACAAAAACAACGTATTTCTATTGCTCGAGCATTGTTGGCAAAACCAAAAATAGTGGTTTTAGATGAGGCAACTTCAAACCTCGATACGCAAAGCGAAGCATACATTCAAAAGAGTTTGGAAGTATTGATGAAAAATCGAACTACTTTTGTAATTGCACACCGGCTGAGTACAATTCAAAAAGCTGATCAAATTTTGGTTGTAGAAGAAGGAGATATTGTAGAACGGGGAAAACATCAAGAACTAATTGATGCTAAGGGAAGATACTACGAGCTTTACACCTATCAAACACGGATGTAAAGTTTTGAAACGGCAGAAAATTTTGCAAAAAAAAAGCCCTGCCAAAAGGCAAGGCTTTTACACTGTAATTTATCCAAATTAGTTTTCTAAACTAACGTTAATAGCGCTAAGACCTTTAGGAGTTTCCTCAACGTCATAGCTAACTTTGTCTCCTTCAGTTATCTCGTCTTGGGTGTTGTTTACGTGTACAAAAATATCTTCTCCATTTTCATTTGTAATGAATCCGAATCCTTTTGCGTTGTTAAAGAACTTTACAGTTCCGTTGTGATTACTCATAATAAAATTTTTTTAATTGACTGCAAAGATAGGCATTAAAAACCACTTTAACTTTACTTTTGCTGATATTCTGTTAATTAGGCAGTTAATAGATTTGATGTCCCTTTTGGTATGCAATTTAAACTGGCCTTTTTTTGATCTTCAACAAAAGAATTCACAAAGCATTAAATTATTGCTTTACAGTTGTTTAGGTGTTCTTTTTTTGCTCCATTATTCCTTCGACAGTTCATAAAATCTGTTCTTTTACCGAATACCTAGTATTAGTTGATTTTATCAGAACAGCATGGTTTGCATAAAATTATCTAGCTTTGGGGCATGAAAACAAAGTCGATCTTTTTTCGCCTTTATCAGAACATCAAAAGTAGAGATTCTTACCTCTTCTAAATCTCTTTTTGTCCACTCTACAACAAGAGCTTGTTTTTTTTATCTGATTATTATTTTCAACTAAACCTTATTGGCTATGAAGTTACCTTACATAGAACCGTACAAAATTAAAATGGTAGAGTCCATAAAACAATCGACTCCCGAAATGCGAAAAAAATGGATTGAAGACGCTTCCTTCAATTTGTTCAAACTAAACAGTGATCAAGTAATCATCGACTTGATTACCGACTCTGGAACTGGAGCAATGTCTGACAAACAATGGGCTGAAATAATGCTTGGTGACGAAAGTTATGCTGGGTCTAATTCTTTCTTTAAACTTGAAAAAACAGTAAAGTCCCTAACGGGCTTTGAGCATTTTATCCCCACTCATCAGGGCAGAGCTGCTGAAAATGTTTTGTTCTCTGCTTTAGTAAAAAAAGGGGATTTAATTCCTGGAAACAGTCATTTTGATACCACAAAAGGACATATCGAATACAGAAATGCAACTGCTGTTGATTGTACTGTAAAAGAGGCTTTCGATGTTGAGGATAATTATCCTTTTAAAGGGAATATTAATCTAGATAAACTCGAAAAAACCTTGCAAAAACATTCGGAAAAAATCCCATTTGTTCTTCTAACCATTACTTGCAATTCTGCTGGAGGGCAGCCGGTTTCCATAGAAAACATGCGAGCCATTCGCAAACTGTGTAATCAATATGAAGTTGGCTTTTTTATTGACGGAGCTCGCTTTGCCGAAAACGCTTATTTCATTAAAATTAGAGAACAAGAATTTGCAGATCACAACATCAAGCAAATTGTAAAAGAGATGTTCTCTTTGGCTGATGGAATGACCATGAGTGCTAAAAAAGACGGTATCGTCAATATGGGAGGATTCATAGCGATGAACGATGCTGAACTCCACAAAAACTGTTCAACTTTTGCGATTATGTACGAGGGTTTTGTAACCTATGGCGGAATGTCGGGTAGGGATATGGGGGCTTTGGCTCAAGGATTGAT
>Ga0206677_10002047_pt1 | contig 18309 bp, 13 predicted proteins | sample M130m12015metaG_FD_155475 | JGI IMG/M metagenome (GOLD analysis project Ga0206677, IMG submission 155475) | Ammonia-oxidizing marine archaeal communities from Monterey Bay, California, United States - M1 30m 12015 | ecosystem: Environmental > Aquatic > Marine > Intertidal zone | place: USA...
TGTACAACGCGCCCAGGCATCAACAACCTTGTTATATTTCTCGCCTTGCGTAATCAGGCCATCAATATATTGCTGCTCATATTCCTTCACCAAAGCGCCGGTTTCATCAATCAAACCGATTTTATCTTCGGGAATAACCATATCATCCTTACCAAAGGAGATACCGGCTTTACACGCTTCGCGGAAACCGACTTTCATAATATGGTCGCAGAAAATGACGGTCTCTTTTTGACCGCAATGGCGATAAACCGCATCAATCACCTTCGAAATTTCTTTCTTGGTCATTAGCTTATCAATCGTGCCATAGGGCAGATTAATATGCTTGGGCAGTTCTTGACCCAGCATGAAACGCCCGGCCGTTGTATCAACCACACGCTGCACGAGATTACCCTCAGCATCGATTTCTTCAATGCGGGCTTTGATTTTCGTGTGCAGGGTCAGCGCTTTATTATCCAGCGCCATTTCCAGCTCAGCCAAATCAGAGATAATCATGCCCTCGCCTTTCAGGCCGTCGCGCTGCAAGGTCATGTAATACAGACCCAGCACAATATCCTGTGACGGCACGATAATCGGCGCGCCATTGGCAGGGTGCAGAATATTATTGGTGGACATCATCAAGACGCGCGCTTCCAATTGCGCTTCCAGCGATAGCGGCACGTGAACAGCCATTTGGTCGCCGTCAAAGTCGGCGTTAAAGGCGGCACAAACCAGCGGATGAAGTTGAATAGCCTTACCCTCAATCAGTGTCGGTTCAAATGCCTGAATGCCCAAACGGTGCAAGGTCGGCGCGCGGTTCAGCATCACCGGATGCTCGCGGATAACCTCGTCGAGAATATCCCAAACCTCGGGACGTTCTTTCTCCACCATTTTCTTCGACTGTTTGACGGTGGCCGACAGGCCCTTCGCCTCAAGGCGCGAATAGATAAACGGCTTGAACAATTCCAGCGCCATTTTCTTCGGCAAACCGCATTGATGCAGTTTCAGTTCAGGCCCCACCACAATTACCGAGCGGCCTGAATAGTCAACGCGCTTGCCGAGCAAGTTTTGACGGAAACGGCCCTGCTTACCTTTCAGCATATCTGAAAGCGATTTCAGCGGACGCTTATTGCCACCTGTAATGACGCGGCCACGGCGCCCATTGTCAAACAGCGCATCAACAGATTCTTGCAGCATACGCTTTTCATTACGCACGATAATATCGGGCGCGCGCAATTCAATCAGACGCTTCAGACGATTATTCCGGTTAATCACGCGGCGATATAAATCGTTCAAATCGGAGGTCGCGAAACGACCGCCATCAAGCGGCACAAGCGGACGAAGTTCCGGCGGAATGACCGGCACAACATTCAAAATCATCCACTCAGGACGACCGCCCGAGCGCAAAAAGGCTTCAACAACCTTCAGGCGCTTGGCCAGTTTCTTCGGCTTTAATTCGGTTGTGGCTTCGGCAATGCCGATACGCAATTCTTCGCGCAATTCCTCAAGGTTCAACTCCTCAAGCATCACCCGCACGGCTTCCGCACCGATACCGGCAACGAAATTATCTTCGCCATGCTCGTCTTGCGCGTCGAAATATTCTTCTTCCGTCAGCAATTGCCCTTTTTCAAGCGGCGACAGCATCGGGTCGAGAATGATGAAGTTTTCGAAATAGAGCACACGCTCCAAATCCTTCAGCGTCATATCCAGCAGCAGGCCAATACGGCTCGGCAGTGACTTCAAGAACCAGATATGGGCGACCGGCGCGGCCAGCTCAATATGACCCATGCGCTCGCGGCGCACTTTGGTCAATGTCACTTCGACACCGCATTTCTCGCAAATGACGCCTTTAAACTTCATCCGCTTATATTTGCCGCACAAGCATTCATAATCCTTAATCGGACCAAAAATACGGGCGCAGAAAAGACCATCGCGTTCCGGTTTGAACGTCCGATAGTTAATGGTTTCCGGCTTCTTAATCTCGCCATATGACCAAGAGAGAATTTTCTCCGGGCTGGCAATAGAAATACGGATCTGATCGAAGGCCTGTTGATTGGCCTGCGGGTTGAAAATGTTCATGACCTCTTGGTTCATGCTCTCTTCTCCTGCGTAACGGCTGACGCCGCTCTATTCCTGATTTTCTTTGCGGCTCTCTGTCAATTCGACATTGAGACCCAAAGACCGGATTTCCTTCACCAACACATTAAAGCTCTCCGGAATACCGGCTTCGAATGTGTCATCACCTTTAACAATCGCTTCATAGACTTTCGTCCGACCCGCAACATCATCGGACTTAACCGTCAGCATTTCCTGCAATGTGTAGGCCGCGCCATAGGCTTCCAAAGCCCACACTTCCATCTCACCGAAACGCTGGCCGCCAAACTGGGCTTTACCACCAAGCGGCTGCTGGGTAACAAGGCTGTATGGGCCAATGGAACGGGCGTGGATTTTGTCATCCACCAGATGGTGCAGTTTCAGCATATAGATGTAGCCGACAGTGACTTTACGATCAAATGGCTCGCCTGTGCGGCCATCGTGCAATTGCACCTGACCGGAACTGTCAATGCCTGCCTTGCCGAGCATCTCGACAATGTCACCTTCAACCGCGCCGTCAAATACCGGCGTTGCCACCGGCACACCGCGACGCAATGTCTGGCTCATCTCAATGGCCTCACCATCGGATAATTTGCCGACAGCCGGGTCATCAGAATAAACATCTTTCAGCGTTGCCTTCACCGTCTCGACATTGCCTTCGCGCTCATATGCGGTCAGCGCGTCATTAATTTGACGCCCCAAACCGGCACATGCCCAACCCAAATGCGTTTCGAGAATTTGCCCGACATTCATTCGGCTTGGCACCCCAAGCGGGTTCAGCACAATATCAACCGGCGTGCCGTCATCATGATATGGCATGTCTTCAACCGGCATGATGCGGCTGATAACACCCTTATTGCCGTGACGACCGGCCATTTTATCACCGGGCTGCAATTTACGCTTCACGGCAACATAAACCTTAATCATTTTCATGACGCCGGGCGGCAATTCATCACCGCGTTGCAGCTTATCGACCTTGTCTTCAAAGCGCGCCTCAAGCTCCGCTTTGGCATCGTCAAACTGCTTCTTCATGGCTTCGACTTCGGCCATCGCCGCGTCGTTTTTCAGCGCAATCTGCCACCATTGGCTATTGGCCAAATCATCGAGCATGGCATTGGTGATTTTCGCATCGGCACCGATACCGGACGGGCCGGAAGCGGCTTGCTTGCCGACCAGCAATTCTTCGAGACGCTTGTAAACATTGCGTTCCAGAATGGCCAATTCGTCATCACGGTCTTTCGCCAGGGCTTCAATTTCTTCCCGCTCAATCGCCAAAGCACGTTCATCTTTGTCAATGCCGTGACGGTTAAACACCCGCACTTCAACAATCGTTCCGGCAGTTCCGGGCGGCAGTTTCAGTGACGTGTCACGCACATCAGAGGCTTTCTCACCGAAAATGGCGCGAAGAAGTTTTTCTTCCGGCGTCATCGGGCTTTCGCCTTTCGGGGTGATTTTACCGACCAGAATATCGCCCGGATTCACCTCAGCACCGATATAAACAATACCGGCCTCATCAAGATTACTCAGCGCCTCTTCACCGACATTTGGAATGTCGCGGGTAATTTCTTCCGGACCCAATTTCGTATCACGCGCCATCACTTCAAATTCTTCAATATGAATTGAGGTGAACACGTCATCGCGCACAATGCGCTCAGAAATCAAAATCGAATCTTCAAAGTTGTAGCCATTCCATGGCATAAACGCGACCAGCACGTTACGGCCAAGCGCCAATTCGCCAAGCTCGGTTGACGGGCCATCGGCCACAACATCACCGACCTCTACACGGTCACCAACACGCACCAGCGGACGCTGGTTAATGCAGGTGGACTGATTGGAGCGTTGGAATTTCCGCAGATTGTAAATATCAACGCCGGATTTCGAGGCATCGGTTTCTTCCGTTGCCCGAATAACGATACGCGTCGCATCCACTTGGTCAACCACACCGGCACGGCGGGCAGAAATGGCAGCACCACTATCGCGGGCCACAACTTCTTCCATGCCCGTGCCGACAAGCGGGGCTTCTGCTTGCAGCAGCGGCACGGCCTGACGTTGCATGTTCGAGCCCATCAAAGCGCGGTTGGCGTCATCATTTTCAAGGAAAGGAATAAGCGCCGCAGCAACCGAGACAATCTGTTTCGGGGAGACATCGAGCAAGTCCACCATATCGGGCGGCACCATTTCAAAATCACCGTTAATGCGGCAGTTAATCAACTCATCAGACAGCTTGCCGCTATCATCAATCGCAATATTGGCCTGCGCCACACGGAAGCGCGCCTCCTCCATTGCTGAGAGATAAATCACTTCGCTGGTCACTTTACCGCCTTCAACGCGGCGATATGGGCTTTCAATAAAACCATATTTATTGACGCGGGCGAATGTGGCCAGTGAGTTAATCAGACCGATATTCGGGCCTTCCGGCGTTTCAATCGGGCAGATACGACCATAATGGGTTGGGTGCACGTCGCGCACCTCAAAGCCCGCCCGCTCACGCGTCAGACCACCCGGGCCAAGCGCCGATAAGCGACGTTTATGGGTAATCTCAGACAGCGGATTGGTTTGGTCCATAAATTGTGACAATTGCGACGAACCAAAAAACTCACGCACTGAAGCCGATACCGGCTTGGCGTTAATCAGGTCTTGCGGCATCACCGTATCAATATCGATAGAGCTCATACGCTCTTTAATCGCGCGCTCCATACGCAGCAGGCCTATGCGATATTGATTTTCCATCAACTCGCCGACTGACCGCACACGGCGATTGCCGAGATTGTCAATATCGTCAATATCGCCACGTCCGTCACGCAGACCGACCAGCGTTTTCACAACGCCGACAATATCTTCTTTACGCAGCACGCGAATATCATCCGGGCACTCCTGATTGAGGCGAATGTTCATTTTCACGCGGCCAACGGCTGACAGGTCATAACGTTCGCTATCAAAGAACAGACCGTCAAATAAAGCTTGTGCGGTTTCCGGGGTCGGCGGCTCGCCCGGGCGCATGACGCGGTAAATTTCTTCCAGCGCCGAAAGCTTGTCGCTCGACTTATCGGCAAATAAGGTATTGCGGATAAACGGGCCTTTATTGACCGGGTCAATATCCAACACGCTTAGCGTGTCATAGCCTTTTTCTTTCAGGTCAGCGAGCAGCTCTTCGGTAACTTCTTCACCGGCTTCGGCAAAAATCTCGCCGGTTTCATAGCTGACAAGCTCGTCAGACAGAAAACGTCCGATAAGCTCATCATCACCGACCAGCAACTCTTTCAAGCCTTCTTCGGCCAGCAATTTGGCTTTGCGCGGAGAAATTTTCGACCCCGCTTCAACAGCAACCTTGCCGGTTTTGGCATCGACCAAATCAAAAATCGGTTTGCTGCCACGGCGTTGCTCGGGCACAAAATCAGTGACCCAGCCATCCTTGCCCATTTTGTAAACGACTTTGTCGTAGAACATTTCAAGGATGGTGTCGGAGGCATAATCCAGCGCATGCAATAAAGCCGTGGCCGGCAATTTACGGCGGCGGTCAATACGCACATGCAGAATATCTTTGGCATCAAATTCAAAATCGAGCCATGAACCGCGGTAAGGAATGACCCGCGCCGCAAACAGCAATTTGCCGGACACATGGGTTTTGCCTTTATCATGGTCGAAGAACACGCCTGGGCTGCGGTGCATTTGCGAGACAATCACCCGCTCCGTGCCATTGACAACAAAGGTGCCATTATCGGTCATGAAGGGCAGGTCGCCCATATAGACTTCCTGCTCTTTAATATCTTTCACCGATTTGGAACCGGTTTCTTCATCAATATCAAAAACCACCAGACGGAGCGTCACCTTCAGCGGCGCAGCATAGGTCATGCCGCGCTGTTGGCACTCTTCAACATCATATTTGGGTTTTTCAAAATCATAGGACACGAATTCCAGCATGGAGGCGCCGGAAAAATCGCTTATCGGGAAAACCGATTTAAATACGGCCTGCAAGCCGTCCTCGTCTCGACCGCCTTCAGGTGCTTGAACCTGTAAAAACTGGTCATAGGAATATTTCTGCACTTCAATCAGATTAGGCATTTCCACGACTTGTGGAATACGGCCGAATGAACGGCGAACACGTTTGCGACCTGCGTATGCTTGCGACATGAGCTTTCCTCACAATTTCCCAAGCGGGCCCGGAAATCCGGTGCACGAGTTTCCTCGCAATTCACGCCCCCTACCCGCGATTTGGGAGCATGTGCCTCAAAGGCAAGATGGGGTGGCCGAACCCGAAAGGCCCGACCACCCCTTAATCGAGACGCGAACTACTTGAGTTCGACAGTCGCGCCAACGCCTTCGAGCTTCTCTTTCAGCTCATTGGCTTCGGCGGTCGGAACGTCTTCTTTCAGGTCTTTCGGTGCACCTTCAACGATTTCCTTGGCTTCTTTCAAGCCAAGGCCGGTGATTGCACGAACTTCCTTAATGACGTTGATTTTCTGGTCGCCTGCTGCGGCGAGAACGACGGTAAATGCGTCTTTCTCTTCAGCAGCACCGGCGTCGCCGCCGGCAGCCGGAGCGGCAGCAACTGCAACAGGTGCAGCGGCAGAAACGCCCCATTTGTCTTCCAGAAGTTTAGCAAGCTCAGCCGCTTCCATAACGGTCAGGCTTGAGAGGTCATCGGCAATTTTTTCAATATCAGCCATTTTCTTTCTCCAATCGGTTGTTCGGGGACCTACCGCTTACGCGGCATCTCCCTCTGCAGCTTTGGCGCCCATAACGCGGGCTAATTGACCTGCGGGAGCTTGCAAGACGCCGGCGATTTTCGTCGCGGGTGCATTGATAAGTCCAACAAGTTGACCGCGCAGCTCGTCAAGAGACGGCAGCGACGCCAGATTTTTGACACCCTCTGCATCAAGAACGGTTCCGTCCATAATGCCGCCAACGATTTTGAGATTATCATTCTCCTTGGCGAAATTGGCAGCGACTTTCGGGGCAGCAACCGGGTCTTCCGAAAAAGCAATCGCGGTTGGGCCAGAGAAAAATTCGCTGACAGATTCATTGGGTGTTCCTGCGAGAGCGAGCTTGACGAGACGGTTTTTGGTCACTTTGACCGTGCCACCGACATCTGCCATTTGGTGCCGAAGCTCATCGAGATCCGGCACGGAAAGCCCCGAATAGTGGGTAACGACAATCACACCGGCATTTTCAAAAATGCCGTTATAATGTGATACGAGCTCTTCTTTTCCAGCTCTATCCACTGTTCACTCTCCTTTCGCATGTTTTGCAACATACGTTGGTGGTACCTCACCCTATCGGGCTGTGGCACCGGTTCGGAATTGCCACCGGGCGCTAAAGCATCTGGTGACGCTCTTCCTGTCCCGGGACCAGCCGATTGAACGCTTGCGCGCCCTCAAAAACTGTTCTCCCGTCTCATACAGGACATTAAGTATTCTCGAATGAATACCCCTGTAATCTCGGACAGGCCGGAAGGATAAACCTTCCGGACATCCGTTCGCCGTCCCCATGTATACGCAAAGGACAGCGAACGAAATTCTTAGGCCTCGTTGCCGAGGTCTGACACGTCCAGCTTCACGCCCGGCCCCATTGTGGAGCTGACCGCCAAGCGTTTCATGTAAGTGCCTTTGGCACCGCTGGGCCGTGCTTTTTGTACGGCGCCGACCAGCGCGCGGATGTTGCCTGCCAACTGCTCTTCCGAGAAGCTGGCCTTGCCAACACCGGCCTGCAAAATGCCTTCTTTCTCAACACGAAACTCGACCGCGCCGCCTTTGGCAGCACGCACAGCTTCCGCCACATCAGCAGTCACTGTTCCGACTTTCGGGTTCGGCATTAAATTGCGCGGGCCCAAAACCTTGCCGAGACGACCGACAAGCGGCATCATATCCGGCGTTGCGATGCAACGGTCAAAATCAATCGTTCCGCCTTGCACTGATTCCATCAAATCCTCTGCACCAACAATGTCAGCACCGGCGGCTTTCGCTTCGTCGGCTTTTTCATCGCGGGCAAACACGGCAACGCGCTGGGCGCGGCCTGTGCCATTGGGCAGTTCAATCACGCCGCGGACCATTTGGTCAGCATGGCGCGGGTCAACGCCCAGATTGATGGCGATTTCTACAGTTTCGTCAAATTTGGCAGTGGCGTTTGCCTTTACCAGCTTGACGGCTTCGTCCAGCGCATAGAGTTTGTTTTTATCAACAGTCTCATTGGCTGCTTGCATACGTTTTCCGGCCATTAGTCGCGCACCTCAAAACCCATAGACCGCGCAGAACCGGCGATCATTTTCTGTGCTTCATCCAAATCCGTTGTATTCAGATCGGCGATTTTCTGTTCGGCGATTTCACGGCATTGCGCCATGGTGACAGTGGCCGCAACTTCGCGCCCGGGTGTCGCCCCGCCCTTATCCAGCTTAGCTGCCTTCTTCAAATAATATGAAGCGGGCGGCGTTTTGATGACGAAGGTGAAGGACTTATCTTCAAAAATCGTCACAATGGTCGGAATCGGCATATTGGCTTCCATTTCCTGCGTCTTCGCATTGAAAGCCTTACAAAATTCCATAATATTCAAACCGCGCTGACCCAGTGCCGGGCCAATGGGAGGTGACGGGCTTGCGCCCCCTGCAGGTACCTGCATCTTCAGGTAACTATCAATCTTTTTTGCCATCTCTCGTTCCTTTCCAGCCACCGAAGCGACTGACGATTATGGGCCGTGGTACGGCAGTTTGCTCTGCCTGCCACGAACATTCACGGGGTTCAGCCTTTTTCGACCTGCCCGTACTCCAACTCGACCGGGGTTGCCCGACCGAAAATTGACACAGCCACTTTGAGCCGTGCCTTTTCTTCATCGACCTCTTCTACAAGACCGCTGAATGAAGCAAACGGGCCGTCGCATACGCGAACTTCCTCGCCCACTTCGAAAATAATAGAGGGCTTGGGCCGTTCTGCCCCGTCCTCAACCTGATTAACAATCCGGTCAACTTCCGATTGTGAAATCGGTGCCGGTTTGCTTTGTGACCCCAAAAAGCCGGTGACCTTTGGCGTGTTTTTGACGAGGTGATAAGCATCATCCGTCATATCCATTTTCACCAGCACATAGCCCGGGAAAAATTTGCGTTCACTATTCACCCGACGCCCGCGACGCATTTCGACGACTTCTTCCGTCGGCACGAGGATTTCCTCAAATGCGCTTTCCAGTCCGGTTTGGGCGGCCTGCTCGCGGATGCTTTCCGCGACTTTATGCTCGAAATTCGAGTAAGCGTGAACGATGTACCAGCGCTTTGCCATACTAACCAGCCAATCCCAAAAGCAATGACACCAGCCAGCTTAAAATCTGGTCGGCAATAAAAAAGAAAATTGCAGCCAGCGTCGCCAAAATGAAGACCATGACCGTTGTCACCGCAACTTCATTGCGGGTCGGCCACGTCACCTTCGACGTTTCGCTACGCACTTCCTGAACAAACTTCAGCGGATTTGCCATCTGCCGATTTTCCTTTTTTCGGCAGGCCTTTCGGCCCACATTTGTCTTTCACAATCCCTGCCGCCTCTTTCGAGAGTGGCAGGAGTGGAGGGGCTCGAACCCCCAACCCCCGGTTTTGGAGACCGGTGCTCTACCAGTTGAGCTACACTCCTCTGGTTTTGTTACTCAATAATTGCTGCGACGACGCCGGCGCCGACAGTACGGCCACCTTCACGGATAGCGAAGCGCAGCTTCTCTTCCATGGCGACCGGCACAATCAACTCGACTTCCATCTCAACATTATCACCCGGCATCACCATTTCCGTGCCTGATGGCAGCGAGCAAACGCCCGTCACATCAGTCGTGCGGAAATAGAATTGCGGACGGTAATTGGTAAAGAACGGCGTGTGACGGCCACCCTCTTCCTTCGTCAGAATATAAGCCTCAGCCTTAAACTTCGTATGCGGGGTAATTGAACCCGGCGCACATAAAACCTGACCGCGCTCAACATCTTCGCGCTTCGTACCACGCAGAAGAACACCGACATTATCACCCGCCTCACCGCTATCAAGCAGCTTGCGGAACATTTCAACACCCGTGCAAGTCGTCGTCGTCGTATCTTTAATGCCAACGATTTCAATATCATCACCAACATTAATAATACCGCGCTCAACGCGACCCGTCACAACCGTGCCACGACCCGAAATTGAGAACACATCCTCAATCGGCATCAAGAAAGGCTGGTCCTTCGGACGCTCAGGCTGCGGGATATAAGCATCAACTTCATCCATTAAAGACATAATCGCTTCCGCGCCAATCGCTTCATCACGACCCTCAAGAGCGGCCAATGCCGAACCCTTAACAATCGGAATATCATCGCCCGGGAATTCATAAGATGACAAAAGCTCACGCACTTCCATCTCAACAAGCTCCAAAAGCTCGTCATCATCAACCTGGTCAACCTTGTTCAGGAACACAACCAAAGCCGGAACACCAACCTGACGCGCCAACAAAATATGCTCGCGGGTCTGAGGCATCGGCCCGTCAGCCGCATTCACAACCAAAATCGCGCCATCCATTTGCGCCGCACCCGTGATCATGTTCTTCACATAGTCAGCGTGACCCGGGCAATCAACATGCGCGTAGTGACGCGCTTCCGTCTCATATTCAACGTGGGCCGTCGAAATCGTGATGCCGCGCTCTTTCTCTTCAGGCGCTTTATCAATGTCGGAATAATCAGAAAACTCTGCTCCACCTTTTTCAGCCAATACTTTCGTAATCGCAGCTGTCAGCGTCGTCTTACCATGGTCAACATGACCAATCGTGCCAATGTTGCAATGCGGCTTATTACGCTCAAATTTCTCTTTCGACATCTTCGTTCCTCGTCAATGGCGGGTCGCAACCCGGTTAACCGTCAAATTTTCCCCGACACTCACCCCCGTGGGAGCGAATTGGAGCGGGTGAAGGGAATCGAACCCTCATCTTCAGCTTGGAAGGCTGTTGCTCTACCATTGAGCTACACCCGCCTCACCCCTTCCGGGTCATTCCTCTTACACATACGCCGAACAAACCATGCCGATTAGGGCCGCTCGCTGGCGTAAGGCGCACTAGGCAATAAATTGCCAAGCGCTTTTAGCGTGGTGGAGGGAGTTGGATTCGAACCAACGTAGGCATAGCCAACGGGTTTACAGCCCGTCCCCTTTAGCCACTCGGGCATCCCTCCGCCCTGACGCGCAAAACAGAGTTTTCGCAGAAAACTGCCGTTTTACAACAAATTACAAGCACAAAAACCCGTCCGCTGGCTCCATTTTCTTGCAAAAACCAGCCAAGCGACGGAACAATTGCGCTGCAACGTCTTGAGCCTTATAAGGAATTGCATGGCCAAGCGCAAGCACAAGAATTTCAATAAAGAGAGAAAAACCCTAGCAGATTCGTCTGCTGCGGTGATCTCTTTGTATATTTACGGGCATCACGCGGTGCGGGCTGCGCTGGAAAACCCCCAGCGCAAGATTAATAAGCTGTTTTTGACCGCCAATGGGGCGCAAGAACTGGCGGAGACATTAGCGCGGCTGAATGTGCGGCCTGAGATTAAAAAGCCACAGGAATTGGCTGCGCTTTTGCCGCCTGATGCGGTGCATCAGGGCATGGTGCTGGATTGCGCGCCCCTGCGCGAGCCGGATTTGGCCGATGTGGCGGCCAGTGGCAAGCCGCTGATTGTGCTCGATCAAGTATCTGACCCGCGCAATGTCGGGGCGATTTTGCGGGCGGCGGCGGTGTTTGGCGCGGGCGGTATTATTTTACCGCGCCGCAACAGCCCGCCTCCGGCCGGCACTTTGGCGAAAACCGCTTCGGGCGCGTTGGAAGTTGTGCCGCTGGTGAGCGTGACCAATTTGGCGCGCGCGCTGGAGACGCTGCACAAGGCCGGATATATGAGTGTGGGGCTGGATGAGCGCGGCGCGATGCTGATTGGTGATGTGCCGCGCGACCGACCGCTGGCCATTGTGATGGGCGCGGAAGGCCCGGGCCTAAGGCGGCTGACGCGCGAAACTTGCGATATGCTGGCGCGCCTGCCGGTGGCCGATGATGCCGGTTTCGCCACCCTCAATGTCGCCACCGCCACGGCGGTTACGCTATATTAGGTAACGAATTAGCTTTTTCAAATTCCGCACACGTCCAACACCGTTAGGTGTTGGCGACCCGTTTTCGGGCGCGGGCCATCGGGCCAAGCCTGCCCGAAAATAACTTAAAGCTTGTTATGCGCCCCGTCGCAAAGCGGCGATTTCCCCGTCGCCTTGCAGCCGCAGAAATACACCTCGCCGTCTTTTTCCGCCTCATAGACCATCGGCTCGAAGTCTGTACCCTTGTGCGCGCCATCGCAAAACGGCTGATTGGCGGATTTACCGCAAGAGCACCAGAAGTATCGCTTTCCGGCTTTCACTTCGGTTTTATAGGGCGCTTTCTGCGGACACTCTGCTTGGCTCATAACTTCCTCCATTGCTCCGCCCAATGCTATCCGAATATGCGGCAATAAAAAAGCCCCGCCTCAAAAAGCACTTGGCAACTTGTTGCCTTAGTGCGCTTTGCGCCAACGAAGAGGCAAAGCGCCTAAGTCGGCCTGCACCATAAAAAAGCCCCGCCCTGTTTCCGGAGCGGGGCTGGTCTTTTTTCGGGGTAACGCCCAACGGCTCCTGCCGTTTGGCGACCCGTTGCGCGGCGAGAGCTTTAGGCCAAGCTTGCCGCGCAATTACATTATTGCAAGTTCTCAATAATCGTTACATTGGCCATTCCGCCACCTTCGCACATCGTCTGCAGGCCGTATTTACCGCCCTTGCGTTTCAGCGCGTGAACCAATGTTGCCATCAGCTTGGTGCCGGAGCCGCCCAGCGGATGACCCAGCGCAATGGCGCCGCCATGCACATTAATCTTCTCGCCATCGACGCCCAGTTCTTTGCAATAGGCCACCGGCACGGAGCCGAAAGCTTCATTGACTTCGAACAGATCGATATCATCGACTGCCAGACCGGCTTTGTCCAAAGCGCGTTTGGTGGCTGGAATGGGGGCTTCCAGCATCACCACCGGATCGTGACCCATGACAGACAGGTGAATGATTTTGGCCAATGGCTTAACATTGAGTTGTTTCAAACCCTCTTCATTGACAATCATCACGCCCGACGCGCCATCGCAAATTTGGCTTGAAGACGCAGCGGTGATCACGCCGCCTTCGGCCAATAGCTTCACACCCTGAATACCCTCAAGGCTGGCATCGAAGCGAATACCCTCATCGACCCTGTGCACTTCTTTGTCGCCATCTTCATTGGTCACTTCAATCGGCACAATCTCTTCATCAAAAGCACCGGCTTGTGTTGCCGCAATGGCGCGCTCGTGGCTACGATAGGCGTAAGCGTCAATCTCGTCTTTGCCCAGCTCATATTTCTTGGCGACCATTTCGGCACCGGCGAATTGGCTGAACTGCACATCAGGATAACGCTCTTGCATGGCCGGGCTGACGTAAAAGCCGTGGCCTTCTTTGAAGGGCAGAGAAATATTCAGCCCCATTGGCACGCGGCTCATGCTTTCAACGCCGGCGGCGATAACGCAATCCATGGTGCCCGACATCACCGCTTGCGCGGCAAAGTGAATGGACTGTTGGCTCGACCCGCATTGGCGATCAACCGACGTGGCCGGAACGCTTTCCGGCAAGCGCGATGCCAAAACGGCATTGCGGCCAATATTGGCAGCTTGTTCGCCAACTTGGCTGACGCAGCCCATAATCACATCTTCCACCAATTCAGGCGCGGCGCCTGAGCGGTCGAGCAAATCATTAATGACCTTGCCCGCCAAATCGGCCGGATGCCAGTCTTTCAGTTTGCCGTCACGGCGGCCACCGGCGGTGCGCGCGGCGGCGACAATATATGCTTCAGCCATGTTTATCTCCCTTGATCAAATTAGCTGGCGGCACGCTACCAAATCGGTAAGCGACCCGACAAGCGAATTTTTAGAAATGCTAAAAGAACATGCCGAGCGCGTCGGCGGACGTCGGCTGCTCAACCGGCCAAAAGAATAATTTTCATTTGCACTCTGCGCTTGTCTGCTTAAAGTAGCTGCAGATTTTCTAGGGAGATAAATATGAAAACCCGTATCACTGAACTTTTCGGCATTGAGCATCCGGTCATTCAAGGCGGTATGCACCATGTCGGTTTCGCGGAAATGGCGGCTGCCGTGTCTAATGCCGGCGGGCTGGGCATCATCACCGGACTGACGCAAAAATCGCCGGAAGATTTGGCCAATGAGATTGCCAAATGTAACGACATGACCGACAAGCCTTTCGGCGTGAACCTGACCTTCCTGCCCGGCTTCGCCAATCCCGATTATCCGGGCTATATTGAGGCGATTATTGCAGGCGGCGTGCGCATTGTGGAAACCGCAGGCCGCAGCCCCGAACAATATATGCCGCTGATGAAAGAGGCCGACATTAAAGTCATTCACAAATGCACCTCGGTGCGCCACTCGGTGAAAGCGCAAAATATCGGCTGCGATGCGGTCTCTGTTGACGGCTTTGAGTGCGGCGGTCACCCGGGCGAAGACGATATTCCGAACATGATTTTGCTGCCCCGTGCGGCCGAAGAATTGGACATCCCCTTTGTCGCCTCGGGCGGCATCGGCAATGCCCAGCAACTGGTTGCCGCTTTGGCGCTGGGCGCGGACGGCGTTAATATGGGCACGCGCTTTATCGCCACCCAAGAAGCACCGGTTCACCAAAACGTCAAAGACGCGCTGGTCGCCGCTTCTGAACTGGACACGACGCTGATTATGCGTCCGCTGCGCAACACTGAGCGCGTGTTGAAAAACGCCGCCGTTGAGCGCATTCAGCAGAAAGAAAAAGACCTCGGCGACAACATCCAAATTAACGATATTATGGATGAGGTTGCGGGCGTGTATCCGAAAATCATGAGCGATGGCGATATGGATAGCGGCGCGTGGAGCTGCGGCATGGTCGCCGGCCTCATTCACGATATCCCGACTTGCGACGCGCTTGTCGGCGGCATGGTGAAGGAAGCGGAAAACATCATCGCCAACCGCTTGGCTGCATTCGGGGCATAAGCACTTGGTCGCTTTGCTGCCTTAGTGCGCTTCCCGCAAGCGAACCGCCGGTCGGCGGTGAGTCGGCCGGCTATCCGCCGAGACGAGCAAGCCTTAAACGAAACTCACAGCCCCGCTGAAGAGAGCGGGGCTTTTTTCGTTAAGGCGTGATAATATTAAAATCGGTTGGGAATTCGTCGAGGCGGCCGAAGACTTTCATCAACGCCAGCGGATTGCCGCCGACTTTCACATTGCCTTTCACGATTTCCTTCGGAAAGCTGGTCGCGCCCAACGCCACTTGGTTGAACATGGCACGGGTCAGCGTCAGCGTCGCATCAGGGTTTTTATCCTGCTTGTTCGGAATATTGTTCAGCACGCTATTGTCGAGCGACAGCACAAATTGCTCGCCCGTATCGGTGAAATCGAGATTGATTTTCACCTCCAAATCATCAGCCCCTTCGGGGTTGAAGCGCACCGCCATAAAATCGAGGAACATCGAGGTCGGCACATTCGACACCATGTCGGGGCTGGCCGTGCGCGCGCCACGCGTGACATCAACGCCTGTGCGCAATTCTTTCGCGCCGCTGAGATAGAAATTGCGCCAGGGCCCGCTTTCGGCCTGATAGCCCATTTGCTCATAAGCATCGGCCAATAGCGCGCGCGCCTGCTTTTTCTTGGGGTGCGCGAAAACATAATGGTTCAGCAATTCCGCCGCCCAGCGATAATCGCCTTTTTGCATGGCGTGTTCCGCGTGGCGCATCAGCCCGTCCGGCCCACCGGCGAGATTCATATAATTGCGCGCTCTGCGCTCCGGCGTCAGAGGATTCAGATTGGCCGGCACGCCATCAAAATAACCGAGATAGAAATTATAAACGGCGCGCACATTATGACTCACCGTGCCATAATAATCGCGATTGTAAAACTCCTGCGCCAGCGAGGGCGGCAAGTCGAGCATGTTAGAAATCTCGGTCGCCGTGAAGCCGTGATTCATCAGCCGCACGGTTTGGTCGTGCATGAAGCGATACATATCGCGTTGCTTGGCGATATAATCGTATCCCGCGTCACGCCCCCAACGCGGCCAGTGGTGCGAGCCGAAAACCACATCCATGCGATCGCCGAACAGCTCTAACATGTCAGTCAGATGGCGCGACCAGATGAGCGCGTCGCGAGTTTTTGCGCCGCGCGGCGTATAGAGATTATGCATCACGCCGTTCACCTCTTCGGCAACGCATAGCGCGCTATATTTCGGCAGATAGAAAACAAACTCGGCCGGCGCTTCCGCCCCCGGCGTCAGTTGAAACTCGACTTCCAGCCCGTCCAGTATCAGCTTTTGGCCGGTCGCGGTGATGTCATCAGTCGGGGTCAGCAGCGTAATCGTACCAAAGGCGACACCTTTGCCCAAGCCGCTATCAATCGCACCTTGCGGTGTGCGGGGCAATAAATTGCCGAACATGAAACCGGCGCGCCGCCCCATCGCATTACCAGCAATCACGTTTTCGCTCGTCACTTCTTTGACAAAATGCTCGGGCGCGACAAAGCGGATACGCCCGCTCGTCAAATCATCTTCATCGGCCAGCGCGCGAATACCGGCGAAATGGTCGGCATGGCTATGGGTAGCCAAAATGGCTTTGACAGGCAGCTTGCCGAAATGGCTATCGACCAGCTTCATCGCCGCGTTCATCGTCTCCGTGGCAGTCAGCGGGTCAACCACAATCCAGCCGGTATCGCCCCTAATGAAGGTCACATTGGCAAGGTCATAGCCGCGCACTTGGTAAATACCCTCGGTTACCTCAAACAGGCCGTAAATAGCGTTCAGCCGAGCTTGCCGCCAAAGGCTTGGGTTCACCGTATCGGGGCGGTCGCCGTCAAGATATTCCAGATTGGTCATGTCCCAGACCACTTGGCTGGTCGCATCTTTAATCACCAGCGCTCCGGGCTTGGCCAATTGACCGCGCGTCGCCAGCTTGAAATCTTCGGTGTTTTCAAACGGCAAGCGTTCCAACACGCGCTCATGCGCCGCTTTGGTAGCCGTGCTCGGCGCTTTGGCGCTCATATCGGCCGCGATAGCTGACGAGCTGAAAAGCGCCGCCGCGAGAAATGCGAATTTTTTCTTCATGATAACCCCCAATAAACTGCCCGCGTTTTATAACGCTTTTTATTCAGCCGCAATCCAATTGCCGCGAAGCTCTTTTTTCAAATCGCTGACATACTTATTGAAGTCAATTTGAATTGTATGCCGCTCGCTCTCGTAAAAATGGCCCAGATAAATTTTCTCATCCGCAATAATTTGCCTCTCCATCGCCGCATCATCGGGCATGGCATAATTTCCGGCCAAGACACTGGCAATGAATTTAGACTGTTGCTCAGCCAGATTAACCAGCGTCGGCAAGGGTTGCGCAAGGCCGACAAAAAACAAATTTCGCCAGCCCGGTTTCACGATGCGACGATAAAGCGGAAACTTATTATCCGCCGCCGTCAGGACGTTTTGCTTCAAAAACGGAAATGAAATGCGATAGCCGGTCGCCCAAATAATCACGTCGATGTTCTCGCGACTGCCATCAGCAAAACGCACGCCATCGCCATCGAGCTTTTCAATGCCGCCCTTCACCGCCACATCCCCGCAGCCGAGGCGGGTCAGAAACTCGCCCGAGACGGAAGGATGCGCGGTCAACACCTCATGGTCGGGTTTGGGCAGGCCATAATCTTCCATATTGCCAATGGCTTTTTTAATCGCCATTTGACCGAGCTTGAGGCCAAGAGCTTGCGGCATCCAAGCCGGCATGACCGATTTATCAGCCGGTTCGCCATTTAGATATTTCGGCAGCACCCATACGCCGCGCCGCGCCGAGATGAAAGCGCGCTTGGCAATCGGGCGTTGGGAAACTTCTGAGGCAATATCCATTGCCGAATTGCCGACACCGACCACCAGCACGTTTTTGCCGCGCAAATCATGCGGCTCAAACGGCGAGTCATAATCATGGCTGTGCATTTGAATGCCGTTAAAATTATCGCCATATTCGCGCGGAATCTTAGCATCCCAATGATGGCCATTGGCCACCACAAGCGCGCCATATTGCCGGGTCTCCCCGCTCGACAGAGTGACATGCCAGACGCCATCATCATCGCGGCGCGAATCATCGACCGCTGTGTTGAACGTGATGTTGTCGCGCAGGCCGAAATAGTCAACGTAATCATTGAAATGTTGAAATAATTGCGAGTGATGGG
>Ga0206677_10002051_pt1 | contig 18281 bp, 16 predicted proteins | sample M130m12015metaG_FD_155475 | JGI IMG/M metagenome (GOLD analysis project Ga0206677, IMG submission 155475) | Ammonia-oxidizing marine archaeal communities from Monterey Bay, California, United States - M1 30m 12015 | ecosystem: Environmental > Aquatic > Marine > Intertidal zone | place: USA...
GTATTGCCAGCAGCAGCATGAATCCGGTTAACCAGGTCGCCCTCGACATTGCTTTGTATGGCGTCAAGTGAGTGACCTAATTCAGCCGCGGCACTCATGATGTTGGTTTCCAGCTCTTTTAGCGTAGTGCCGCCGTAAACAGCCGGTTCGCGGGTGCCCAGAAGGTTGAGATTTGGGCCGTTAAGAAGAAGAATGGTTGCCATCGGTTAAGCTCAGATCAGCGAAGATGGCAGCATGATAACGGTTTTCCGCAGCAAATAAACCCATTTGTGCGTTATTTTGACCGTTGCGATGGGGTTTTTGGGTTGCGGTTATCCGGCCGGAGTGCCGTTAGCGACAGCGCTCATTTGACGCGCGGCTTCCGCGGCATCTATTTCTTTGGTTATTAGTAGCTTATATGCAGTTAGGTACTGGTTGAGCTGCGCCGCATGCAGTTCACCCACGTGAACGGCGAGTATGTCGCCCGTGTCGGTGGTGAACACGGTGAAGGGAAGCCCAAGAAACTCAAATCCGAACAGCTCCGTAATATCGAGCGCTTCTTGCTGGCCTGTCAGTATAGGGTAGGTGTAACCGGATTCGGCGATGTAGCTGCGGACGTCGTCCAGCCTGTCGACCGCAATGCCGATTACGATAGGACCGTTTTCGGAGGCCATTTCATGGGTCAGTTGGAGCAATGGCATTTCGCGCCGACAGGGCGCGCACCAAGTCGCCCAGAAGTTGACGATGAGCGGTCTTCCGTACCATTCCGAGACGCTGCGCGACTGCCCCTCCAGATCGGGGAGGGTAATTGGAGGCAGTTGCTTGGGAATATCGCTTAACAGAGCTGCTTCGGCCCCGAGTTCGTGAACCTCAATCTTATTGACACTGTCCCGCAAATAGTTGGCCAAAAACAGCCCTGCCGAGAGACCTGCCACTATCGCGACAACACTCGATGCACTTAGAAATGATTTTGCCATGATAATTTATCGATTAAAGTTCGTTGGCGCGAGAGCAGCAGCTTTAACGCAATACGCTGCGCAGGTGTTCGCGGAATACATCCGCTGATTGAAAACCGATAACCCGCTTTTCTTCGATTTCCTCACCGCTGCTGTCGAAGAACACTATGGTCGGCGGCCCGAATATGCCCATTCGTTGCAATAAGGCTTGGTCGGCTTCGTCATTTTTCGTGACATCGGCTTGCAGCAGCCGGGTGTTCGCCAGTGCTTCTTGCACTGCGGGATCGGTAAAGGTGTAGTAGTCCATCTCCTTGCAGGAAACACACCAGTCAGCGTAGAAGTCAAACATTACATATTGATCGTTTGCTTTTGCTTTGGCGAGTTCATTGTCGAGGTCGGCGATAGTTTTAACTTGGATGAATCTGAGATGTTGCTGTTGCGTGCCATTAATTGAGGCAATACTGTTGAAGGGGTTCGTGTCGCCCTGATACGCCGCGTACAGCGTAATGACACTGTAACCGGCAAGGAAAATCGCTAGCATTTTGGATGCTGCGGCAAAGATAAGCTTAAAGCCTGCGCTAAGCATCCACAGTCGCACCGCCACACCGAGAAGCAATAGGGCCCACAGCACCATCGTGATGCCTCCGGGCAATAAGCGTTCGAGCATCCATATGGCGAGGCCCAGCATCATGAACCCAAAAAACTCTTTAATGGTTATCATCCATGCGCCGGCTTTGGGCAGCAGGCGTCCTGCAGATGTGCCAATAACCAATAGCGGGAAACCCATTCCCATGCTCAGCGCGAACAGAGCTGCACCGCCGCGGTAGGCATCACCGGATTCGGCAATCACGGTTAGTGTGGCAACGAGTGGTGGTGCGACACAGGTCGTGACAACCAAGGCAGAGAGCGCCCCCATAATGCCCGTGCCAACAAATGTGCCGGTTTTCTGTTGGCCGCTGAAATTGCTAATGCGGGTTTGCAGGAAACCCGGAAGTTGCAGTGTAAAGAACCCAAACATGGCGAGTGCCAGCACACCAAACAGCACGCTAACGGCAATAATAATCCACGCCTGTTGCAGCAGTGCCTGAACCTGTTGGCCTGCGGCGGCAAATAAAACACCAGCGAGCGTATACGTCAGTGCCATACCGAGCACGTAGGTGAGGGACAACAGAAATGCGCGCAGTGTGGTGATGTCTTTGCCTTGCCCTGCGATTATGCCGGAAAGTATTGGCACCATTGGTAACACGCAAGGCGTAAATGCCAGCAATAAACCAAAGCCCAAAAACAAACCCATTACGGCGAGTATGTTGCCTTCGATAATCAATTCTGCGAGTCGGCTTTGCTCAGACACCGGAGACGTGAGCTGTGTCGGAATATCGCCAGACACAGCTGCTGGAAGGTCGACAGCAACCAAAGTGCTTTGTGGGGGGTAACAAATGCTGTCTGTTTTACAGCCCTGAAAACTGACTTTGACTTCAAGCAGGCCAGGATCAGGTATTGCTCGGGAGATGGGCAAAAGAGCCGAGGCCGTGTCGAAATAAACTTCGGTTATTCCGTACTCGAGATCATCCACCACGACGCCTTTAGGTAATTGCAGTTGGCCGGCCTTTGCATTTTTACTAACTACGGTTGCAGCGATTTCATTCTGATAGATGTAATAGCCGTCCTCGATGTCCCAATCGATCCTTACGTTAAATGCATCGACCGCGACGGCGCTTACTGCAAAGGCCTGCTCTGCCGGAAGTGGTGTATTGCTGTTACTCTGCCCGTTGATGAGTTGGCTCAGAGCATTTTTCGGCATCGTGGTTTTACCCGGCAGTGTTACAGCGCTGACCCAGCGTTGCGGTGGATAGCACAGCCCCATATCAGCGCAGCCCTGCGACATCACAATAATTTCTGCAGTCGTTCCCGGCTCACCGATATAAGGAATTCGGATTTCCGCTGAGTTGCGATAGACCTCTGATTTGCCGAAGAATTCGTCTTCGTGAGATTCGCCCGCTGGAAATAGCGGCTCGAGCAGTTCCAGAGACGGGTTCCCACTGGCAAAACTCATGCGCTTTTTGTAGAGGTAATAGCCTGGCTCGATTGTCCAATTGACGATAATCTCGCTGCTGTTGCTCTCTACTGCGTAGCGAAATGCTTTTTCCGGATGCATGGGTGGCGCAGCGTTAAGGCTTGCGCACATTAGCAGAAGCTCCGAAAGCGCTGCAATAAAGGCCCAGTATTTCATTTGGAATGGCTTAATTACGGTCACAAAGCACCCTCTGCGCCAGCTTTTGCGGCAGACGACGTGGCCACCCAGTTGAGGTAGGCGGGCAGCCCACCACTCAGACTGACTGCGATGATCTCCGGAAGTTCATAGGGATGATTCTGAATAATAGACGCTTCGAGAGCCTGATAGCGGGCTGCGGGCGCTTTAATCAGCATGAGCGTCTCGGTGCCCTGCTTTAGTTCGCCTTCCCATAGGTAGTGGCTTTCAATGCCTTCAATAAGGTTAATACAACTAGCAAGCCTTTGAACTAAAAGCTTTTTTGTCAGTTCTCGGGCCGTCTCTGTATCCGGACAGGTGGTTTGCACCAAGAGAATCTCAGCTTGTTGGGTCATCGGTTTGAGCCTCGGGGTCGCCAAAAGGGCCAATTCATGTGCTCAGAGGATAGCCGCGCGCACCCAGCTTGTCATGGCATGTGTCACTTTGCTGCTATCAGCCCTTGAAAAATGCAAACTCATCGCTATGATTAGCACTCACTCGGATAGAGTGCTAACAACAGCAATGACGAAAACGTGCTTTTTATAGGAAAAAAGCCCTTAGGCGTTTTTGGCGTGTTCCTGGAAATTGATTGGAGAACTGAACAATGAATATTCGCCCACTTCACGATCGCGTGATCGTTAAGCGAATGGAAGAAGAGCGCACCTCACCCGGTGGTATCGTAATTCCTGACTCAGCAACAGAAAAGCCCAGCAAGGGCGAAATTCTGTCTGTAGGTAATGGCAAACTGCTTGATAGCGGCGAGCTGCGAGCGCTCGATCTTAATGTTGGTGACAAAGTGCTGTTCGGTAAGTACAGCGGCACCGAAGTTAAGGTTGATGGTGATGATCTTCTCGTTATGCGTGAAGATGACATTATGGCGGTAATTGAAGGCTAAGCAGTTTCGTCCTTTCGGACTTAACTGAATACAGTATTTTTTAAGAGGAATTTATAACCATGGCAGCTAAAGATGTCAGATTTGGTGACGACGCTCGGCAGAAGATGTTCGCAGGTGTGAATGTTCTGGCCAATGCGGTAAAAGTCACTTTGGGTCCGAAAGGACGTAACGTAATTCTCGATAAAGCATTCGGCGCTCCCACCGTTACTAAAGACGGTGTGTCGGTGGCTAAAGAAATTGAGCTCGAAAACAAGTTCGAGAACATGGGCGCACAGATGGTGAAGGAAGTTGCCTCACAAACTTCTGATGTTGCCGGTGACGGGACTACTACAGCGACCGTTCTTGCGCAGGCTGTTCTCCGTGAAGGGTTAAAGTCAGTTGCGGCTGGCATGAACCCGATGGATCTGAAGCGCGGAATCGATAAGGCAACTGCCACTGCAGTTGCTGAAATTGCAAAGCTATCCAAGCCGTGTGAAGACGATAAAGCAATTGCCCAGGTTGGCACTATCTCGGCAAACTCTGATGAAGCTGTTGGCGAAATCATTGCCGAAGCCATGTCAAAAGTTGGTAAAGAGGGTGTTATTACTGTTGAAGAAGGTTCAGGTCTCGATAACGAACTCGATATTGTTGAAGGTATGCAGTTCGATCGCGGTTACCTTTCGCCTTACTTCATTAATGACTCAGCGGCTCAGAGTGCTGATCTCGAAAACCCGTTTATTCTGTTATTCGACAAGAAAATCACCAACATTCGTGACCTGCTGCCACTGCTTGAATCAGTAGCGAAGGCAGGCCGTCCATTGCTGATTGTTGCCGAAGATATCGAAGGCGAAGCGCTGGCAACCCTCGTTGTTAACAATATGCGCGGTATCGTTAAAGTATGTGGTGTTAAGGCGCCTGGTTTCGGCGATCGACGCAAAGCCATGTTGCAGGACATCGCAGTACTTACCGGTGGCCAAGTTATTTCAGAAGAAGTTGGTCTCAGTCTCGAGAAGGCAACTCTGGACGATCTGGGCGAAGCTAAGAAAGTGCAGGTAAGTAAAGAAAGCTCAACTATTATTGATGGTGCTGGTAAAGCCGCTGAAATCAAGGAGCGCGTTGAGCAGCTTAACCGTGAAATCGTTGACTCTTCTTCTGATTACGACCGTGAAAAACTGCAGGAGCGTGTTGCTAAGCTCGCTGGCGGTGTTGCTGTAATTAAAGTGGGTGCTGCAACTGAAATCGAAATGAAAGAGAAAAAAGCTCGCGTTGAAGATGCTTTGCATTCAACCCGTGCTGCGGTTGAAGAAGGTGTTGTTGCCGGTGGTGGTGTTGCATTGATTCGTGCGCGAGCCGCTCTTAATGGCTTGAAAGGCGTGAACGATGATCAGAACGTTGGTATTGCGATTCTGCGTCGTGCGATGGAAGAGCCTTTGCGTCAGATCGTAGCTAATGCTGGTGGTGATGCATCTGTTGTATTGAATGAAGTTGCCGGTGGTGAAGGTAACTACGGTTTCAATGCGGCTTCTGACATCTATGGCGACATGGTTGGAATGGGCATCATCGATCCTGCTAAAGTTACACGCTCCGCACTGCAGAACGCGGCATCTGTCTCAGGTTTGTTGCTTACTACGGAATGCATGGTGACCGAAACGCCTATTGCAGAACCGGCGGTGAGCCCAATGCCGGATATGGGTGGCATGGGTGGTATGGGCGGCATGATGTAAGTTGCTCCTGACCAGCTTTCTTGGTTAGAAAAAAGCCCCGCCCAGCGGGGCTTTTTTTATATGTGCTCCCGAAACAGATGCTGATTCGTCTGCTTGCGAAAAAACCGACTTGCAAAGCCACCGTCTTCAAAACATGATGAATGTGATACCAATCGGGATTTTGATGTGACTGTTGCACCTTCGACTCTAAATATTGAGCAGCTCAGTATGACGCTGCCTGAAATCCTGCGCCCGGTGTTTGCTGAGGCGTCGCAGAAGTTAATAGAGCAGTCTATCGAAAGTATTCCTGAGGAACTGCTGCCATCATTTCCTATCGCTTTCTCCTGCAGTGAATATCTTGCCAATATACTTGCCCTATACCCAGATTTAACTCGGGAGCTATTCTCCTCTGGGGATCTTCTGCGCAGTCTTGGTGGTAGTGAGCTGCTGACAGCTTGTCTTACTGCCACCGAGGGCCTTGACGATGAAGTCGAGTTTCAACGGGCTCTTCGTCTGTATAGGCATCGGCAGCTGGTGCGCATTGCCTGGCGCGATCTGGCTGGTCTGGCGGAGTTGTCCGAAACACTTGCCGACCTCTCTGCGCTTGCCGACGCCGTTCAGTGTGCGGCATTGCGCTGGTCTGAAATTAGCCTTTCTGAGCGCTATGGCAGACCGACATCCGTTGACGGGAAAGAGAGCTGCTTCGTGATTCTCGCTATGGGCAAATTGGGCGGCGGAGAGCTTAACTTTTCGTCTGATATTGATCTGGTGTTTCTCTTCAGCGAGTCCGCTGATACTAATGGTCGTCAGTCTGTGACCGCGCCTGAATATTATCGCTTGTTGGCGCAACGCTTTATTAAGGTGCTGGATGAGCGCACCGCCGATGGCTTTGTATTTCGTGTGGATGTCCGGCTGCGACCTTTTGGTACTAGCGGTCCATTGGCTGTTAGCGAAATGGCGTTTGAAGAGTATTTGATGACACATGGTCGTGATTGGGAGCGTTATGCCTACGTTAAAGCGCGTGTGGTAAATGATTGGCCTGGTGCGAAAGATTTTTATGAAAATATTTTGCGCCCATTTGTCTACCGACGTTACTTGGATTATGGCGTGTTCAGCTCCCTTCGTGAAATGAAGGCTATGATTGAGGCAGAAGGTCTCACGAAGGACATGCAAGACGACGTCAAGTTGGGCCCGGGGGGTATTCGAGAAATAGAATTTATTGTGCAGACTATGCAGTTGGTAAGGGGTGGCAGCATTGCTCAGTTGCGCGAGCGCAGGCTGCTGAAGGCCGTGCAGCAACTTTCTGTTTATGGGCTATTGCCAGACGATGCTGTGAGTGAGCTTACCGCAGCGTATTGTTATCTGCGTTTGGTTGAGAATCGGATTCAGGCAATTAGCGATCAGCAGACGCATAAGCTGCCAGCCAGCCCATTAAACCGTGCGCGTCTGTGTTTATCTATGCGCGTTGCCGACTGGGATGCCTTTATGCAAGTCCTTGATGTGCACCGCGGTAAGGTTCACGATCACTTCAATAATATTCTGCGTCGCAGTTCTGGTGAATCCGACAAATCATCGGTAGTGAACCATATTGACGCGCTTTGGTCTGGAGATGCTGCTAGCCAGAGTGCGCTGAAAGAATTGGCGGAGCTTGGTTTTGCTAATCCACCTGATGTGCCGAAGCAGTTGCAGAAGTTGAAGCTAGATTCGGCAATAGTGCGTCTTGATGAGCTCGGGCAGGCTCGCCTCAGCCGGCTTATACCGCAGTTAATTCATGCTTGTTCCGCAGAGTCTTCTCCGGATGTGGCATTAGGGGCTTGCCTTTCTATTGTTGAGGCTATTGGTCGTCGCTCAGCGTACTTTTCACTATTAAATGAGAACCCGGCTGCGTTAAAGCGGCTGGTTACCTTGGCGGCCCGCAGTGATTTTCTCTCGCGTCAGGTTGCCACACATCCGCTGCTGCTTGATGAGCTGCTTGATCCGCGAGTGTTCTCAAAAGAGCCTCGGCGTATTGATCTAGAGGATGACCTGGCACTGCGTCTAACCGACCAATCAAGTGATGACCCCGAGCTGTCTCTCGAGAATATCCGCAACTTTCAGCAAGCCGCGGTATTCCGTGTCGCGGTTGCCGATATGAGTGGTGTACTGCCGCTCATGAAGGTTAGCGGACGATTAACTGATATTGCCGAGCTGGTGGTCGAAGCGGCACTGCAACTGGCTTATGGCGAGATGGTGGCTCGGCATGGACGTCCGATGTGCGACGACGGTGATGGTCTGCGCGAAGCGTATTTTGGTGTTCTGGGGTATGGAAAGCTGGGTGGTCTAGAGCTCGGGTATGGATCGGACTTGGATCTGGTTTTTCTGCATGATTCGACTGGTGAAGAGCAGCAAACAGATGGCTTGCAGCCACTCGATAATCTGACATTTTTTGCACGTCTTGCGCAACGACTTATTCATATGCTCACAATGCAGACGCTGTCTGGCTCATTATATAAAGTGGATACTCGGTTGCGCCCCAGTGGTAACTCAGGTCAGATGGTAAGTAGTTTGAGGGCATTTGAGAAATACCATAAAGAGACAGCATGGACCTGGGAGCATCAGTCTCTGCTTCGAAGCCGAGCCATTGCCGGGCCGCTGCAAATCTGTGACCAATTCGCAGCGGTTCGCGATGATGTGCTTACTAGTCATGTGCATTTTGCCGAGTTGCATGAAGACGTATTGAGCATGCGCGATAGAATGCGCAAAGAACTCGATAAAAGCACCGCCGATATGTTTCATGTCAAGCATGGTATTGGCGGTGTTATCGATATTGAATTTCTGGTTCAGTATCTGGTTCTGGAGCATGCCCGAAACTACCCATCATTGATTGTATGGTCAGATAATATCCGTCAGCTTGAGGCTTTAGCCGCCGCTGGTATCATGCAGCCGGAGCATAGCGAACAGCTTGCCGACATATACTGTGACTATCGAAGTTTGCTGCATCGTCTGTCCTTAGCTGGACAGGGGCCTTTAGTTCCATTTGTTGATCTGGTGGAGAGCCCATCTATTGTCTCCGGCTTGTGGCATAGGTATGTCGGTGAGAGCCGTTTCTAGTTCTGTTTTTTGCTTGCAACGTTCTCCCGCCTCGCGTGTTATAATTGCTGCCTTTATATGACGTGCCTTAGAGTCGGTGAGGATTGATGCCTTTAGACAATGACGAGCTTATAGAGGCAAATGCCGAACACCGGTATGTAGTGCTAGCGGTTGATTTGCCGTTGTCGTGCCCTATGCCGGGCATGAAACGTTGGAATTCGCATCCCAGAGTGTATTTACCCATTGAAGACACTGGCGAGGCCAGCTGTCCATATTGTGGTGCCCATTATATTTTGGCGCGCGAAACTAAGGGCTAAGCAGAATCGTTATGTCTTTGCAGTCAATCTCTGCCGTCATTATTGCGCATAATTCCGAAGAGACACTGACCGAGTGCCTGACCAGCCTTCTGCGCCTGCCCGAGGTGGTGGTGTATGAGAATGGCTCAACAGATCGTACAGTGGAAATTGCAGCGGGTTTTGCCAATGTTCGTCTCGAGCAGGGTGGGTTCATTGGCTTTGGACCGACAAAAAACAAGGCCGCGGATTTTGCCAGCAATGACTGGGTCTTGTCGCTCGATAGCGATGAGATGGCAAGCGCGGAGTTAATCGATGAGCTGGATGGCTTGGCTCTTGGCGATAGCAAAATGCTGTATGAACTGCTGCGTAAGAACTACTTCATGGGGCGGCATGTAAAGCATTCGGGCTGGGGTTATGATTGGCTGCCGCGTTTGTATAATCGGCAAGCGCATAGCTACAACGAAGCCATGGTGCATGAAAACATTATTCCTCTGCCTGATGCTCGCGTGCAGCGTCTGCAGAACCCGATACGGCATAGGGCAGTCGAGCGGATTAGCCAGCTTTTAGTGAAGATGGATCGCTACACCGAGCTGCGTATGGAAGAGGGCGCGAAGGGTTACGGTCCCTTCATGTCATTGTTAAAAGCCAAATGGGCCTTTGATCGTAGCTATATTCTGAGGCTTGGCTTTCTTGATGGCTGGCGTGGCTTAGTTATCGCTTGGTCCGATGCCAGCAGTGTGTTTTATCGATGCATGAAATGCTATATCCGCGATCAGCGGGCTGCAGAGGTGAGGCGTAACATATCAGGTCGGAACAGCGGCGCATGAGTTTAGCCGGCAGATGTATTGCCCATATTAATCTGGCTGCTGGCTTTCGTGGTGGCGAACGGCAGACTGAGTTGTTACTGCGTTACCTTGCGGAAGCAGGTTGGCAGCAGTTACTGGTGGCGCGCGGCGGCGACTCCTTAGCCAGCCGTTGTGCCGATATACCGGGCTTGGACATTAATGAGGTCTCGGGCGGCATTCTGAGTGCATCAAGCGCCTTCGATGATGCGGCGCTGATTCATGTGCATCAGGGCCGGGCTATTAAAGCGGCCTGGCTGCAGAGTTTTTTTGGCGGCAAGCCGTATATAGTTACTCGCAGAGTGCATAAGAGCCCCCGCCAGAATCCGTTGAATCGTTCTGCATACCATCGCGCTTCACGCGTGATTTCGATATCTATGGCAATCAGTGACTCGTTGCACAGACTTGATCCGACTCTTAATGTTCAGTTGATTCCCGATTGCAGCAGTGCATTGCGGGCGAGTCAGCAGCGTAGTGTGCTGATTCGTAAGACGTTGGGTATTGATCACAAAGCTTTTGTTGTTGGCCATGTGGGCGCGTTGGTCGATTCGCATAAAGGCCAACAACAGATTATTGAGATGGCCCGTAAGTCAATAAATACAGCGCCCGATGTGCTTTATCTGTTGATTGGCGGCGGCAGAGATGAGCAGTCGTTGCGGCAGCAGGCCAGTGGGCTCAGCAATGTTCGTTTTACAGGGTATGTCGATAATGTCGGTGACTATCTGAATGTACTTAACCTGTTTTTGTTTCCGTCACGGCATGAAGGCTTCGGCTCGGTGTTGCTTGATGCGTTGGAGTTTGGCTTGCCGGTGGTGGCAACCCGCGTAGGCGGTATTCCCGAGATCATTGAAGATGGCGTGAACGGATACCTATTCGAGGTGAACGATACACGCTCTATGTTGAAGGCGATCCTGCGGTTACGCGATGACCCTAAGCTTGCTGCCGCTATTGGCGAAGAGAATAAGCGCGCTGCCGAGGCCTATACGCCAGCTAAAATGAGCAAATGCTATGAACTGATCTATCAGAATGTTTTGGGTTCACGAATAAAGTGTTCCGGGACTAATGGCTGGAGCGCTTCGGCATGAGTATTGTGCTAAATCGGTTAGACTTGATTTATGACCCGCAGCTGCGGGCAAGACTAATATACGAATTAATGGAAATACGATGATTATTGTGACTGGCGGCGCCGGATTTATCGGCAGCAAGATTGTTAAGGGCCTGAACCAGCAAGGGCGAACCGATATTGTCGTCGTCGACGACCTGAAAGATGGGTTCAAGAGTTTCAATTTGGCCGATTGTGTCATTGCCGATTATGTTCATTTCGAAGATTTTCTTTTTATGTTGCAGTCGGGTGAGCCGCTGCCATGGAAGATAGATGCGGTATCGCATCAGGGAGCTTGCACGGACACCACCGAATGGGATGGTGAATACATGATGCGGGTGAACTTTGAGTTTTCGAAGCATTTGCTGAATTATTGCCTCAAAGAAAATATTCCGTTTGTCTACGCTTCTTCGGCTTCTGTCTATGGTGCCGGTACCGATTTCCAAATTGCGGCTGAGACAGAAAAGCCGATTAATGTTTATGCGTGGTCTAAACTTGTTTTTGACCAGTACGTTCGCCGAGTGATCGATGGTGCCAGCTCGCAAATTGCAGGGCTTCGTTATTTCAATGTCTATGGTCCCAATGAGTACCATAAAGGCGGTATGGCCAGCGTTATGCTGCATTTTTATCGTCAGTTGCGTGACGCCAATCAGGTGCGTCTGTTTAGCGGTTGCGACGGCTACAGTGATGGCGAGCAGCGCCGAGACTTCATTCATGTAGACGATGTAGTGAAGGTGAACCTTTGGTTATTGAGTAACTCCGATAAGTCAGGAATTTTTAATCTGGGCACTGGTGGCAGCCGCACTTTCAACGACGTTGCCAAGGCTGCGATTGGTTGGAACGGCTCAGGTGATATTGCCTATATTCCTTTTCCAGAAAGCCTGCAGGGCAGCTATCAAAGTTTTACTGAAGCAGATATAAGCGGCTTACAGGCTGCCGGTTATAACGATGCGTTTATCGCTATTGAGCAGGGTGTGCCCATGTACCTCGATTTTCTGAAGACCAACGGTCGACCCTAATATATGCGTCTTTTAGTGCTTACATCTCATGCTGATTCACTGAACAGTATTCGACCCGAGGCGGAAATTTTTATCAGCATGCAGGAGCTTGGGGTTGATGTTACGGTGATGACTCAGCCTGATGGCGTCTATAACGATCAGCTCCGCAATGCTGGGGTGCGCCTGGTAAACTTTGTGCCGCAGAAGAAGTTTGACCGACACGCAGTGCGCTATGTGCGGGACTATGTTGTGGACCATGACATTGATGTGGTCTACGCATTTAATAATCCAGCGATCATTACCTGTAATCGAGCATTGCGTGGGCTAAAACATGTGTGCTTGGTAACCTATCGGGGTCAGACGGGCAACTTAAGCCGCTGGGATCCGACCTGTTACCTCACACATTTAAATCCTCGTGTCGATATGATTTTGGGCGTGTCGAACGCAGTGCGGGACAGTATCCGCGACGCTCATCCATCGCCGGCAAAAGCCGAGACTGTCTACAAGGGACACAATTTGGCTTGGTACAACGATACGGCCTTGGATCTAAGCACGCTGGGCATTCCAGCCGATGCCTTTGTGGTGGGCTGTGTGGCAAATAACCGGCCACGTAAAGGCGTGCGGGTATTAGTTGATGCCACACATTATTTGCCCAAGGAGGCAGATATCCGCTTTATTCTTGTTGGCGCTGGTATGGATGCGCCGGAATTGCAGCAGCAGATTGCGGCAAGTCCCTATGCAGATCGCTTTCATGTTCTAGGTTACCGCCATGATTCGCTGGCGATTATTTCGGCGTGTGACGTTAGTGTATTGCCCGCAGTAAAGCGCGAAGGTTTGCCCAAGACCGTTATTGAAGCCATGGTGTACGAAACCACGCCAGTTGTAACTACTGCAGGCGGTAGCCCTGAGCTTATCGACAATGGTGTTACCGGATTTGTAGTGCCGGTGAATAACGCTCCGGCCATTGCCGAAAAAATTAAGTGGTTGTATGAGCATCGGGCTAGTTGTAAAGAGATGGGTGCGCGAGCTCGAGCGCGCATTGATGAGCACTTTAATGTCAAGGACTCAGCAAAGCGCACTAAGCAACTGATGGACGATTTGCTGGCGTGTAAGCAGTCCGTCTAGCATGAACGCTGCCGAGGAGCCCAAACGTTACCTTGTGGTTGGCCCATCTTGGGTTGGCGATATGGTGATGGCACAGGCACTGTTTAAAACCCTGCGACAACGCGAAGCAAATTGCGTAATTGATGTCATTGCACCGCAATGGTCGTTGTCAATTCTTCATCGTATGCCCGAAGTGCGTCGGGGTATTGCCTTGTCGGTAGGTCATGGCGAGTTTTCTTTTAGTGTGCGCCGTGGCTTGGGAAAGAGTTTGCGTCAGGAAAGCTACGATCAGTCGATTGCATTGCCGCGTTCGTTTAAGTCTGCATTAGTGCCCTTTTTCGCCTCGGCAAAAATCCGTACTGGGTATCGCGGCGAAATGCGCTACGGCCTACTCAATGACATTCGCCCGCTGAATAAATTGCTGCTCGATCAGACGGTAAAGCGTTTTGTGGCGCTGGGGTTACCTCCCGGCGAATTGCTGGAAGCTATACCTCAACCAGCATTGACTGTTGATCAGCCAAATCAGCAGCGACTGTGTTCCGAACTTGGTCTGGATTTGTCACGGCCTATAATTGCGATGATGCCCGGTGCAAGTTATGGCATTGCTAAGTGTTGGCCACCGGAATATTTTTCCGAACTTGCTGCAAAGTTAACCGAGCGGGGCAATGCTGTTTGGGTGCTCGGCGGTGCAGGCGATAAAGCCATTGGCGAACAGATTATTGCCGGACTTGATTCTGCCAAAAACCTGTGTGGTATCACTGCGCTTGAAGACACAGTAGATCTTCTGGCTTTATCGGCTATAGCGGTGAGCAATGATTCCGGTTTGATGCATGTTGCCGCTGCTTCAGGCGTTCACGTTATTGCGATGTTTGGTTCGAGTACCCCAGCCTATACGCCGGCTTTAACGAATAAGAAAACAATCCACTATTTAAATCTGGAATGCAGCCCTTGTTTTAAACGGGAGTGCCCGCTGACGCATCTCAATTGCTTGCGCAATATTCATGTGGACGATGTGCTCACCTCTGTTGAGATGCAGTTAGCGGCAACCGTAAGATAGTAAGAAGCTCTTTGGTATAAAAAAGCCGATTTTTAAACGATGGGTTTTTTATATCATGCTGCAGCGCGCATGATATTGATTGGCGCCATGTCCGGGTGCCGGCAGTTTTCAAGAGGTATGAGCGCTGTCCAAATGAACGCGTGCTGACCCGAAAGGCATGCATGGCTTACCATGTCGGTAAACACGGTCCATGCAGAGAAGGGCATAAAGCTCAGTTCTTGATGACCCTGGGGGTTATTCTGAAACTCCGGAGTGTCTTTCATGAAATTGTGGAACTGGCGCATGGTGCGGTCGTACGGGCTGTTGTCGAGGAGTCGTGCTAAGGGCAGTCCAGCCTTCGTTAAGCCTGTTAATGCGCCCGTACGGATGTTATCTAGCGTGGTTTTATCCAGCTGGTTTTTACGAATCTTTTCGAGCAGTCCTGCTTCTTCGGCATAGTGTTTGAATAGGGTGGGGAAGTCGCCTCGTGTTGCCCAGACGCGGTCCTCGACCGGGTTTAGGTTGACAAAGAAACGCAAAATCCGTGCACCATTGGTTGGGCCATAGGCACCGGCATCGAAATGAATAAGCTCATTGCTGGCATGCGCGTTAAGGTTGCGTCCTCTTTCCTGAATCGGGCGAAAGCTGCTGGTACCTATTAATGCATTTTTAAACAGCTCCGGCATGCTATCCCGATAAAACTCACTGACACGTCGGCTGTGTTTGGTCAGTACTTCACGGGCCTTATCATAAATTACCGAGCCTTTATCTAGACCGCGGATGGAGTTCGTCTCAGGGTGATAGCTGACATTCTTCGACTTGAGTTGTCTCGGCAGTTCCTCGCGCAGAAACGCAAGATCTGCTTCTGAAGGCAGCTCAACAGGTGATACTGGAAAAAAGGGAATTTTGCCGTTCTCAAGCGAGTCACCTACTTCGCCATGGGTGCATTGTTTGAGTCTTTGAGTTGAGAAGGTATCCAGCATCATGCGCTCCTGAGGTATCGCGCTCCGCGTAAGAGCTGCAGACTAGCGGGTTAAATTTTAACTCCAAAGCAGGACTATGTGTGTTTTCCGAAGCCCAAATGATTTAACAAATTATCACAAGCACGACACAGGTCATCGGGGGTGATGATGTCCATAGCATCCGGTGTGCGCACACGCTGTCCCCAGGGCAGTTCTGCCACTTCTTTTTTCAGAAAGCACTGAGTCGCCTCCGGGTAACGATTCACTTCCCATTGCCTACTGTTGTACGACCCAGCCCTGTCGGGGTTGGTGCTGGCGAATAATCCGATCGCAGGTGTATTCATTGCCGTTGCCATGTGAGCTGGACCCGAATCGGGACAAATAACCAGATCGCACTGGTCAATGATAGCAATAAGCTCCTTCAGGGTGGTTTTGCCGACTAGGTTTACCGCATCACAGCTGCTGTTGGCATCAATAATTCGGCCGAACTCAATCTCGGTTTTGGAAGAGCCTCCGGTAATGAGAACTTTGGCGCCATAGTGGGTGATTAGGTAATCAACCACACTCGCATAAAGACCCGGGCGCCAGTTGCGGAAATTACGAAAGCGAGGGTTAGCGCAAGGGCTTAATACCACGACGGGAGATTCGCCCCCGCAGAGCATCTCGGCTTTAGTCCGAGCCGCATCGTCATAGGGTATGTTCCAGATGAGCTGGCGGTCGGTAATGCCAAGTGCCTCGGAAAATCCGAATAATTGGTCCATAACATGTTGGTTGCGCTTCGCGGCAATTTTGTTTCTGGTGAACAGCCACTGGTAATCCTTGGCGCGAGCACGGTCATAGCCAATTGTGAACCGGGCTTTAACAAGCAGGCTAAGCAGATTCGCCCGCATATTCGGGTGCATATGCAGAAGCAGGTCGAACCGGCGGCCTGCGAGTTTATGCCGCACTTCTTTGTAGGCATTTAACCCGCCCGCCTTGTTGAAGGTGATAAACTCCAAGCCCTCAAGCCCTTTCATCAGTTGGTATTCAGTTTTGCCAATGATCCAGGTGATTTTTGCTTCGGGCCATTGTTGTTGAATTGTGCGTAATACGGGCAAGGCATGGCAGCAGTCACCAATAGCCGATAGCCTTATGACACAGATAGTTGTCGGTGATCGAGTGCTGAATGGGTTATTGCGAAAAGGGGTCACGGTTGTCCAAGCGATTCGAAAAATTGGGTAGGAGCTTCATCGTATACGACAACTCCGTTGTGCCACAAATGTCTGAGCATTTGTTTGACTCTGCCAGTTGGCCCGATGCGGATGCTGCGCCCGGTTATTCGGGTGGCCGTGGTGCCACATTGTTTATCGAGCATGAAGGCGATCCATGGGTGCTGAGGCACTACTATCGTGGTGGCCAGGTTGGTCAGTTGCTCAAAGATGGTTTTTTGTTTACAGGTGTGGGGAGAACCCGCCCGATGCGCGAATACGATCTACTCGATTGGACTCATAAGCTTGGGTTGCCATCGCCGCAGCCGGTTGCGGCTCGATATGTCCGCCGCGGACTCTACTATACCGCCGACCTGATAACACGGCAGTTGCCTCAGGTCACGCCGCTGTCCTTGCGTTTGGCAGCGGGGCCTTTGCTAACATCCGTCTGGACACAAGTTGGCGAATGTGTGGGGCAGTTTCACGCAGCTAATATCTATCATGCCGATCTGACCGCGCATAATCTGCAGATCAGTGATACCAATAAGATCTATTTGCTGGATTTTGACCGGGGTCGGCGTATGTCAGGCTCCGGCAGTTGGCAGGGCAGTAACTTGTCCCGACTCAAACGCTCGTTTTTGAAGATCAGTCAGGACAATTCTATCTGCTTTAACGAGGTGTGCTGGAATGCGCTCATGAAGGGGTATCAGCGGGTAATGAGCGGGAACTGAGTTTGCTTATTCGGACGTTTCGTAGGGGTCTGAAAATGAGTCGGGCCGACCTTTGAATCTGCGGTGCACCCAATAATACTGTTCAGGAAACCTGCGGATATGTTGTTCAAATATTCGATTGATTTCATTGGTGTCGGCCAGCGGATCATCGCTGGGCAAATCTTCAACTATGGGCAGATACTGCACCTTATAGCCGCTGTCGTCAGCCAGCCGCGATGGAAAAAAAGGGATTAGCGCAGCGCCGCTGGCTTTCAACAACTGGGTTGTTGCAGGATTGCTCATTGCGGGGATTCCGCAGAACTCGGCCAGAACGCTGTTTTTACCTGTATACGCTTGGTCCGGCGCGTACCAGACGAGCTGCTTGTTCTTTAGCGCCCTGAGTAACTGCCGAATGCTGTCTTTAGTGATCAGCTCCGAAATTGATTTCGCACGACTTTGCCACATTATCGCATTTAGCATCGGGTTGTTGTTGGGGCGGTACATTGCTGCTAAGGGCGGCAGCCCCGTCATAATAGCGCGACCACTGAGCTCAACGCCCGCCAAATGCGCGCAGAGGATCAGTACACCTTTTTCGCGACCAAGGGCTTCATTCATGTTCTCAAGGCCTTCGATAACAAACAGGCGTTCAATTTCTGCCTCGCTAATCCACAAACTCATACCCATTTCTATGGCAGATTTGCCGAGCGATTCAAAATGCCGATGAGTGAGTGCCAGATGATCCTGGGCGCCCAGCTCGGGAAAACACAGTTCGATGTTGCGTTGCGCGATGAGCGCACGCTTGCCGGCAAGGTGATAGCTTAGTTTGCCCAGTAGCGACCCTGCCCGCATGCGTTGTTTTTGGGGCAGCAGAACAATCAGCCGCAACAGCCCTAAGCCGCACCACAGCAGCCAATAGCGCGGTTGCCAGAATGTCCAGAGTGGGGGAGGGTTCGTTGTCATATGTGAATACTAGGCGAATGAAAAAAAATAAGCATCTGCAGTATGTATAACTCATCGGGCATAGTCGAAGCTTGAAATCTGCCCAGGCTTTGAGTAACTATGGCTGTCTGCTAGCGATGGATTAGCCGTTGTCGCCTAGTTAACGCCACTGTATCAATATGGATGTCTCAGTGAGAACCAGTTTTTTGTTTAAAGTGATTGTTGTGTTACTGGCCATGACATCGCTGAGCGTCGCGGTAGCTCAGGGCATTGTTC
>Ga0206677_10002055_pt1 | contig 18262 bp, 14 predicted proteins | sample M130m12015metaG_FD_155475 | JGI IMG/M metagenome (GOLD analysis project Ga0206677, IMG submission 155475) | Ammonia-oxidizing marine archaeal communities from Monterey Bay, California, United States - M1 30m 12015 | ecosystem: Environmental > Aquatic > Marine > Intertidal zone | place: USA...
TGACATCAAAGGCAAATCCCACCGCCAAAATTGCACCGGCCTTGATCTTCTTCTTATTACGATGAATCCAATCCTGCTGCTTTGGTGTTCCAAGTCCCACCCACACCAGATCTGGCTTTAATTGATTGATCTCCTCGTTGATCGCACCTTCATCGGTGTTTTTGAAATACCCATCATGCGAACCCACTATTTTGAGGCCAGGGCGCTTCTCTTGCAACTTCCTTAAAAGCTGGGTCAAACAGTCCTGCGAGGCTCCTAAAAAGTAATGAGTCAGATCTAGATCAGCATTGCGAACGAAGTAGTCAAGAAAGGCAGGACCATAGACCCGCTCATTGCCTCTCGCTCCCAACCAACTCAACGCCCATGTCAGAATTTGGCTATCAGGGACAAACCAATCAACCGTTGAGGTCTGCTCCCCAAAATCCTCGTCCACTTTTCGCATCGCGACAATATGAACGTTCGTAAAATCAATAGACCACGGTAACTCTGAATCATGGCGAATCTGATTTTCGATCCGCCCAGTAAGATCAGCTTCATCCGTCACCAGACACGAAGTGGTAATGACCTCGATTGTCTTCTCCGGAGTCACAATCGTCTATTTCGATGTATTGCTAGCACAGGCCTCGTAAATTTCTCCTAAGATATCGTTAATGGAATATTTGTAACTCCAATCTGGGTAGTGATTCTGGAATTTTTGGACATCACTGATATACCAAATGTGATCGCCAATTCGGTTGTCCTCAAGATAGGTATAATCAAGCTTTTTGCCCGATAGCTCCTCGCCAATTCTGATAGCTTCTAGCATCGAGCAGTTGGAATGGCGGCTGCCTCCCATGTTGTAAACTTCTCCCACACGTGGGTTCTCATAAAAGTGCAGGAATGCCGAAACAAGATCGTGAGCGTGAATATTATCGCGGACTTGCTTCCCCTTATATCCAAAAATTCGGTATGGCCGTCCCTCCACAATACACTTCATAAGGTAAGCCAAGAAACCATGAAGCTCGGCTCCGGCATGGGCGGGGCCAGTGAGACAACCCCCACGGAAGACACCAGACTTCATTCCAAAATAGCGACCATATTCCTGAACTAAGACATCTGCTGCCACCTTGCTGGCCCCAAACAAAGAGTGTTTGCATTGATCAATCGACATCGATTCATCAATTCCGACATGGAAGGGATGTGACTTTTCAATTTCCCATCGTTCCTCTAATTCCACCAAGGGAAGATGATTCGGTGTGTCACCATAAACTTTATTCGTACTCGTGAAAATAAAGACCGCCTCCGGACAAATTTGGCGGGTAGCCTCAAGCAGATTTAAAGTGCCATTCGCATTTACCCCAAAGTCGGTGAACGGCTCCTTGGCCGCCCAATCATGCGAAGGCTGTGCGGCAGTATGAACAATCAATTCGATGTCCGATCCAAACTCCTCAAAGACTTCTTTTACTGCTTCGAAGTCACGGATATCCACCTTGCGGGGACGGTAGTTTGGAAGCTTTTCCTGAAGTTCAGAGTTGGTCGAATCGGTTGACGCTTCCTGCCCAAAAAAGTAAGCGCGGAGGTCATTGTCAATTCCAACAACCGTGAACCCCGCTTCATGGAGAGCCTTGGTGGATTCCGATCCAATCAGTCCGGCTGAGCCAGTAACAACTGCGATTTTCATTTTGTTAATTTTTTTAATAACTTCATTCCTGCGACATCGAAACTGCGTGGCCGTGTTCCACCAGAAGAGCATGTTGCCGCGCCACCTCTAGATCGTTCGCCACCATTTCAGCACACATTTCTTCGACTGTGATTTCCGGGACCCACCCCAGCTTCTCCTTTGCCTTAGTCGGATCACCTAAAAGAGTTTCCACTTCAGCCGGGCGGAAATAGCGAGGATCCACCTTCACAATAACGTCACCTTCATTCACCGCGGGTGCTTTCACGCTATCCCGCGATTTTACCGTCGCGATTTCATCAACGCCTTCGCCAGAAAATTCGAGTTCGATTCCAGCTTCGCGAGCCGATAACTGAACGAACTCTCGGACGGAAATCTGCTTTCCCGTCGCAATCACAAAGTCATCAGGCTCGTCCTGCTGAAGCATCATCCATTGCATCCTCACATAATCTTTGGCATGCCCCCAATCGCGTAAGGCGTCCATATTCCCAAGATAAAGACACGCTTGAACTCCCTGCGAAATATTAGCGAGTGCTCGGGTAATTTTTCGAGTTACGAAAGTTTCGCCACGACGCGGCGACTCGTGGTTAAACAAGATTCCGTTGCAGGCATACATCCCATATGATTCACGGTAGTTCACCGTGATCCAGTAAGCATACATCTTTGCCGCAGCATACGGTGAACGGGGATAAAATGGGGTTGTCTCTTTTTGAGGCACCTCCTGGACTAGACCATAGAGCTCAGAGGTCGATGCTTGGTAAAATCTGGTCTTCTTCTCCAAGCCCAAAAATCGAATGGCTTCCAAAAGCCGAAGCGTTCCGATGGCATCAACATCCGCAGTGTATTCCGGTGACTCAAATGAAACTGCCACGTGGGATTGGGCTCCCAGATTGTAAACCTCATCTGGTTCTACTTCACTTATGATGCGCGTTAAATTTGAGGTATCAGAAAGATCGCCATAGTGCAATCTGAAGCGACCATCTTCAACCTGCGGATCTTCATAGATATGATCAATTCGCTCCGTATTAAAAGAGGAAGCCCGTCGCTTGATTCCATGGACCTCATAACCCTTCTCCAGCAGAAGTTCTGCAAGATAAGAACCGTCTTGTCCGGTCACTCCGGTGATAAGTGCTTTTTTCATAAGTAATTTTTTAAAGTCGTGCGACTCCGTCGCCTAAGGCTTGGAGAAAATCATCATAAGCATTCACTAAACCATCCTCTAACGAGATTCCTGCTTTCCATCCGCTCTCGGTCAGCCGCGACACATCCAAAAGCTTCCGAGGAGTGCCGTCCGGCTTAGAAGGGTCAGTCTCGATCTCCCCCTTAAAACCCACCGTGTTCGCCACCAGGCCAGCTAGCTCAAGAATCGTAACATCTTTTCCCACTCCTAGATTAACCCAATCAGGTGGATCCTCTAAATCAAGAAGGTGGAAACAAGCTGCCGCGAGATCATCAACGTGGAGAAACTCACGACGAGGCGTGCCGCTTCCCCAGATCACCACCTCGGAATCACCCCGCTCCTTCGCCTCATGAAAGCGTCGAATTAAGGCAGGAATAACATGGGAATTCTCGGGATGGTAGTTATCTCCTGGTCCGTAGAGATTGGTTGGCATTGCCGAGTGATACTTTAATCCATATTGAGCTCGGTAGTGCTGGCACATTTTAAGACCTGCAATCTTGGCAACTGCGTAGGCTTCGTTTGAAACTTCCAGCGGGCTCGTCAAAAGGCAATCTTCCGGCATCGGCTGAGGAGCCATCTTGGGGTAAATACACGAACTCCCTAAAAAAAGGACTCTCTCGACCCCAGCTTGCCGAGACCCTTCGATCAGATTGGTTGCAATCGCGAGATTCTCATAAATGAACTCCGCCGGATAAGTCGCGTTCGCATGAATTCCGCCCACTTTTGCGGCTGCAATGATAATCTGATCGGGCTTTTGATCCTCAAGCCACGCTCGGCACTCCGCTTGATTGAGGAGGTCAAGCTCCTCACGGCCAGCCGTTAAGATTTCATAACCACCACGAAGCTGGGCTTCCCGAACCAAGGCCGATCCAACCATCCCCCGATGACCTGCAATAAAGATTTTCATAGTTAAGAGATGCGAATATTTAAAATTGGGGATGTATCAAATCGAAAAATCTAAGGCTAAAAACGCTACCGCCCTTGGTCAGTCACTTCCGCTGAAAGTGAAACCTTTTTGAGAGTTATCGAATGGACTAAGACGAGTAAACATCCGAGCTGTTTAGAGAGAGACGCATAAAACCGCTTTTTGTTCAATTAAAAATGAACTAGGTGGAGTCTCCTTCCTGCCAACCCGCGGGAATCTCGGGTCCCGCTAAAATTAAGGAATACAGACTGACCTCGATAGTTTGTTGCTCTCCTAAAAATTCTAACAATAACCCCACCCGTTCGCCTCCGGGCCTCACCTCAACCACTTCACCCGACATCCCTTTAAAGGGACCTTCCGCAATTTCAACTTCCTCCCCAGCTGCGACCTTCCAATCCACCACAATCTCCTCGTCACCAGAATCTACCTTCGCCACCTCCTCTTGAAGGCTCTTCACAAAATCCTCTGGCACCTCTGGGACCTTGCCTCCGAAGCCAATAATCTTGCTCACCCCTCCCGCATATGTGACTGCTCTGCCCATCTCAACCAGTGAAAAACGCGCCAATAAATAACCAGGAAACAAAGGTTCTATCCACCACACCCGGCCTCGCCGCGTCGTTTTTTGATATTTAAGACGCGGCAAAAAAACCTCCACTCCATCAAGTCGTCGCAAATTAGCCGCCGCCAATTTCTCGCGCTTCAACTGCGTTCTAAGAACATACCAAGCTGCTTGATCGTTCATAAGTTTAGCGTCCTAGAAATTTCTGGATGATTGGCAATAAAATGCGCGACCGCTTCGACCACCGGCCCAATCTCTCCAACCGCCCCGCATAAAAGTCCGACTTCGCATCACCGGGCATTTTGCGGACCATCGCTTTCAAGTTTGCGAGTTTCTCTTCACCGCTCGCTAAGTGCGGCCTCACCTGCTCCTTTATAAATCCTCCCACCAATTGCTTGAGTTCCACATCAGGCTCGTAATACACCCGGCGACCGAGTTCTCCCTCAACTTCCCGGACCGCACCTAGTTTTCGAAGCATTTTGAGTCCTTGGCTTGTAGAACCTTTGCTAATTCCCAGACGGCTCACCAAGTCGTCCAACGACAGAGCCTCTTGCGTGACATAAAGAAGACCGTAAATCTCCCCGATCGACTTTGGCAGCCCTAGCATCTTGACCCCATCACAAAAGAAACCAATGACCTGAGCTTCAAATTCGCTCAAACCAGTTTTTTCACCCACCTCGCCAGACATGACGCAACGGTAGTTTAAAAACTACCAGTGTTCAATTTAAAATGAATTAACTTACTTCCCAGGGATCTTTGGCTTTACCTCCTTGCCAGAGTCATCAACCGGATAATTTGCCCCACATTTTTCAAGCTCCCGGATCATATCGGCCATCATCTTTTTCAGCAAAGTCGATTTTACAGCCGCCAAGTTACGCTCCTCAAATGGATCGTTCGCCAAATGATAGACCTCATAATTTCCACCACTAAACTGCACCCGGTTGCCTGTGGTCTTCGTCTCAGGTAATGCATGATAAATCACCTTATAATCGCCATCACGCCACACCGTGAAATAGTTGCTGCGATGTGGCCCGTGTGGATAGTGCATCAGGAATTGCTCTTTGCGCTCCTCATCTCGCTCACCCGTCAACAGAGTCTGTAACATGGATCCATCGATTTTATGACGCTCAGGTTTCTTTACTCCCACCGCTTTTAGAACAGTCGGAAAGATATCCTCTACCGAAGCAACCTGCGGCTGAATCACACCTGCCGGAATTGCCAGAGCCTTCTGGGCTGCCAAGTCATCATTCCGCTTCGCCCATGACGCAATGAAGGGCACACGCATTCCACCCTCATAATGCGCACCCTTCTTCCCCCGCAACGGTGCTGCACAAGCCACCTCGTGTTGATGTCCCAAAGGGGCGTCAGAACCATTGTCACCAAGGAAAATGACAAGCGTATTCTCCGCCACTCCCAGCTCTTCAAAATAATCTAGCATATCACCCAGCGACTTATCCATGCCTTCAATCAAGGTCGCAAAAGCCTGCGCATTTTTAGGTTTCCCCGACTTCTCATAATTCTTCGCAAAGCGCGGATCTGAGTGGAAAGGGGCATGCACCGCGTAATGAGCAAGGTGAAGAAAGAAAGGCTTCCCGTCCTTCACGGACTGCGCCACTCGCTTCTTCGCCTCCAAAGTCAGCGCCTCTGTCAAAAATGTCTCGCTCCCGTGATACTGTTTCAAATGCGGGACCGCGTGCGACCTTCTCTTCGTCAACGCTCCATACCCTGCCTTGCCATAATAACTACCAGGCGCCCCAAAAGCCGCCCCACCCACATTCTCTTCAAAGCCAACATTTAGAGGCTCCTCGCCCTCGCTTCCTTTCGGACCGAGATGAGCTTTTCCCACATGAATCGTCCGATACCCTTCCTGAGCCAAAACGCCAGGCAAGGTAACCTCTCCTTTTTTGAGTCCTTTCCAATTCCATTTCGGAGGACCAAACTTTCCTCGATTATTCGACGATGGGTTAATCCAATTCGTTGCGCCATGTCGGGCTGCATTTTGCCCTGTCAGCAGAGAAATCCGAGAAGGTGAACACACACTCATGGCATAGAACTGATTAAACCTCACACCTTGCTTCGCTAGCCGTTCCATCGATGGCGTCCGGTAAAATTTGTTCAGCGAGTAGCGCTTCGGGTTTCCTTTGCTATCCGTCAAAAATGCCACCGAGGTGTCCATCACACCCATGTCATCTACTAAAAACACCATAATGTTTGGCTGGTTTTTTGCCTGTAAAGCGTTGAAAACCAGAAAGATGAAGATGCATTGAAATTTTTTCATGAAGGGCGAGTTTTTGGGGCGTTAATAGTTTTTGGTGGGGCTTTTACAATTTTTACACAATAAATCCAAATCCCTGAAGAAAAGGAATTCCCAGAGCTTTCTTAGCAACGCTGTGGGCGTTGTCGAGAAGACAGCGAGCGGGAAATTCATGGTGAGAGCAAGAAAGCGAAAGATCCCAACCAAGGAGCAGTGAAAAACAGCAGGAACCTTGGAAGCAGGGACACCTCGTCTCGAAAAGTTGGCGAAACTTTACCTAAAGGAAGCTCCCGTCCCCCTTGTTGACATCCCAGAGACTCTCTGCTTTCGATGATCAGGGAAGATTGGGAAATCGAGAAACGCCTGCATCCACGAACTTATTCTTCGTCATCAATAGATTGAACCTCTGATACATAAGCATCAAATTGGGAAACCTGCACGAGCAATAACCCCTCATCCCTACTGTGACGATTTTGTGACAACTATTTTTTGGGTTTTAAGCAGTATTGTCACATTGTAAATATCTTGGTGATGAAATCGTCATGATTTTATCGAACTTCCCAAGGGCAGAAACACCAAAAATCTAATGCGAAACAAAAAGGAAAACACACCAATATGAATAAAGTAAAACATAAATTGCTTGCCCAGTCATTCCTACTGTCAGCCCTCACGATACCCTCGTTTGGCGGTGATATAGCCGCAGATTTAGGAAATATCTCCTCCGGCGACCCTACCTCTGACTTCTGTGACGCCTTCGTCAATATGGGCAAGTTGTATAAAGATGATGACAATCCTTGGATTCAAGAATTCAAAGTTCACGGACGGATCAACTTCCAAGCCGCTACCTTTGATGGCAATGATGTCAATGGGCGCGATTTTGAAACCGACTTTGCCGAAGTTCGCCGCATCCGAATCGGAAACAAAATAAAGTTTCTCGACTATTTTAATCTTAAGTTCACCGCAAACATGGGACTCGATAATCGGCCAAAAGGCAGAGATCTCACCTGGGGTTACGAAAACCTCGACGAGTGTTTTGTTGGTATTGATCTTAAGAAAGCCCTCAACTTAAATTCGCTCGATAAGCTTCATCTTCTTTATGGAGTTCCAAAATTCGACTTAGGTGGAGAATCTTACGAATCCTCTAAAAAGATCGTTACCGCTGAGCGTTCTGGTGTGTCTAATAAGGTCTACGTCGATGGGATTCGGCCAACTGGTTTTAAATTGAGTGCGATCAAACAGGATTGGGACTTTCTCCTCGGCCTCTACAGCACGGAAGAGAATCCTGAGTTCGATGCCAAATGGAATCAAGGCCTAGCATATCAAGGAACCCTTGGCTATCAAATGAATGATGAGCACAAGCTAGTTGCAGACTTCCTTTACAACGACTCAGGCGTTGGCCAAGAAAACCAATGGACATACGAGTGGGCTCTTTCATTGCGTTCGGAATACGTGGCTGATCGATGGGGTGTCATGACTGAAGGCTTCGTTGGAGACAATGGCGATGAAGCGAATGGTGTCACTAAGGCGGAACGCCAGGGTCACTTCTGGGCCGCGGTCATCACTCCTTATTATTATATCATCCCAGACCGCTTACAACTCGGGTTTCAATACCAGTATTCCGCTTCCACTGGAGATGAAGGCGTTCGCACATCAAGTCGTTACCTACGCCGCAATCATGCCGATCCCACTGTTGATGTGGGTGGAGGACGAGGCAACGAACACCACAGCTACTATCTCGGACTCAACTACCTCCTCTGTGATCACAACGCCAAAATCATGACTGGCATCCAGTATGACGATTTGAATGCCGAAGAAGGTAAGGTCACCGGAACCACTTATTGGTTCGCCTACCGCACCTTCTTCTAGGATTTACAAAGCGATTTCAAAACAAAAAAATGTGGACGACCTTACAGCCGCCCACATTTTTTTTATTTCCTAAACCTTAGGAAAAATTAAGACCTCACCTTGATCTTGCCAGAAATAATATAAGGATAAACTCCGCGCAGCCAGAACCCTGGAGGACGGCGAGGCCATAGATCTAGTCGCTCTCAGGCAGGTCGCCACCGTGGCGGATGTCCACCGCTGACTCGGTGTAGATTGTGTCCTGAGCGATATTCTTGGCGTGGTCACCGATGCGCTCAATGAAGCGGATAATAAACTGCAGGTTGAGGTAATCCTTGACGTGCTCTGGGTCGGCCTCCATCCGTCTCGTGAGCTTTTTTGCCAGTTTCTTGTGGGCGGCATCGACTTCCTTGTCGCGGGTCTGGATCACGATCGCTTCGTCGACGCTGCCGCCTGAGTTAAATCCGGCAATGGCATCGTGCAGCAGCGAGGCGGCGAGGTGGTAGATTGGGTCGGCCATAAGCGTCTCCGGGATCTCGGCGTTCTTGTTCACCTTCCGGGCGCGCTTTGCGATGCCATAGAAGGTTTCACAAAGTTTGGAACTCCATTCGAACGCAAAACAAGTAAACGATCTCCTAAGGACATGAAGCTCCCACCGCTACCTCCAATTAAGAAATAGCCAGTATGGCTTCAGCGGTTGATTTCCCAGAACTAATCGCACCCTCCATCGAGGCACTCATGGCATGGTCCCCGCAGACGAACACGCCACCGATTTGCCGAAACCCGATTAAGTTTGTTTCTTCCTGAGTCGGCAAAGCCTCTCTGATCAGATCAGTCCTGAGATGTTTCCAAGCTAGGACCTTTTCTCCAAACCATTCCTTAAGTTCTTCCTAGACTACGCAAGTGAGATCTCTTTCCTCGTTCTCACCAAGAACTGAAACTGAAATCAAAGCTTTCCCATTTGGAGCATAATCTGGCGCAAGATCACTCATCACCGCAACGTCGTTCACCCTCCCACTCTGAGTACCATTGAGAGCAATAATTACTCCATCAAGTGGAGAAGCTTCAGCTTCAAAATAGAGATTAGTCACCGCGCGCCAATCCGGCTCGAAAGCACCGAAGCCATCTACCAGACGACCCACCGCGGCAGCATTGGTGGCAACGCCAACGCCGACGACATCAAGTCCTTTGGGCGACGAAACACATCCATCACCCGACATAGTTTTGAACCATTAAAAACAAGCGCTCCAGGCTCAAACGCTCTAAGGTCCAAAGCCGCCAAATCAAGCATCTCTCCAGCTTCCGGATAGGCATCTAGATAAACTTGGAAGCCCCGATCGAGCAGAAACCCATCAACCGTATCGGTTTACACCCGGCCTCCGACCATCGCAGAAGCCTCAAGAAGAAGAACTTCCCGTCCATGTCTCTGTAGAGTCACAGCACATGCGAGCCCTGATAGGCCGGCCCCCAAAATCACAATCGGCTTCATTAGGTCTTCATCGCTCAACAACTGGAAAGTGACAAGGCCAGATCAGAAAAGAACCCAGTCGTGGCAACTCACAACTGGGCCCTTTGAAGAGTAATCTCCTTATCTATTTATCAACCACTACCGAATCACTTGCCTCCATCACTCCGCGAGCGTGATTTGCAAGAGTCTTCAGCTGGGTATTGATATCGGTGTAAAGCATCTCAACTCGAATATCACCTTCCGACATCCGCTTAACAGCCTGCTTATTAAAAGATTTACGCATCTTTTTGGACTGTTTTTCCAGTGATTCAACCGCCGAAATCACATCGTCTGGCGTCTTATTGAGAAGGTAGGTCTCGACTGTTTGAAGTGACTGACCCACCACTTTGGTAATCTCCCCAATTTTTTCAACATGATGATCGGTGAAGTGATACCCCTTGTTGTATTTGCGCTCAGTAAGTTTAACGAGACGGTAAATGCAATCGGTGGCTTCCTCCAACTCAGTTACAATGCGAATCATGGCCGCAACACGGGATGCATTTTCATGATTCATATCCCTAGCGACACACTTCACGAGATATTCTGTAATATCCTCCATCATCAAGTCAGCCTCGTCTTCCATTTTCTTGAGCCGGGAAACCTCAAAGGAGAGATCCGAAGCCGGTTGATCAAAGATCTTAATGAATCCCTCAAACATATCGTTAGTGTGGGTCGCCATCTTCCGGACTGAATCTTCAGCCTCGGCAAGGTTTAGCTCCCCAAGATCAACAAGATTCTGCGAGATATAGCGAAGGCGCTTTTCATCCTTCGGAGCATCTTTGTCAGGCTTCACCCATTTCTCGACCGTTCTCGCAATTTGCGGAACAAACCACACGAGAACTGCGATATTAATTAGGTTAAACGAGGTGTGAAAAATGGCAGTGGCAAAAGCGATCTCGTTAGAGGAAAACTCTTTCTTTGCTGATTTAAAACTATCAGGAAGATTCTGAGCAATATTCCATACGATCTGGGTGAAAATCAAAAAGACCACTAGCATCCAGACCGTTCCTATCATATTAAATAGGAAGTGGGCTCTCGCAGCTCGCTTAGCGTCCGTCGTCGCCCCCAGCGAGGCCAACCAAGCTGTCACCGTCGTTCCAATATTCTCACCTAGGACCACGGCGGCCGAAATTTTGAATGCCTCGAAGGGATCGTTTCCAAACCATCCCTGAGTTGCACAAGTAATCGTTATCGCCATCGCTGCAGATGAAGATTGCACGACCAAAGTCAGAACAACTCCAGCGATCATGAAGAGGACGTAAGTCAAATAGCCCTTGTTGCTGAGAAGACCGATCCAATATTGAAGCATCTCAATAACACCTTCGTCGCTCTTAACGCCAGATTTCAAATCAGGAACTGCGTTCTTCAGCTCCCCCAAACCCAAGAAAAGAAGGCCGAAACCAAGAATGAATTCACCTAACGATTTCCATTTACCTTTTCCGACAAAAAACATCGGAAAACCGACCCCGATAATCGGAATCGCTATCTTGGCGACGCTGAACTTTCCGACCGCAGCGATAATCCACGCAGTTAGAGTCGTTCCAAGATTCGCCCCCATGATGACTCCGATTGACTCAACTAGCGTTAGGAGCCCCACATTAACAAAGGAAACAACGAGTACAGTCGTCGCCGAGGAAGACTGCACCAATCCAGTTGTGACCAGACCTGTAAGAACTCCCTTGAACCGATTTCCAGTGATGGAAGAGAGCGCAGCGCGCATTCTGGCTCCAGCGAATTTCTGAACCCCCTCAGACATGACTTTCATGCCAAAAAGGAAAATGCCTAACGCTCCTAAAATTTGTAGTATTGTGCTCATTTGGTGTATGAAATACTGATTAGGGCTGTGGCACCCGCAAGGGTAAGAAGAATAAGAAGTTTTGCTTTCATACGTTATCTCTTTTGCTCAGTTTTTGATTAACTATTTATTTTTCAACAGACTTATATTGCTGTGCGCTAAAACTACTAATCTGCCTGCGTATTCACTCAAAAAGCTTCGGGTGACATTCTCGTCACATTCGTGATTCATAAATCCGTAGATTGTGCCGCCGAATCGCCTCAGACGTTCTTTGTGACAGTTCCATCACATCTCCTACCTAAATAGATTTTGGGCTACCGGGAGCACAATTGCCAAAGTGGCCAAAGCAATCAGACTGGCAACGACCCCTCATACTTGGACATACAAGAAACTTCTATCCAAACATGGATTCGTATAAGACCTTATCGCCACTGAGCGTTCTATGACTCTCATATCATCCACTAAAAACATCATGATGTTTGGCTGATTTTTTGACTGTGAAGTATTGAAAGCCAGTAAGAGGAAGAGCATTCGAAAAATAGTCATGTCCGGGATATTTTAAAGGAATCCTGACTCTCGTTGTGTCTCACCAATTCTCAGTCACTAAACTAGGTTTAACAGCGGTGAAGAAATTAGAGACTAACGGCTTCTTTTCTCTCAGCCCTTTGGAGGCACAACAACCACTTTCATTCCTGCAGAGCGTGCCGCGCGTACGCCTGCCTCACTATCCTCAAAAACAACGCAAGCTCCTGGATCAACTTTAAGACGCCTTGCGGCTTCGAGATAAATATCTGGTGATGGTTTTCCATTTTTGACCTCATCGGAACCAAGAACAACGTCAAACCATGAAAGCATGTTTACGCTCCTCAAAGAGGCTTTTACCATTTTACTCGTCCCCGCACTTGCCACCGCCATTGGGATTCTTCCACGATATCTTTCCGCGTAATTTGCAACTTCAGGGATGGCCTTAAAAGATTTTACCTTCCCTTCTAAGATCTCATGTTGTCGTTCACAAACTTTCTGAGCATCCATGCTCAATCCATTTTCAAGGTTTAATAAGTTCACGATATCAGCAGCTGGTTTGCCTCCCAGTTCAGAATAACGCTCTTCCGTGAAGAGGCCTATTCCACCTTCTTCCTCTAAGGCCTGACCCATGGCTTCGTAATGGGCTTCCATCGAGTCAATCAAGGTCCCATCTAGATCAAAGATAAGCCCCTCAAAGCCCTCTGAAGGATATTCAATCACCCGTTGAGTCATGGTTATTTTATAAAGGGATCCGAATAAGTTGCAACCGCATCTAATCAACTTAAATGCTTCCTAATCCTCAAAGATTAGGACGTTGGTTCAATTTCTACAAAGAATGGCTCAAATCCTCAAGTTAGCGGCCTTGAGAACTGTGAATCGATTTAATTAGATCGACGGTGCGATAGGTGATTTTTCCACTCCCAAAGCATTTCAAACACCCAAACAAGAGAACATATGAAAAGACCAACAACATACGCTTTCCTAAGCGCAGCTTTGCTCGGCAGCAGCCAAGGAGCTATCTTAACATTCAGTGACGATTTTTCAGGTCCTCTCGATGAAGGATGGCGCCAGCAATCATTTGAGGGAGGACATCTCGGAATAAGCGATGGCAAATACGGTCTAACAGCCAATCAAGGTGGCGGAAGCAATCCCAAGATTAGCCGATCAACTGCTGGCGAACTCGATTCATCTTACGTAAACAGTGTCTCTGTCGTATTCAATGAATTTGGTTTTGGAGGTGACAACACACAGTCTGATTTTAAATGGAAAAGCTTCGGATCCGAAGGCTTCATGGAGGTTGTTCTAAATAGTTTCGGAGACATGCGTTTGTATCATAATGACTCTGATGGTGGTGGTGGTAACATCCAGCCGAACACTCGTATCAGTGTGGCTAATGGTGATCTTCTCACCCTTTCAAATGCCTACAATACAGCGTCGGATACGATTGATCTGACTTACTCTGTCAACGGAGGTGATCCAATATCTTTCTACTCAGGAGGGGGAATTGATGGGCCAATCGGAGACACGATCACTAACTTCGTGGAAGTGGAAGTCTTCAAGTGGGGAGCTTCTGAGTTTAAACCTAATATCGGGATTGACGATTGGAGTCTCAAAACGTCGGGAGATGCCGTCCCGGAGCCATCAAGCATAGCACTCGTCAGTCTTGCCGGACTGTTTCTCCTGCGTCGCCGCAAGTAGAAGGTTAAGAACAAAAATCTCTTACGGGAGGGTATCATCTGTAACTATAAACAGATTGATCCCTCCCGAACTTTTTCCTGCGTCTTGAATAGTTTTCCCCCTTCTATTCTCCACCTCTTCTTGTGTTGCTCACTGCTCCTGTGGTCGCAGTTAGGGTTGGCGCTTGTTGTGGTCAATGAAATCCATTTCAACCCGCCAGAGAATCCAATCCGTGAGGAGTTTGTTGAGCTTTATAATACAGATAAATCGGCTGCTGACATTTCCGGGTGGCGGCTCTCTGGCGCAATTAAATATTCTTTCCCTGAAGGGACGACCATTCCAGCTGGTGGTTTTCTAGTCGTTGCCGAAGACCCTCTCACTCTGAGTTCTAATTTTGGTATTACCGCAATTGGTCCGTATCGTGGCCAGCTAGATTCTGAGGGCGAAACTGTTTATTTACGCGATTTAAACGATCAGATCGCCGACGAAACTGATTACAAGGTCGGTTTCCCATGGCCGGTGGCAGCAAATGGAGATGGTCCATCAATCGAGCTAATCAATCCTCTTTTGGATAATGCGCTAGGGAGTTCCTGGAGATCATCCCGTGATGGTCCAACCCCAGGAAAACCGAACAGTGTCTACTCTACCAACGCGCCTCCGAACATCCGTAAAGTCAATCATCTGCCTGAGCAACCAACTGCCACAGAACCAGTTGTCATTACTGCCCTTGTTACCGACCCTGATAAGGTCGCGGCGGTCACCCTAGAATATCAAGTTGCTGCAGCGGGCGACTACATTCCATCTCATCTTCCTCTTCCCGTGGTTGATAAAAATATTGATCTCTCGCAGTCCCGACAGCTCAACCCGGCCTACATTTCTGGATGGGTAAGTTTCCCCATGTTGGATGATGGATTAGGGGATGATTTACTCGCTGACGATAATATCTTCACCGTAACTTTGCCTCCGCAACAACACCGGGCGCTAGTCCGTTATCGTATCAAGGTGGAAGATATTCCTGGGCTATCGGTTCAGGTTCCTTTTTCAGACGATCGCTCACTGAATTTTGCCTACTTTGTCTATAACGGAATCCCCGACTATTTCGGAGAGTCTGCTGAAACTCTTAATACCCTTCCAGTCTATCATCTCATCACACGAGAGGAGGACTACGCCGAGTGCTTCGCCTATGATAACTCTGAGCAAATCACTCAGGGTAGAGAGGCTCGTTTTTTTTACAACTGGAGTGGCACGATTGTCTACGACGGTGTCGTTTATGATAACATTCGCTACCGCCTAAGAGGTGGGAACGGTCGATATTACGGCCAAGGGAAACGATCGATGCGATTTCGGCTGAATGATGGATACTATTTTCAGGCTAGAAATCAACTTGGTCAGAAATACCCAAAGAAATGGCGAACCCTCACGCTTGGAAAAGGCTTTGATAATCGAACTACTTTAACCTTTGGGCTTAATGAGGCTCTTAGTCTTTATCTTTTCAACAAGATCGGAGTCCCCGCGATTGATACTCATTGGGCTCATTGGCGGGTAGTTGACGGGACCGCCGAAGCCCAAGACAAATGGAATGGGGATTTCCAAGGAATGACATTTGTCATGGAAACCTACGACGTTCGATTTCTTGAGGCACATGGACTAGAGAAAGGAAACTTATATAAGCTGATTAACCAGACCCGTGACTGGAAAAAGCAGCAACGTTATCAGGCAAAAGATGGAATAACGATGGGCCGAGATCACGACCATGTTGAGAGGTCGTTAGATGGAGCAGACACGGCATCATTTATTTCTCAATATGTGAATCTTGATAGCTGGAATCGCTGGCATGCTATGGCGGAGGCGATTCGGCATTACGACTATTGGCCCGACGCAAACAAAAATATGGTCTACTACTTCGAACCAGCGGCCAATCGTTACAAAGGAAAGCTTCGGATTTTGCCTTGGGATACGGATGCCAGTTGGGGGCCAAACTGGAATAGAGGTCATGATTTAGTTTATAATTCTCTATTCCCAGCGTTTGGTGATGGAGGAGATGCTAACACTACCCCCGAACTTTGGCCGGCCTACTTTAATACAGTTCGGGAATTACGAGACTTGTTATGGCAGCGTGATCAAATATTCCCGCTCATTGATGAATTTGCCGGCTTTATTACTCCCTTTGAAGCTGCCGATGCGTCCCGCTGGAAGGACGCTCCATCGGATGCAGGAAATTATTTTGGGCTAGGTGGTGCAGGTGCGAAGTCAATTTCTTCTCTTGCACGTGATATGAAAAGCTTCGCCTTTGTCGGCGGAACTTGGCCAGGTGCAAGTGTCGGTCCGGGCGGGCGGGCTGCTTACCTTGACGAGCTTCAAGCTTCAAATGGAGAAGGTGCGAGTATTCCTTCCACCCCGACCATCACATACTCCGGACCATTAAATTTTCCTGCTAATGGTTTAGTGTTTGAGAGTAGTGGTTTTGCTGACCCTCAAGGAGAAAATACCTTCGGGGCTATGGAGTGGCGAGTTGCCAAAATTACCAATCCTAATGCGCCAGGACACAATTCGGAAGAACGTTTCAAACTAGAATGGCAAGCCGAGTGGGAATCTGGTGAACTGAATACTTTTGACCCTTCTCTAGCTCTCTCTTCCAGCGTGGTCTACCCAGGGTATACTTACCGAGCCCGGCTGCGCCACAAGGACAATACCGGTCGTTGGAGTCATTGGTCATCCCCGATAGAATTTACTCCGACTCTTCCAGATATTTCTCCTTATTTAGATGGCCTGATCATATCAGAAGTGATGTATCATCCAAGTGATCCGAACAATGCAGAGTATGCTGCGGGTCATACAAACGACGATGATTTTGAGTTCCTTGAGCTCCGCAATATTGGAATTACCTCTCTTGACCTTACTGATTTACGTCTCACCAAGGGGGTAGACTTTAATTTTTTAGGATCAAAAATAACGCAACTCGATCCAGGTGACTTCGTTCTTGTTGTTTCAAATCTTGAGGCAATGGAAATGCGCTATGGCTTAGGGCTTCCAATTGCTGGCGAATGGGACACCAAAGATAAACTCAATAATGGGGGAGAGCGTATCAAACTATCGTTTGGAGCAGGGGTTCCAATTCGAGATTTCTCCTATGATGATAAGACGCCTTGGCCTACTGAAGCAGATGGATCCGGTTTTTCTCTCGTTATTAAATCCGCGAACGCTTCAACAGATCCCAACGTGGCAGCGAATTGGAAGTCTAGTTCTATGCCCTTCGGTACTCCTGGGAGAGATATTTTAAGCGGGCCTTTCGCTGAATGGATGGCCGCCCAAAGTCAGGCTAATCCCTATTCAAACTTTGGGTCCTCTTCCTTATCTAATCTGCTTGCCTATTCGCTGGGTGCTGATTTCAAGGCAAACCCCAATACCGCGCTCCCCAGTATGATTGTTGTGGAAAATGAAGGGATTTCCTACCCTGCTTTGAGCTACCGACTACGCCAAGAAGTGAGCGACCTCACTCACCGCGTTGAAGTATCGGGAAATCTTGAGACTTGGCAAAGTGGCGAGGATTTTACCGTTATTGTAGCTCCTCCCATTAATAATGGCGACGGAACAAATACTCATATCGTTCGTTCAATTTACCCGCTCGATATAAAGTCTTCGCGATTTTTGCGCCTTCATGTTGAGATTTCTCGTCGATAAAATCCAGCGTAAGCGTCTGAGCAATCATGATGCATTTGAGAAGAACCATCAAATGTTGTGAAAAGAAGAAGATTAAGATCGTGAGACTTTCTGCCTCGAGGCTTTTGAATGTAATCATCAAGGCAAGAGTAGGCCGTTCGTTTTCTACAAATTTTGGCCCAAATCCTAGAACTCGTAACATTGTGAAATACCCTAAATTGTTTGATTCTCGGGGGTCCCATGACTTTGTTAAGAGGTCATGTATTTCCACAATGATGAAGCCGGTCACCCGAACTATGGGAGCCGCTTTTTGTCAGACTGTTATTCTAAACAACGTAAAGAAATGAAACTATCCCTTAAAAAAATATTTCTCCCCGCACTCTTAGTCACCGCATCTGAAGGGGCATACGAGGCCTTTACAGATACTTTTGACGGCCCCTCGTTAGATGAGGCATACAAGCAAGAGGGATTGCAAGATGCTCATTTGGGAATCACAGACGGGGCTTATTTTTTAACTGACGAGAGAGACGGGCAGGGAACCAAGATTACACGTTCGACGGGGGGAGAAATTGATTCCTTCCGAAATGAAATTGAATTTGTGATGGACCCTTTCCGTCTTCTTGGAAATCCCGGAACTCAATCTGACTTCAAGTGGAAGATGTTTGGTCCTGATGGGTTTAT
>Ga0206677_10002066_pt1 | contig 18181 bp, 17 predicted proteins | sample M130m12015metaG_FD_155475 | JGI IMG/M metagenome (GOLD analysis project Ga0206677, IMG submission 155475) | Ammonia-oxidizing marine archaeal communities from Monterey Bay, California, United States - M1 30m 12015 | ecosystem: Environmental > Aquatic > Marine > Intertidal zone | place: USA...
TTCACCATATTTAATATGATTTGAAGGCTGATTTCTTCTCATATCATCATCATCCATACAGGGTAGATCATCATGGACCAATGAATATGTATGCATGAGTTCAATTGAAGTTGCTAATGTAATAACACTGCTAATATCGAGATTTGGGTTAGTTTCAGCAGAGGCAAAAATCAACCCAGCACGAATCATTTTGCTATCAGCAAGAGATGAATATAGCATAGACTCTTCAATTAAATTAGAGTCTCCAATGCTATCGGTAAGCTTTATTTTTACAAGCTCTTTGACTTCCGATAGGTGTTGGGAAACCATTTATATACTAGGAATTATCTAGCTCTTCTGATGAACCGTCATCAAGAAGCTCTTTCACTTTTAACTCCGCTTCCTCTAGTTGTTTTTGACATTCTTTAACAAGATTAATGCCTGCCTCAAATGACTTTACAGAGTCTTCAAGATTTATATTTTCATCTTCAAGCTTTGAAACTATTACCTCTAACTTTTGAAGCGATGCTTCAAAATCTATTTTTTTATTATCACTTGGCATGGTTTATTGTAATTTATTAATTAGTTATTTTAAAAATTTTTTTAAAATCGTTTCTCAATGCATAAGGTAAAGCTAAAACTGCTGGAGTGAGAATAAGTGTAATAAAAGTACTAAATCCAAGACCAAATACAATTGAAACAGCAAGGTTAGACCACCAGTCTACAATTCTACTTCCAAACAATATATCTCTTGAAATTATGTCAAGACTAATACCCATAGCTAACGGCATTAAGCCAAAAATTGTTGTCAAGGATGTTAGAAGGATTGGCCGCAATCTTTGTTTGCATGCATTAATAATATGTATTGATTTTTCAAGATGAGGAGCCTCCTCTTTTAGTTTATTGAAGGTATCTATCAGAACAATATTGTTATTAACTACAATACCTGCAAGAGTAACTATTGAGAGTCCTGTCATAGTTGTACTAAAAGGCATACCTGTGATTAGGAGGCCTAAAAGTACTCCCACAAATGAAATGGTAACAGATGAAAGGATAATAAATGATTGATAAAAACTATTAAATTGAGTGAGGAGCATTAAAAGCATAATAAAAACAGCGGTAATACCAGCACTTATCATAAACTTGTTTACATCTTCAGTTTCTTCAGCCATGCCGCTAAATTCATAAGTCACACCCTGGCCAAGATTCGCATCTTTTAACCAATTATCAAGTTCTGCAACTTTATTTGAAACTTCTGATTCATCAAGTGTGCCAGCTCCAACCTCTTGAAAGAATTTACCATTTTTTCTATTAACAGTTTGTCTGTTTTCTTTAGGAACAACTTTTATAAATGAGCTTACAGGAACTAAGCCTTTTGTTGTTGTTACATTTAAATTTCTTATGCCAGTAATTGTTCTATCAGACTGAGGAAACCTTGCTCTAATTTCAACCTCATCTTTTGCATCATCTGGTCTATATTCTCCAACCTTAAATCCGTTTGTAAGCATTTGAACTAGCGCTCCAACATCGCCAACATTAACACCTAATTGTGCTGCCTTTTGCTTATCAACTTCAACACTCCACTCAACTGAAGGATAAGATTTCGATGAAAAAATATTTATTAAGCCTTTCATATCCTTTCTCATATACTTTTCAACAATATCAACTGCTTTGTTTACATCTTTTTCAGTATTTCCATAAATTGATAACTCAATTGGATTATCGAAAGAGGGTCCTCCCAAATCAGGAGCAACTTCAACAAAAATTCCAGGTAAATCGTTTGTTGATGATTTCAATAAACTCATCACTTCAAGACCTGTTATAGATCTTTCAGTTGGGGGCGCAACCTCAACAAAGCCGCCTCCAACTTTATCTGCACCAGCATTCCACCATTCAGTTCCTGCTCTCAGATATACACTGCCAACCCCCTCAGTATTTAAAAACCTTTCTTCAATCTGAACTATTATTTCTTTGGTTTCAAGCGCCGAATAATTGCCTCTTGCTTTGATTGTTATATTTGCTTTTACTGGATCAACAAGAGCAAAGTAGACTGTACCTTTTCCAAAATATGAGTAGCTCATCACGATAATAAAGAGAATAGAAATAACCCCAACACATGTTTCTACTGGGTTTTTAACAAATTTTTCAATACGTCTTCCATAAAGCTCGGTTAGTTTTTTAAATATAGATTCTCTTTCATCGTTTTTATTTAAAGCTGATTCTCTCTGCCCTAGATATGTTCCTAATACAGGAATCATAATTAATGAATATAAGAGTGATGCTAATAAAACAATAAAAACAGTAATTGGCAGATATCTCATAAACTGACCAGTAAATCCAGGCCAGAATATAACTGGTATGAAAGCAGCCATGGTAGTACCTGTGGAAGCTAAAATTGGATAAAACATTCTTTTTGATGCTAATTTATATCCTTCGCTCCTTGATAATCCTTCAGCAATTTTTTTATCTGCATATTCTGTAATAACAATTGCACCATCTATGAGCATACCCATTCCCAAAAGTAACCCCATCATTACAAGAAAATTTACTTCAAAACCAAGCATATATAACGATAAATAAGTTAACAAAAAGCAAAAAGGTATTGATAGGCCAACCAACATCGAAACTCTAATCCCCATACTGGCAATTATTAAAACCATTATAAGAACAACTGCAGCAATGATGTTGCCATTGAGCTCTTTCACCATAAGGTTGGCATAGATAGTGTCATCATCAGTAACAACAATTCTCAGATTTTCAGGAAGAGTTTTTTTGAAATCTTTAAGAATATCTCTAATAGCATTTGATGCATTGATAGCATTTGCACTCTCTCTTAATGATAGCTCAAGCGTTACCGCATCCTCACCATTAACTCTCGCATATGAAGTGAAATCTTTAAAAGTTCTCTTAACGTCAGTAATATCACCAAGAGTAACAATTGCATCTTTTGTAACTTTTATAGGAATAGAATAAACATCTTGAGCAGTTTCTATAATGCTTGGCACTTCAATATTGAAACTACCTTTACCTGTATCTTGAGTTCCACCTGGAATAATTAAATTATTATTTGAAACAGAATAATATATATCTGAAAGTGTGACTTCATAAGACTCCATCTTTGATTTATTAATTACACCTTCAAGAACTTCTTCAGGTGCGCCTGATAATCGTGCCTGAAGTATTTCCTCGCGAGCCTCTACTTTATCTTTTAACTCTTTTGCATAAAAAACCTTTTGGCGTATTGAGCTACTTCCAACAATACTTATATTCATTACTGGGAAACTAGCTTCACTATATTCTGCTATCTGGGGGTCTTCTGCTTCTCTTGGGAGCTCATATTTTGTTTCTTCAACTCCTTGTTTTATATCTACAAGAGCCTGATCCATGTCAAAACCAACTTCAAACTCAAGAAATATTCTTGCAAAGCTAAGAGAGCTAGTAGACCTTATGTTTTTTACCCCAGTGATAGTTTTTAAGCGATTTTCTAATGGTCGTGCAATTAACCTCGAAGTATCTCCTGGTGATGCACCATCTAAAAAAACTGATACTGATATAAATGGAAGCTGAACATTTGGCGAGGCAGCTATTGGTATTTCTTGTCTAGCATATGAGCCAGCAATCACAACCATGAGCGCAATCATCATGGTTGTTTTTGCTTTAGATAAAGCAAAATCTACAATTTTTATCATAAGATATTTATAAGAACTTTTTGACCATCTTCAACAAAGCCTTGACCCTGTGTTATTAAATCTAGATTCTCTGGAATTCCTGAAACCCATAAACCTGAAGCTGAGTCTTCCAGAATTACTACTTCATAAAATATAACTATATTATTTTCAACAGATCTAACACCTAATTTTCCAGCATCATTCAATATTAAAATTGATGGAGAGATTTGATGAGCTAATATTTTTTCTATTTTAATTGTCATCTCTGAAGTGATTCCATCTCTAATTTGACCACTATCATTTTTTACTTGAGACTCTACTTTAAAAGTCCTGGTTGAGGTAGATGCACTTTTTGATACAAATGTTAATTTACCATTAACAGTTTCCCCTGTTATTAAGTCTAAAGTAACTTCTTGGCCTGTTTTAACTTTATTTATATTAAATTCAGGTACCTCTGCTATGAATGTTATTGGGTCTAACTGAATAATAGTTGCACAAACTTGGCCACGTTCTAAGAAATTACCTGGTTTTACAATTTGTTCAAGATACCCAGAAAAGGGTGCTTTAACTTCAGTTCTATTTAATTCTACAATTCCTAGACTACACAATACATCATCTTTTTCTACAAACTCTCCCTGCTTAGCTCCAATTTTGACAACTTCTCCTGAAGTTTTGGCTTTTACATTAACTCTTGCCTCAGATTCTGTTGTTGCTTTTAATTTTATGAGTGGTTGAAATAATGTAGCTGAGCTTTTAATAACACCAACTTGAAAAAGTTTATTTTCTTTTTTAACTTCTACTACATCATCATTAATTAAGATCCCTGAAAGCATCCATAATATAATTGGTGCCAGTATGAATAAAGATATTCTGATATTTTTTGTCATATTAATTTTAGTTTATCATTTACCATTGTGCTAATAAGCATTAGACATTGTGTTTTTTTCTTAGTTCATTAAATAGCTTTTGATTAAGAGGTGCAGAGCCTAATGCCGCTTCCTGTTTTTCTATTTTAAAATCGTGACCATTAATTGCTCTTTCTTTGAGTCTTAAAAATATCTTTTTAAATGCAAAAAAAAGTTCTTTACTATCTTTTTCATCAAGAGTATTCCAACCTAATTTTGTGCCTGCAAAGTAGACTATAGGATGGCTCCAGGCATATTCATTTCTTGGAGAGTAGGATTTCCTTGCTTCAATGTATGCCTCTTCTACAGAAGGAAAACCATCTCTATTGTTAATTTCGGAGCATGACTTAACAACATCTGTAAGTGTTGGTAGGTATGATTGTGATCCAATAACATCCTCAACTGCTTGGCTGATAGTTTGTGCAGGGAATGATTTGAGGCTAGTGGCCCAAAGTTTTTTTCCTTCATTAAGGCGCTCGTCTGTGCCAAAAACTTTATAAAACTGGTAATGGTATGCTAGCTCTAGCTTTAGAAATAAGTTATCAATAGATTCAATAAATTTATCTTTATTAGAGCTCAATTTCTGATGCCCATGACGAATCACCTTTTCTTGATGAGAAGTCTTTTGAGTACTTTCCTGGTTCAGAATGTTTTTTACTTTCTTCATTATTTTGATTTTGATTACCTAGATGCCTTCTTTTAACATGGTCAATAAATTTTGAATTCCATGTCGAAAAGGCCGAGCCATTCTCTTTCCAATACAGTATAAACTCTCTTAAGTATTTTGAGGCTGATTCTTTTGATATTTCAGATAATTCAAGAATATCGAATGCATCCTCACTAGGCATCCAGTTTGTATCTAATGTAAATGGCAAGCCCTTATTGGAACTTTTTTCTTTAGCCCATTCCCTTCTAATATATTCTATAAATGATGTATTCCAATTATTCCTATCTTGTCCTCTTTCTATCCAATACAACTTAAATTCTTGAAGCTTTCTTAAATAAAATTCCTCTTTAATCTGACTCATTTGAAGAATCTCAATTGCTTCTCTGGATGGGTTCCATGATGAAGTCATTTTTATTTTTTGTAAGTTATTAGCAGGGGCGGACTGAACATTAAAATTATCAATTTTCTTACTAGCATTAATAAATTTATATTTTATTAATTTATTAATATTTTTTTCTAAATTATTTTGGTCTAGAAAAGGCGCTATATCTGACAAGGATTCTTTTATGGCATCCACATCTCTTGAATTAGATATCTTATGGGTCTGGTACAGCTCTAATATTATTGCTGATTCTACACCTAGAGTATCTGCTACATCTTTAGAAAAAGAGATTTTTTCAGAACTTTTCAACTCTCTACAAACCTCTCCTTTTTTTAACAGCATTGCTAAGTTTTTCTAAGCATGTAACTGTGTCATCCCACCCAATGCAAGCATCTGTAATGCTTTGCCCATAAGTAAGACTATCTGAAATTTTTTGATTTCCTTCAACAAGATGACTCTCTATCATAACGCCACTTATATTTTTGTTACCTGATTCAATTTGTTGAGATATTGAATCAATAACCGATACCTGTTTTTTAAATTGTTTTTGGCTATTTCCATGACTGGCATCAATCATAATAGACTCATTAATTTCAGCCTCTTTAAGAGCAGATAGGGTAGATGCAACAGAATCAGCATCAAAATTAGGCTCTTTACCACCTCTAAGTATTATATGACTGTCATTGTTTCCTGCTGTCTTAAGCATGGCGATATCTGCCTCTTTGGTGGCGCCTAAAAATACATGCGAATGATTTGCAGCTTGAATACCATCTATAGCAGCTTTTAAGTTTCCATCTGTTCCATTTTTGATACCTACTGGGCATGAGAGCCCTGAAGCTAGCTCTCTGTGAATTTGGCTTTCTGCAGTTCTAGCTCCTATGGCACCCCAAGAAATTATATCAGTTATATATTGAGGAGAAATTGGATCAAGAAATTCAGTGCCTGCAGGAAGGTTTAATTTTGCTAGGTCTATTAGAAGTTTTCTGGCCATCTCAACACCCTTGCCAATATTATATGTCTCATTTAAATCAGGATCATTTATTAGGCCCTTCCATCCTACTGTTGTTCTAGGCTTTTCAAAGTAAACTCTCATCACTATTAGTAATTCTTCTTTATAGTTAATATTTTGCTCTATTAATTTTCTTGCATACTCAAGAGCACTATCTGGATCATGAATTGAACAAGGCCCAACAACAACTAGCAGCCTGTCATCTTTTTGATGGAGTATTTGGCTTATTTCTTGCCTAGTGCCATAAACCAATCTTGATATTTCATTATCAATTGGAAGTTTGTTAATTAGTTCATAAGGGGCAGGAACCTTTTTCCTATCAATTATTCTTGTGTTATCAGTCGAGTAGTTCATATCTTGAGGCATTTTAGTTATTCACGACATCAATATTAAATGAATGAAATTAAAATAGTAGGTATTATGTAAAAAAGATTCTTTTAATAATTTCCACTCTTTTATTAGAAAATTAAGTTAATTATATACATACACTATATGTTGTATTAATAAGCTTCAAACCTTACACTATGTAGTGTTTATCATGCAAAATATTACTCAAACACAATTAGAGTTTCCGATGGTCATGGGTCAGCCCTATGAAACAATTCCTGATGATTTATTTATACCGCCAAATGCTTTAGAGCTATGCTTGGAGACATTTTCAGGTCCAATGGATCTTCTGTTGTATCTTATAAAAAAAGAAAATATAAATATTCTTGAGTTAGATATTTCTAATATAACCGACCAATATATTGAATATATTGATTTGATGGATGCATTACAGTTTGAATTAGCAGCAGAATACCTTGTAATGGCTGCAACTCTTGCTGAAATCAAGTCTAGATTGATGCTTCCAAGAGATAACCATGATGAAGAGGAAGAAGACCCAAAATCAGCTTTGATTAAAAGGTTACAAGAATATCAAAGATATAAAGTAGCATCAGAAAATTTAGCATTACTTCCCAGAGTAGATAGAGATTTTTACACAGCATCAGCCGCTCTTCCAGAATTAAAGATTGAAAAAAAAGAGATATTAATATCAAAGGAAGAGCTCGCTGCAATTTTTCATGAAATTAAATCTAGGCCTGACTTAAAATTAAGTCATCAAATAGATTTTGAAGAGTTATCTACTCAAGAGCGCATTCAAATTATTATGGAAATTCTTGCAAAAAGAAATGTAGTTAGTTTTTCAAAAACATTGAGAAAGTCAGAAGGCAGGCATGGTGTGGTAGTTACTTTTTTAGCTTCTCTAGAGCTAGCTAAAGATGGGCACGTTGAATTAATTCAAAATAAAACAGATGAAATTTTCTTAAAATCTCTTAGAGGAACTTAAAATTGAATATACAAACAGTAAACACAGTTGAGGCATTATTATTTGGAGCTGGAAGGCCACTTAGACTTTCTGAGCTAAGAGGGTTACTAGAATCAGATGGAGTGATTGCTGAATTATCTGATATAAAAAAATGTATCAATGAACTTGAAGAGAGGTATCAATCATCATCATTAGAGATTGTTGAGGTAGCATCTGGTTTTAGATTACAAATTAAACAGTCTTATAGCGCTCCAATTACCCATCTTTGGAACGAGAGAGCTCCAAGAATTTCAAAAGCGTTGATGGAAACAATCTCGATAATTGCATATAAACAGCCTGTTACCAGAGGTGACATAGAAGATATCAGGGGTGTTACTGTAAGTACTCAAAGCATAAGATCATTGCTTGAAAGAAACTGGATCAAAGTTGCTGGCTTCAAAGATGCTCCAGGCAGACCTGCATTATACTCAACTACAAAAGAATTTTTAGATGACTTAAACCTCAAAAATATTTCAAACTTACCAGATCTTCCTGAAATAGCTGAAGACTCAGATAATCAAATTTTATCTGAAGTAGTTTAAAAAACTATAAATGTCTGAAAGGCTGCAAAAGTACCTTGCTAGAGCTGGAATAGGATCGAGGCGGTTCTGCGAAGCATTAATAAAAGAAGGAAAAGTTACTTTAAATGGTAATGTTGCAAAGATAGGTGCAACTGTAAGTGATCAGGATGTCATCGAGTTTGAAGGTAAAACTGTCGATGTTAAAGCAACGGATTTAAAAGTAATTCTTCTAAATAAACCTGAAGGGGTTCTATCTTCTAATGCAAGAGAGAAAAAAATTCCTATCGTTTATGATTATTTGCCTAATGCCTATAATCAAAGAAATTGGATATCAATTGGCCGGTTAGATATAAATACTTCTGGATTAATGCTTTTTACCAACGACGGAGGATTTGCAAATTACTGCATGCATCCATCAAATACATTAGACAGAGAATACCTAGTGCGAGCTAGAGGTGACTTTACGCTTGAAAAAAAAGAGATAATGCTAAAAGGGATTTTGATAGATGATGAAGTTCATAAATTTACAGATGTTGTAGAGGGAGAAAAAAATGGATCTAATCAATGGTTTTCAGTTTGCCTAATAAGTGGAAAAAATAGAGAAGTAAGAAAGATATTTCAAGCATTGGATCTAGAAGTTAGTAGATTAAAAAGAACAAGGTTTGGTCCAATATTTCTGCCATCTACTTTACAAAAAGGAAAAACGAAAGAATTAGATGAAAAAGAAATCAATCTCCTCAAAAACTATGGAGGATGAATCAAAACTAGCTTATAAATTTCTTTTAAAAGTTTCAAAGAAGCAAAAACATAAAAGATTTAATGAATTCTTATCAAACTCTGAGGTTATATCACTTAATTCAAGAACAAATGATTTAACTTTAGATTTATTCCTAATTAAAACTATTATAAGTCAGCAAGTATCAACTAAAGCAGCAAGATCAATTTGGTTAAAAACATATGAGTATATAAAAAACTCCAGTAATTGGTCTGAAGAGCAATTAAGACAAACAGGTTTATCTCGTCCAAAAGCATCTTATATTTTCGATATTTTGCAAAACAAGGAATTAAGGCCATTGACTACTAAAAAGATTCTAGAAATGCCGGAATCAGACATTGATAGTTATTTTCTTAATATCAGAGGGGTGGGACCATGGACTTTATGTTCTTTGAAAATGTTTTATCTATGCAGTGCAGATGTTTTCATTTATGGTGACTTAGCCATTAACAAAGCATGTGAAAGTTTTTTTTTGGATCTTGGCGCAGTTAAAGAGTATGCTCCTTTTAGGACCTATCTTTGTCTTTATTTATGGGCAAGCCTTAATCAAACTTAATATATCTTATTTTTGAATCATTACTCATTTCAGAAAGCATCCACAAGTAATCGTCTAACAGCATTGCTGCATCTTTGAGATCATTTGGATTTTCAGCAGGATATGCAAAGGCTCTCATTGATGTTTTAGTTTTGCCGGGATCAAAATTAAAGATTTTGATTTTTGAAATAGGTTCAAGCTCTTCTTGAAGAATTTCTGCTAAAGATTTTACTGCTGCCTTAGATATCGCATAAGCACCCCAATAAGCTCTTCCTTTTTCAGCAACACCTGATGATGTAAAAATAATTCTTGGGTTGACCGAATGCTCCATTATTGGGAGCAAGTACTTTGTCAATAAAAATGAACTAGTAATATTAACATTCAGAACTTTCTGCCATGTTTCATAATCATAGTCAGATATTGCTGACATTTTACCAATTATTGCTGCATTATTGATTACCCCATCAAGACATTCATATGATTCAATAATTGCATTCGCAAACTCTTGAGCCTTATTTTCGTTTAAATCATTTAAATCACATTTAATTATTAAAGGGCTAGTACCAAACTCCTTAATAATCTCATCATATAAAGCATCTAGAGCATTTTCATTCCTTCCATGCAATATTATATTTGCTCCATATGAACTAAGATCAAGAGCAAGTTGTCTGCCTATACCGCTAGTGGAGCCTGTTATAAGAATATTTTTATTTTCTAAAAATCCTTTTTTAAAATGATACTTTTCTTTCATATCTATTCAATAAGTGAAATAATTTCTTCAGGAGTATTAATTAAGTCAGCATTATATGTATTCGTATTTTCGTTGATCGAGTAGCCATATCTACAGCCAATAACTTTACAGCCTGCATTTAGACCAGCCTCAAGATCTTTTTGATGATCACCAATATAAATTGTTTCTGAGGGATTTATATTTAGCTTTGAGCAAGCCAAAAGCACACCTTCTGGATCAGGTTTAATATTCTTTAAATTATCTGGGCAAATTAGTATTTTAGAATTATTTAATTCGATAAAATTATCAATAATTGGTTTGGCATATTTGTATGGCTTATTTGTAACTATTCCAAATAATATTTTGTTTATATTGAAAAACTCTAATACAACATCTATCCCTTTAAATAAAAGAGATGATGTGGTCATATTTTTATGATATTCATTTAACAACTCTTGCCTATAGTTATTAAATAATGGATCATCTTTGGATAAGTTAAAACCTATTTCAGTAAGTTTTACAGACCCATCGGAAACATGATTTCTTATAATACTGTTATCAAGCGGCTCCTTATGATTATTTTTCAGCACATTGTTTAAAGACAGTACAAAATCTGGTGCTGTATCAATGAGCGTTCCATCAAGATCAAATAAAACAAGCTTAGTTTTATAGTTTTTTTGCATACATCAAAAAATTTACACCAAGATCATTATTAAATTTGGCTTTGTGGGTGATTGGGTTATAAAACATGCCCTTAGACTCTAATAATTCTAAGTTTGCTTTTCTTACATAAGATGCCAAAGAAGATGGCTTGATAAACTTTTCAAATTCATGAGTTCCCTTAGGTAGAATATTAAAAATGTATTCAGCACCAACTATTGCTGTTATCCATGAACGTGGGGTTTTATTTATTGTAGACAGAAACAAGTGTCCATTAGGTTTTAAAAGGTCGCAACATGCTTGAACAAGTAACTTTGGATCAGGTACATGTTCAAGTACTTCAAGGCAAGTAACAACATCATATTTTTTGTCTGATGAACTTAAAAGATTCTCAGCAGTTGATTCAATATACGTTATCGCTTTTTTATTTTTATCAGCATGCAATTGTGCTATTTTTATGCCAGGACCCGCTGCATCAATGCCTGTCACATTTCCACCAAAATCATGAAGTGCTTCAGATAATAGTCCTCCGCCACAACCAACATCTAAAATTTCTTTACCATTACATGTTATTTTATCTTCAATATAATTAGCTCTTAAAGGATTAATTACATGTAGAGGTTTAAAATCACCATTTTTATCCCACCATTTTTCAGCAAGCTCAGCAAATTTAGTTACTTCTTGTTGGTCTATATTCATTGCAGTATTCTACAACATTATTAAATCATTAATATATAAGTTAATTTATTTGAATAAGTGTAGTAAAACTACAAGCATTTTTTTAATTTTTATAGGTTTTCAAGGTGTTTAGAAATTGAATTGACATTTTAATTTGAATGAGATTTACTTCACTACATAACTAATTATTTTAATAATTTTGATAATTTCAGCATTAAAATCTTCTGACAAATTAGATAATAGATCGCCTATTCATCCTGATACAGCATCAGCTCTTATCAAACTTGGGGCTGAGGTAAATTTTGAAACAGGTATTGGAGAGGGTATATTTGCCTCTGACAATATATTTGAAGATTTAGGCTTAAAATTATCAACTAGAGAAGAGTGTTTAAAAAGTTCTGACTTAGTTATATCAAATCAACCACTCAATATTGATGAAATATCATTGATGAAAACTGGTTCCACTTTACTTGGTATGGTTAACCCTTTTTCAAATCAAGAATTAATAGATTCCTGTGCAAAATCTAAAATAAATCTAGTTAGTATGGAATTTATTCCAAGAATAACTCGAGCACAAAAGATGGACGTCCTAAGTTCTCAGGCCAATCTAGCAGGATATGTCTCAGTGCTTGAATCGGCAAGCTTGTTATCTTCTGCACTTCCAATGATGATGACTGCAGCAGGCACTCTGAAACCTGCTAGAGTTTTTGTTATTGGTGTTGGCGTTGCTGGTCTTCAAGCAATTGCTACAGCAAAAAGACTTGGTGCAAGGGTAGAGGCATTTGATACAAGAGATGTTGTGGAAGAGCAGGTAAATTCCTTAGGCGCTAAGTTTGTAAAAATTGATTTAGGAGAAACAGGACAAACTGATCAAGGCTATGCCAAAGAATTAACTCCAGAACAGATTCAAAAACAAAAAGATCTTCAATCAGATGTATGCGCTAGATCTGATATCGTTATTACTACTGCCCAATTATTTGGAAGGCCTGCACCTCAGCTAATCGATAATAGAACAATTGAAAAAATGAAGCCTGGTAGCGTTGTTTTTGATATGGCTGTGGAGTCTGGTGGAAATGTTGAAGGGTCTTTAGTTGATGAAGTTGTTATAAAAAATGGTGTGAAAATAGTAGGTTATTCCAATTTAGCCTCAAGAGTTGCAGATCATGCATCTCTTGCACTATCAAACAACTTCAACCATTGGATATGTGATTTTCATGACAGCACTGAAAACAAAATAATTTTTGATTTTGAAGATGAAATAATAAAAAGTAGTGTCTTAGTTTATGAAGGAAATATAATCAACGAGAGGTTCAAATAATGGAGACTTATATTTTACTTGGCTTTGTTTTAATTTTATCTATTTACTTAGGCCTTGAGTTAATTGCAAAAGTTCCAAGCACACTCCATACCCCTCTTATGTCTGGGGCTAACGCAATTTCCGGTATCGCTCTTGTGGGAGCTCTTGTACTTTCTACAGATTCAGACTTGCAGAACACCATTGCCTTTCTTGCTGTTACATTTGCATCTATAAATGTATTTGGTGGTTACTTAGTTACTAATAGAATGTTAAAAATGTTTAAAAAGAAATAATTATGACTTTCCTATCCGAAATATCAGCAATTCAAAATATTGTTTACATTTTTTCATCAATCTTATTCATAACCGGTATCAAAATGCTTGGTAAAGAGGACACTGCCGTAAAAGGTAATTTCTTCTCTGCTTTAGCAATGTTTATTGCAGTAGGCATCACAATAATTGATATAGTTAATCCTATAGTGCTCTTAGGAGGCATTATTTTAGGAGCAATCATAGGTTCTGTTATAGCACTTAAGGTAAAAATGACATCAATACCTGAAATGGTAGCTTTATTTAATGGATTTGGTGGTTTGGCAACATTCTTGATCGCATGGTCTGAGTTTAATTCAACACCAGATAACCTCTTTCAGCATATTTTAGTTATGACCACTTTATATATAGGTGGCGTTACTTTTACAGGAAGTCTAATTGCTTATGGAAAGTTGGCTGAAAAAATCAAAATTGCAAAGACATCTATAATTACAAAAGTACTCACAACTATTTTTTATGCTTCATTAGCATTCTTACTATATTCAGCTTTTGTTACACCATTCCTTGTTGTAAATTTTGAATTCTTTACTGTTTTAATAGTCTTAACACTCATTGGCGGTATTGGATTTGTTCTCCCAATTGGTGGTGGTGACATGCCTGTTGTAATTTCTTTACTTAACTCTTTTTCAGGAATTGCCGCAGCCTTTGCTGGATTATTATTATTGAACAATGTTCTGATTGTTGCTGGATCACTTGTTGGCGCGAGCGGACTTATTTTGACAGTAATTATGGCTAAAGCTATGAATAGGTCCATAAGTAATATTTTGTTTGTTGGTTATGCAAGTTCTGGTTCAAGCAGCTCGTCATCTGAAGAACAGGGTGAGGTTAGCCCAATAAGTGTTTCAGATGCATACTTGATATTAGAAAGTGCTAGCTCAGTTTTAATTATTCCTGGCTATGGTATGGCTGTGGCACAAGCACAGCATGTTGTAAGGGAGCTTGGAGAGTTATTAGAAGATAATGGTACTGAGGTCAAATATGGAATACATCCAGTTGCAGGAAGAATGCCTGGCCATATGAATGTTCTTTTAGCTGAGGCAAATGTTCCATATGATGTTCTTGCAGAGCCTGAAGACGTTAATCCAACAATGGATGCTGTAGATGTTGCCGTTGTTATAGGAGCTAATGATGTTGTCAATCCATCTGCAACCGAGGAGCCTGGAAGCCCTATTTATGGCATGCCCATTATTGAGGTTCATAATGCGAAAACAGTTTTTGTATTAAAAAGATCAATGTCATCTGGTTTTGCAGGAGTCCAAAATCCATTATTCTTTAAACAAAATACAAGAATGCTTTTTGGTGATGCCAAAGAGTCTATTGGTGGACTAGTTTCAGAATTTAAAGAATAAATCACTAGTTATTTATGTTAAAATAAGTTCTTAATTAAGGACCTATTTTTTAACAAAAAAGACTATCAAAATGAGTGATTTCGCAAAAGAAGTAATATCAGTAAATATAGAAGATGAACTTAAACAGTCTTATCTTAGTTATGCATTAAGTGTTATTCACGGAAGAGCTCTTCCAGATATTAGAGATGGCCTTAAGCCAGTCCATAGAAGAATTCTCTTTGCAATGTACGATCTTAAAAACTCTTATAATAAACCTTATAAAAAATCTGCCAGAGTCGTAGGTGACGTTATCGGAAAGTACCATCCTCATGGTGATAGTGCAGTCTATGACGCTATGGTAAGAATGGCTCAAGATTTCTCTATGAGATATCCAATAGTTGAGGGTCAAGGAAATTTTGGGTCGATTGATGGTGATCCTCCAGCTGCCATGAGATATACAGAAGTGAGAATGGCCAAAATTACCGACCAGATGTATGGAGATCTTGAAAAGGAAACTGTTTCTTATTCACCAAATTATGATGGAAGTGAATTTATACCAGACGTTCTGCCTACTAAAATTCCAACTCTGCTTGTAAATGGCTCATCTGGTATTGCTGTTGGTATGGCTACTAATATACCGCCTCATAATTTAACTGAAGTGTTAAATGCATGCATTAATCTTATTAATGAACCTAATCTTTCAATTGATGATTTAATAAAAGATATATCAGGGCCTGATTTTCCAACTGGTGGAACTATTGACGGAAGGGCGGGCATATATGAGGCGTATAAAACTGGAAGAGGAATCATCCACACAAGATCAAATACATCTATCGAAGAAGATGAAAAATCAGGAAAACAGTCACTTATTGTTAATGAAATTCCCTATATGGTTAACAAAGCAAGAATGCTTGAAAAAATTGCTGAACTTGTAAAAGATAAAAAAATTGAAGGTATTACTGAAATAAGAGATGAGTCTGACAAAGATGGGCTTAGAGTTGTTATAGAGGTCAGAAAAGGAGATTCTGTTGAGGTTCTTGAAAATAACCTTTTTGCACAAACACAACTAGAACAATCTTTTGGCATAAATTTCACTGTCCTTGTTGATGGTCAGCCCAAGGAAGTAAATCTTAAAGAGATGCTTGAGGCTTTTGTTAAGCATCGAAAAGATATTATTACTAAAAGAACTCAATATGATCTTAGAAGAGCTAAAGAAAGAGGTCATATAGTTGAAGGCTTGATGGTGGCAATAGCTAACATCGATGAAGTAATAACAATTATTAAGAAATCTAAAGATCCTAAGCTTGCAGCAGAAGCCTTATGCAAGAAAGATTGGAAAGCTGGACCTGTTGAAGCTATTCTCAAAAAAGTTGGAAGTGATGCATGCAAACCAAAAGGCCTCAATAAAGAATTAGGGATTAAAGGAAAAAAATATAAACTTTCTTCTGAACAAGCAAAAGCAATTTTAGAGCTTAGGCTTGCAAGACTTACAGGCCTTGAACAAGATAATTTAAGTAACGAATTTGCTGATATTGTTGCAAAAATTATTGATTTGCAAAAAATACTTGATGATAAAGAGGTTCTGAAAGCTCTTATGATTTCAGAACTTGAAGAAGTTAAAAATAATTTTGGTGACGAAAGAAGGACATTAATAAATGATACTCGCCGTGGTATCACTAATGAAGATCTTATTCCAGAAGAAATGAGGGTGCTAACTGTTTCTAGAAGTGGTTATGCAAAAACTCAACCACTTGATGAGTATAGAGAGCAAAAAAGAGGCGGCCAGGGTAAGGCTGCTGCTGCAGTAAAAGAAGAAGATTTGATCCAAAACTTATATGTATTAAGTAGCCATATGCAAATTTTATGCTTCACGACTAAGGGCAAAGTATTTTGGTTAAAAGTTTATGAAATTCCAGTGGCATCAAGAACATCTAAAGGCAGGCCTCTGGTTAACATGTTAAATCTAGATGACGATGAGTCAGTTAGTGATATTTTGCCAGTGACTGAATTCTCAGATAGCCAATACATTTTTATGGCAACAAAAAAAGGCACTACTAAGAAAACTAGTTTAAGTCTTTTTGCAAAAAAATATAAATCAGGTATCAAAGCAATAAATCTTGATGACGATGATAAATTAATTGGTACAGCAATTACTTCAGGGGATGATGAAATACTTCTTGCAGCTTCTTCTGGTAAGTTAATAAGGTTCAACGAATCTCATGTACGTGCCATGGGTCGAACAGCAAGGGGTGTTAGAGGAATTAGGCTTAAGAAAGATGAAAAACTAATCTCACTAATGGTTGGAGATCCTCTTAAAACTATTTTATGTGTTTCTGAAAATGGCTATGGAAAGAAAACAAAACTTGATGACTTTCCTTCTCATAATAGAGGTGGTCAAGGTGTCATTTCAATGAAAACAAGTGACAGAAATGGTTCTATGGTAGCCGCTGCTCTTGTTGAGGATGAGGATGGAATAATGCTCATAAGTGATAAAGGTACTATGATAAGAACTTCAGTTACCCAAGTCCCAACATTAAGTAGAAATACTCAAGGCGTAAAAATCATCTCACCCAAAGAAGGTGAAAAGTTAATAGAATGTGTCACCATCCCTAATGAAGAGGATGATGATGAGGAATAGTGCGTAAGTGGAACTTCTGCGCTGGTCCCGCAGTAATATCTGAAGAAGTACTCGCTGAAGTAAAAGAAGAGCTCATGGAATGGGGTAATTCTGGCATGTCAATTATGGAAATGAGCCATCGCTCAAAAATTTATGATGGCGTAGCCACTGAAGCAAAACAAGATTTTATAGATATATTGAATATACCTGACTCTCATGATGTTTTATTTCTTCAAGGCGGTGCAACTCATCAATTTTCTATGGTGCCATTAAATTTTGGAAATAAAGAGAATTCTGCTGATTATATTGTGTCTGGTTCATGGTCAAAAAAGGCTGTTTCTGAGGCATTAAAAGTTACCAGTATAAACACTATAGCTTCTTCCGAAGACTCGGGTTTTACTTCAGCACCTAGTCCAGATAGCTGGGCAATATCTAAAAATTCTTCTTATATTCACTATTGCCCTAATGAAACAATACAAGGTGTTGCAATTCATTCACCACCAATAACCGACAAACCACTAGTAGCTGATATGTCCTCTGTAATACTTAGTGAGCCAATTGATGTATCAAAATTTTCTTTGATATATGCGGGAGCTCAAAAAAATATTGGGCCAGCTGGATTAACAATGGTGGTAATTGAAAAAGAATTAATGAAAATAGAAAATGAAACTTTACCTAATATTTTAAGGTACTCAAAACATTCAGAATCAGATTCAATGTTAAATACACCTCCAACATTTTCATGGTACATGG
>Ga0206677_10002072_pt1 | contig 18163 bp, 24 predicted proteins | sample M130m12015metaG_FD_155475 | JGI IMG/M metagenome (GOLD analysis project Ga0206677, IMG submission 155475) | Ammonia-oxidizing marine archaeal communities from Monterey Bay, California, United States - M1 30m 12015 | ecosystem: Environmental > Aquatic > Marine > Intertidal zone | place: USA...
TTATTAGGTATTGTTAATTCTTGAGAGTTTATGCTTTTAAGCGTATCATAACTAAACTCTTGCATTGCGCGTTTAGCGTGAAATATAATATCTGTTCTCTTACAGCTAGGTATTAATTTACCGTTACCAATATATGCGACTATAAAGTTATTTATTATGTCATTTAACTTAATGTAACCATAAGACCCGTAGTTATCTTCGGTGGTATTTCCATAAGCTTTTTCGGAAGCTGTATTACCATATACTCCACCATCTAGTCTTTTTAACTGAACAACTACAGTTGCGCTCGCTGCTATAGCTCCAGTTATAGTCACGGTGTTATTCGACACAGTGTAAGCTGTAACCTCTGTAAAACTACCACCAACACCGGTTGGGCTTACGTAAACCTTAAAATTGTTTAAAGCGTATTGTGGGTCGGTCGTTACAGTAGAGTAAAATACTAGATTAGTATCGAAAGTGGTGGTAAAACTCTGTCCAGTTAAATCACCAGAAGCTTTTCCCGTGAAACCTTGTGCACCCTCGTAGTATTGTCTATTGTTTTCGGTTATTAAACCACCATTTGGTAAAGGCATATCTTATTAGCTTTTTTGATTTATTTCGTTTTGTTGTACTTCGCTAGCGGCTGCTTGCACTATCTGGGGATCTCTTATTATTATACCTGCATACAATAATATTTTAAGTATAAGTCTAGTTTGTTCTGATTCTTGAAGTTCAAAATTTGTAGAACCATAAGTACTACCACCGTTAAAGTCTGATGCTTTTAAAGTTATAACTGGTTTTTGAGATCCGCTACCAAGTTGACCATTGTTTATAGTAATAACATCACCAATAGCATATCCAGTACCAGGTGATACTATATTAACAGAGACGGTAGTTGCATTTGTAACTACAGCACTTAAAGTTAAACCATTACCAGATCCTCCTGTAAAAGTTGGCGTGTAGGTTCCTGCTGTTCCACTAGCTAAAGGTGTAGTTATACTGCTAGTTAAAGACCCTCCTTTGTTTAAAAGACTTGGATTGTAAATAGTTGGGTCGTATATATACTGACCTACGCTTCCAGAATAATAACCCCACCTTACGTTAAGTGGTTTTCTTAAAAAGTCTACAGTTATATTACCAGCTTGATTTATACTAGTTGGCCTAACGTATAGTTTTTTATTCTCGTATAAATATGTAGGAAAGTCTTTTGTTGATGCTGTTAGTGGTGATTTTTCTATATTGTAAAATTCACTACGTGGTAATCTCTGTAGCTCTACTGGTAATCCAATAGAAGGATTATATGTTACAGTACCTAATTTGTAGAAAGAGACTTGGCTAGCGCCAGGCTCTTGACCATCATAGAGTATTGTGTTTGAGTAAGTATCCGTAGTTGGCAACTGCCAAGTTCCAGCATTATAAGTGCAGCTTCCAAATGTTTTAAACGGAGATATTTTCTCATCTATGTTCAACTGTCTATCTGAGTAATCTAGATCGACTTGTGGCACTCGTAACTGTTGGTTTAAATCATCAAAGTATTGATCAAATATGTCAAGTTGTGATTGTGTAGCTATTCTGTTATACTCTACAGGTGTCATATATCCACGCTGCTCTTTATTTAGTATCAACAAAACGGTTTGATATACAGTATTTACGTTTATTGCCATTATTTTATATTTAAATATATGGAGCGGTTTTACCCGCCCCTATATATTATTACCTGTTAATTAATCTTTTTATCTATAGATTTGTATATTTCAACACCTTCATCTGTTTTTAAGAAGTATGCAAATGCTGAATAAGGATTTTCATCGAAAGGAACTTCCATTAATTTTCTTCCGTTACTAGCCCAAGTAAAGTATCTCTGGTCATCTGACAAGTTTATGATATTAGCCTCAGTGGCTTGTATTGCAAAATTCCTTAATTGTACATTTTCATCATTAGCTAAATCTAAGAACAAACCTGGACTCATCTTAGCAAACAATAGTAAATCTCTTTTTAGCTCTTTAGAACTCATCTTAGACACCTTAGATCCTAACTCAACTCTCAATATTGCTTCAGCATGGTCTATATCCATACCTCTTGCGGCATTTAAAGCATCAATTTGGAGTTCTAATATATCTAGTTCATCTTCTGCTATCTCAACTTGATCAAGTTCTTTGTATAATCTATTTTTCAAAGGGTGATACAAAGATAATACTTTTTGAAGATTTTGTTTTTCTTTTGGAACAAATAACGCACCATCTTTAAATATAATGTGACCTAAAGTAGCTTCACCTTGTTGCTCTTTTACGAACGGAGAAGATTGGTTTGTTGCATATCTTATTTCTTTTTGTTCACCAGTGTTTTTATCAAAGTGTAGTAAAGCGTGTTTTGACGTGTGTTTACTAGGTATTGTAAATGTTATTGGTGATTTATTAGAATTTAATACGTATGTTCTATCTTTTATTTCCCAACTTGGTTTAGCTGGTTGTGTTTTTGTAGGGGCTTTTGCTACTACTTCTTGCTGAGGAGCAACCTCAACTTTCTTTGCTGGTGCTTTTTTTGCAGCCATAATATAATATAATTAAATAGTTTATAAGGGTAATAATTACCCCCGTTAGTTCAACGAGGGTAAGAATTACATTTGTTATTTAGTGATTACACACCTTTGAATAATACAAAGTTGTTAGCACCTTGTACACATAAACATCTTTCAGATAAGAAGTTTACTTCCATAGCATCTAGATCAGATGTAGAAGCTCCACCGGCAGAACCAGTTACCCATTGCTTCATTCTTCTGTCATTTGCTTGAGAAGCTCTATATCTTACGTGTAAGAAAGGACGTCTGATGTTTGTACCTAATACTTGATCATAAACCGTAGAAGTTCCAGCTGGTACTAATACACCTTCGATAGAAGAAGTTCCAGTCATAGCTCCACGAGTAGAAGCATCGTTTAAGTATTTCCAGTCAGTCTTATAGAAGTCATAAGAACCTCTTCTGAATCCAGAGAAACCTAAGTTCAATGCCATTTCTTCAGAGTTTTCAAATAATCCGTAAGCAGTACCACCTTGAGCACCTCCAGAGATTGCAGCTAACATATCGTCAAAATCTAAAGACGTTTGTCTTTGTAAGAATAACATGTTTTCTTCAATAGCTCCTTGAGTATCTAAATTTTTCAAGATATCATCGAAAGTATCAAGACCTGCAGAAGCAGTAAACCCTACGTTTACGTTACCTCTATCTTCGATAGCAGCGAATAAACCTTGAGTACCTTTATACCCAGCAGCAGCAGCTGATCCAGCACCAGCTCCTGTAGCTTTTTCTCCTTCTACTACAGACATTTCTAGGTAGTCTTCAAAACGTAGTCTAGTTTCAGACTCAGCTTTTAAGTACCATAAATATCCAGATGTTCCGTCTTCAGTAGCAACTTCTACCCAACCGATTTGAGCCATATCAGATCCGTTTACAACGTATTTATTTCTGATGATGATTGGTGAGTTAGAAAATTGAGTGAAAGAAGGATCTACAGATACATACCCGTCAGCAGCTCCTGCGCTTACAGTAGAGTTAGGTGTAGATGAACCTTTTCCATATTCAGATCCAAATACAAAAATCTTTACACCTGTAGCAGCTAAACCAGCGATGGTTGCAGCAGAGTAAGGACTTACAACTAAAGCTCCAGTTGTTAAGTTAGATGAAATTACAACAGCTTTGATTTCAAAACCTGTTGAATCCATAGCAACGATAGTAGCTCCAGGAGACACAACGTTTGCAACGTAATCTTTAGGATCAGCTGGGTTTAAAGCAACTGGGATAGTAATTGTACTTGTTGTTCCTGCTACACCACTAGTACATCCTTCGTAAGAGATATGTAATCTATTTTGCTCAGACCAAATTACTTGATCAGAAGTCATTGGCATTTCAGCACCTACCATTCTTAAGAATCCAGATAAAGTTCTGTTTCCATAACGCTCTACTTCTTGTTCGTAGATTTCTGGTAAGTATTGTTGTGCGAAAGTATCAGTATTACCTGCACCTCCGTCGTTAAACTTTAGATAATTGCTATCTAAAATTTCTTGTTTTTGAGATGGTTTCAATGAACCAAATGTTGGACTTAAACTCATTTTTGTTTAATTTTGTTAGTTAAATTTTCTAGTTTTTACTTTTAATTTTGAAGAATCAGCACCGGAAATAGCTCTAACTTTTAAACCATTAATAAACACGTCACCACTACTAGTTTTTCTAGGTTCAGTTGAAATGTTTTTTGATTTGACCATAACATCTCTAACAGCATCAGCTTTGCCTTGCTCATAAAAATGTTGTGCTATAGTATCAGCGTTTCTAGCAGCGTATAAAGCTTTGTGGTAACCTTTAGTATCTTTAACCTCTCCTTTATCATTTAGGAACGTCCCAATGAAGTTAGAGATATCAGATTGTGCTTCTGCTACCTTTTGTGGATTTTTCACGCTGTATCTAAATTTACTTTCACCAACATTAAAATCAAAACCTTTGAAATCATCAGTTAATAGTTCGTTAGTACGTTTTAAAAAATCCGAGTGTTTTGCTTTACCAGCTTTCTGCTCTTCGTTATATCGGTTAAAAAAGTCAGTTGCTTTTTGTTGGTCCTGAGTTACGCCTGGTCTCAACTTGATCTCATCGTAATATTTACTCTTGGTTTCCTCTAAAAAGTTCCTAGCTTTTGCAACTTCTTCTTTAAATGCAAGTTTTTTCTTGCGTATATCTCTTTGCTCGTCAATATCTTCATCATATGAAAAATCTTCTAGCAAAAGACTTATGTCGTCACCTTCTAAATAAGGTTTTGTTTGTTTATAGTATTCTTTTAATAATGTTTCGTTATCAATATTTGAGTAATCGGCATTGAGTCTAACGTAATCATTTATATCTCCACCAGTCTCCTCCATAAAGTTTACTAGTTTTTCGATGTTTTCAGGTAAAGGCTTGCCTAATACTTTTTCATCTCTTACAGCTTCTTTATATTCAGTGGTTACTTTATCAGCCTCTTCGTTATCATCTTCACTTACTAATTGTATTGGTGAATCTACTTCTTCTTCGGACTCCCGTATTTCTTTAACCACTGCTTCGCCGTTTGAACTGTTTTCGGGTTTTTTGACAATAACATCGCTATCATCTGTCGCTTGTGTTTGAATGGCATCAGTTTCTTTTTTTATTACTACCTTTGTGATATCTGGTTCTGTCTCGATTAAAGGCTCTTTCATGCTAACCTTAGTAACATTGTTTTCTGGTGTAGCTAATTTTTTAGGTGTCTTTCTTTTTTTTAATTTAAATTCACCCTCTTGTTTTACTGTTTGTTCTGACATAATATAATAATATAAAATTAATAAAGTTTTTTTATCTAGGGTCGAATTGTTCTAATCCGAAACCACCTAGTGAGTCAAAACCTGAAGACTCAAAATTCTTGGGTAGTTCATCGTTCTGACGTTGTGCTATAAGCTCTGATTGTTGTGTAGCTTGTATTCTAGTTCTTTCGTCTTTACGATCTTCTATATCTTTTTCTTTTACTTTTTCAGCATCAGCTCTGGCTTTAGCTAACTGAATATTATAGTTAAACTCTTCGGCCATAAGCTCTTTTTTTATCTGAGCTTCAGTCTGCATACGTTGCATTTCAAATTGAGACTTACCTTGTTCTATTTGAAGAGTTGTTTGAGCTAATGCTTGTTGCTTTTGAACCTCAGCCATAGCAGCTTTTTCAGCACCCTGAGCATTTGCTTGAGCTTGAGCCTGTATATTCTCCATTTGAGCTTTTCTATCAGCCTCCATTTTCTGCTTACGTTTTATTTTAAGCATTTGGTTAGCTAACTTAATATTAGATATTTGTCTTAAATCTATAACATCTTCAAGGTCAATACCTCCAGACTGTAATGCTATCTGTATATTTCTTTCTAGTATTTGTTTTTCTTCTTCATCAGGCTCTAAATCCAAGAATATACCAAACTCATGCATGTTTAGTTTTTCCACTTGCTCTAAAGTGTTTACATTAAAACTACTTATAGAGTTCATTAAAGCGTTTTTAGTTAAAGGGAAGTTCAACATATCAGCCGCTCTTAGACTTATATTCTCACATATCCTAACAGTGATATACATTAATGATTGAAGTATATGTTTAGTAGCTGTGTTTGATGCGGCTGCTGCTAGTTTTTGTAAACCAACTAAAGAGTCTTTTGCCGGTTGACTACCATCTCTAGCTTCATTAAGCCCTGTGACATCTCTTATCATTTGTAAGTAATACTGATAAGTTTGTATAAGCGCTTGTATCTTGCTCATACCTGACGATGTTTGTAATTCTTGTATAGGCACTTTAGCTCTGTTAGGATCACCATCTTGTGTTAATGATCTACCAACAATACTACCAGTTTGGAAGTACATATTAAGAGCTTCTTGCGGATTATAGTTTGTTCCGTTACCCAAATCAACCTCAGCTAATCCATCTACATCCACAAAGACACCGTCTGGCACCATACGCGCTAATACCTGTTGTATCTTCAAATGAGTTAATTGTATCATATCAGCAAAACCAATAGTCTTACTGACTATACTTTCAACTCTACCTTTATACATCCTAGGAGCAGATATAGTGTAGTTCATGTTAACTCTAGTCTGATCACTAAAAGGTCTAGTCATATTTTCTGCTAACTCCCATTTTAGCATTTTTTCATAGCCTAATATCTTAGCACCACTATATAATACCTCTATAGATCTACTAACTCTATTAAAGTTATCACTTTCGGGTGGATCAAAAGTATCGTCTTTTTCTAAAGCTTTTTCTAAACCTTGATCTGTTTGTTTTATTTTAAATACTTGATTACTATATGTCTTGTATTCAAAATAAAGTACTTGTACGTTATCGTAGTTACCGTCTTGGCCATTGAAACTTCTATTATAGCTAGAGTCACCTGGAAATCTTTGTATCTCTATAAGATCCTCATCTGTTAAGTCTGGAAATTGTTTTTTAACTTCTTCCAACGAAACACTTTTTACTTCACCTACATAATATATATCCTCAAAGTTAGGGTCTTCAGTATATGAGTAAACCAAGTTAACTGGATCTACATAATCAACAGTAACTCCATTAGCTAAATTAAAATCAGTTTTACTTGCTCCAACGCCTAATACTACTAAATCGTATGCTACTCTTTTCTTTACCTCTTCGTACTTATTATAATCTAACACATTGTTTATAAGCTCTTCTTCAGCTATTTCTACAGCCTGCTTATATGTTAGTTGCATATGTAACTCAAGTTCCTCCTTACTTTTAGGTAATTGATCTTTAGGTACATTAGTTCTACTTAAGTCAATTCCAAAATTTTGCTGTGCTTCTTGTATTAAGTTTTGTGAAAAAGCATCTTCAGCTAAATCAGAGGCGTGTTGTGTTCTTTCTTTTACAGCGAAAGGATCTGAAGCAAACGACTTTATTTCGTATCCCTTATCTGTCATCCCATTAACAACAATGTCAACAAACTTAGACAGTACAGCTACAGGTTTCCAGTCTAGATTTAAATAGCTTAAATCACCGTTTATAGATAATTCATCTTTATACTTTTGAACGGATTGTTCTCCTCTGGCGTATAATCTTAATTTGTGAAAGTATTGCCAATTGCTTGCGAATCTACCACCAATATTAGTACCTCTATCACCCTTGAACCATTCATTTTCAATAGCTCTACCTACAGCATAACCATATTCTAAGGTTTGCTTTTCTGCGTCTGGTACTACCTGACTAGGGAAAGAACTGTTTGTGTTAGTATAAATCATTTATTTTATTATTTTTGAAATACTTCCGTTGTTGTCATATCGATTAAAAGATAATTGCACTTTTTTCTTTTGTGTTCTGTATACTGGTGAATACTTATTTTTATTACAAGCCATAGCAGCAAGTCCAGAACTTATCGTAGCATCATGCTTTGTTCTATTATTTATATTAAATCTTGCCCAGTCTTCAAGTGTTCTTTGAAAGTACATTTGTCCATAACCTTCTCCAGTATAACCAACATGATCTTCTATATATGTTTCTATAGAAGCTGCATGGGCTTGTTTAATATCTTCACTAGAGTTTGGTATTCCACCAATTTCTTTTTCAGTTACAGATAATTTGTTATATGCTTTATCAGGTCTATTTATAGAGAAGTTTCTATAACCTCTTCTTCTTAAATAATATAGTAATCTAGGTTTATTATTCTCTGCTAGTATTGGCATACCATAGAAATGTAATGCCATTAAAACATCTTCAAAAAATATCTCAGCTGTTTGCGGTCTAGCTATATACTCTAAAAAAAACATGTTAGATGGAGCATTATCCATATTAAACTTAGTTAAACCATGCAGAGACCCATTAGATCCTCTTTTATCTACTGTTCCTGATATATCGTAGCTATCACACCCAAAAGCGCCTATATGCTCGTTACCAGGATATTTAAGACCATTTTTTATAATAACATTGTTTTGCAAGTTCATCGATGGAATCCAAGACACGTAAAATCTACCATTATTGTTTGGTTTAAATTCAACCATAGTGTCTTTAACATCGCCCCTCCATTGGAAACTACCTCTTGTTACTAAGCTCTTGTTTCTAACCTCTTCATTGAAATCTATCTGTTCATATATCTTAGTTAGGTTATATAGAGATAATTTTGCTTCATCTCTAAAAGCATGTTTTTCTGTTCTTGGAAACTGACGGTAGTATTCGTTTAAACCGTCTTGATCACTTTTTAAACCATCTACTTCATTTTCCCAATGCTCTATTACTCCTGTGGTTATTAATTCACCGCTTGGATCGACAGTTTCTTTACTTGGCGTATCGAATACAGGTACTCCATAAGCATCGATGAATCCTTCGTAATTCCATTCCATAGGTATGAACAAACTATATAATCCTGAGCTAGTCTGTCCGTTGCGGTTTCTCTCCCTGACGTCTGAAGCATAATATAATTTTTTAAAATTAGAACCACCTTTCTCTAAAGCATTCGATGTACTACCCATCATACACTTTCCTACTATTCTTTTACCTAAACGTAAACAGGTTTTAGTAACCCTCCAATTGTTTAGTATATTATCAGGTCTTTCCCATTTACCACTTTCATCGTGGACTAATAGTTTTAATTTTTCCCCGTCGTACGAGTTGTCCCCGGTGTTTTTCCAGTCGATCGTCGTATCGAGCCCTTGTCTTTCTTCGGAGGCGATACCTTCGTCAAGTTTTTTTCGCGTAAGTTTGGAGGCCGGGACCCTGTACGCAAGCTCCGTCTTCGGCCTGTCCATACCGTCCTGGATTGGTTTGAAGAAGAACGGATAGTTAACTGAGATGGGTACGACCTTATCTGTAAACATCTTTTTTGCATCCTGACCAGACTTTGATAAAATGCCGAATCTGGAGTCTGTTGATATTGTAGCTTGATTAACCGTTTCGCCTGAGGCCATGAAAGAAAACCCTGACCGTCTGTTCTTAAGATAGCACATTCCGTAACAACGAACATCTGATTTACAAGCTTCCCAGAATATAAAGAATAATCTGTTTGACTCCCTATAGTCTGCTGCCCCAACATCAATCTTGGACCACTGCAAGAACATATAGTGAGTGCCAGTAATATAGTTACTATTACCATTATTTTTGAACCAAAAACCTTGCTCTCTTCTTTTAAACTCTTCGTCAATATAATCATACCACTTTTCTTTAAATGCGTTAGGATATTTCTCCCAGTCAAATACGCTCTTTATCTTTAAAAGCTCTTTAGGGTAATCTAACTTCTCCCATTTTTGCTCTTGTTTTTTTCTCGAACGCTCGTATATGTTTTCAGGTTCTAAAGGTAAACCTATAACTAGGTTTTGTATTTGTATGACATCACCTAAAGTTCCGTCTTTACTTATTATAACTATATCGTGATCAGGATTATAACCATAACTCCACTTTTTGTGTCTGTTATTTTTCTTTATAACTGATGGCTTGATATAATTATCTAGTGTTTTTACTAATGTCTGCTCGTACATCATTTAGACCTCCCTTCCGCAAAACCTTTAAAAGGTTTTTCTTTAGCGTTTTCAGTATCATTTATCATACTCTTCTCCTCTTCTATTCGAGTGAGTATCTCAAAAGCATCAAATATAGCTAGTTTCTTTGTAGCTGCTGCGTTCTTCAATCTATCAGCAGTTATATCATCACCTGAATCTACTATAGGTTCCTTAGCTACTTTTATTAATTCCTCAACTGCTCTTTGCCCAGCTTGGATTATATTGAGCTTGGTTTTCTTTGTGCTCATATTTAATTACAATGTCTTTTGATTTCATACAATATAATAATTCATCGTTAACGACAAATTCAAATTCGCTGTTAGGTGTAAAACCTATAACATCTCCTTTGTTTATTTTAAGAGCTTCTAAGGAGCTATTACCATATCTTAGTATTCCAATATGGTTTTTACGCTTCTTTAACTCTAACTCATCCTTATTAATTATAGGTGCTACAAAGCATCTATTATTGAAAGGTTTCCACGAGTTGTCTTTACCGTATAAATATATTTGATCTAATTGACAAAAATATTTATTATCTTTAAAGTATTTACTGCTATTTACCTCTTTACCTTTTTGGTTGTAGTATCTTCTAAATACATTGTGGTGAATAATAACCTCATCACCTACTTTTATAGGGGTTTTAAAGGCTATTGGCACAGATATTACTTTAGCTTTATTATTTATAAATTTGTGACTTTCTATTTTGGAATTTAAAACTAATTTCTTGTCACCTATTTTTAACTCGTTGTCGTATCTTTTTCCTACTGGTTCTACAATAAAGTCATATACACTTCTCATCAATACTGAAGATCATACTCAATGGATATTGCCATGTTAGAATTAAACTTCTTCCATGGCATTACCTCATTGTTTTTTTTGATATGTATGTTATAAGAATTGTCTTCTTCGTCTAGCAGTATATAAGCTATCCTGTGACCGCCATAAACTTCTTGACCTACAGAGTAATGCATCGCATCATTTTTGTAGTCTGAACCTATGCTTATCTTTCTTATAATAGAACTCACTATTCCGCTACTTGAAGAGTTTTTGATTCTTCAGCTTCTACCTTTTCAAAAGATCCATCAGCTAAGTTTACAGTGATATCACCGTATTGTTCCTTTAATTCTGATTTAATTTCTTCTAACGCTTTAGCAGCTTCAAAATGTGCTCCTAAGAATTCTGCTTTTTTAGCTTCCAAGAAACCGATTTCAACTAATATAGCGTTAACCTTTCCTTGTCCTTCTTTTACTGATTTTAATTGTTCTTCTGTTAATTTTCCCATTTTATTTAATTTAATTGGTTATTTTTATATATAATCACACTGTTTATTGTAAAATTACTCATTACGTAATTACTATACTTTATTTACTTCAAAGCTACTATGTCAGTAGCAGTAGTACCTGTAGATAAAACATAGTCCACAATCACATTTAAAACCGATCCACTTTGAACGTTTTTAAATATAATAGCTTCGTTAGCTGTTGGAAGCCCTGAGCCAGAAGCCCCTGTTACACCAGAAAGTATTACCTTTACATCACCACCGGTTCCTACGTACAAGCAAGAACTTTTTAAGTTAGTTGCTACACTTATTGTGTCGTTTTTAGTTACACTAGTAGCAAAAGTGCCAAAGTCTGGTTGATTTGCGTATTGTCCCATTTTTTTTATTTATTTATTTTTATTGAATAGTGGCCCTAGTTTGTCCACAATTTTTTCACCACTCCTACCTATTACATAACCTCCAATACCTATTTCCAGTAAACCCCAAAATTGAGGTTCTAATGTAGGTGTTATTAGCTGTGCTGATAGTTGTGATATAAATTTAGTGTATATAATTATAAAACCAAACGAAAGCATTAGTATTGGTCTCCAGCTTCTCTGTAACCAATTGCCATTAGCTTCAGCTACAATAATTTCAGTCTGCATTTTTTGCAACTCTAACTGAGCATCTTGTAGTACTTTGAATATTTCATTTCTAGCATTTAATCTTTCTTCCTCGCTAGTGAATAGGTTATCAACCACATCACCGACTTGTTTAAAGACTTTAGTGCTGAAAAATTCTAATATTTTTTTCATTACTTATCTGTTCCTCTTCTTAAACTGTAAGTACTACCTTTGGTAGTTATCATTTGTACTGATCCGTCTGAGTTTCTTTTATAAGGCTTAGAATTTGGAACATTATAATACTCGTCGGCAAACCTTCTACTTGTTGTTTTGGGTTTTGTTATTTGGATTTCTTTTGGTTTCTTAGGATCTTCTTCTATATGAAGAGGAGATATAAATCTTTTTATTTTAAACGCCATTTTTTAGTTTGTTTATGAATTTCTATACGCCTCAGCTTCCCAAGGTAGGTTTTTAGCTCCTTCTTTCATTTGAGCTCTTGAATATTTTTTACCTTTCCAATAAACGTAATTATTGTCATAGTCTAAGTCACCACGCTTCATTTGGCATATATGTACCATTTCGTGATCTATAACACTTTGTTCTTTATCAGCACTTAAATTCTTATTAAGTATTATAGTACCATTGTTGTTGGCTTTACCTAAGACATTATCCTCCATATCTACTCTATATATAGGTGTATTGTTAATTGAATAAGGTGGATTGTCCAGTTTAAATGCCATGAATTTTTTAGTTTATAATATAATAGCAAGGAGCTTTTAAACTCCCTGCTATATATTGTTTAGTAATTATGCTATAACTACTGCAGTTATCTTAACGCCTGTACTGTTTTGTACAATTGACATGATACCACCTGGATTAGCAGTAATTGCTTTTTGAACAGCTTCTGCCCATTCTTTAGCTTTTCCAGTTACAGTAAATAAGAAACTTTTTCCAATACTGTTGTAAACTGTAAATTTGTTTGCATCTCCAGTACCATTAGCTAAACCTTGTGCTACTGATACAATCTCTCCTAATAATAAATCAGAAGTTAAGTTAGCTACATTTACGTCTGCAGCTTTAATTTTAATGTAATTTGCCATAATGTTTTTTTGTTAAATGTTAAATGTTAAATGTTAATGTTTGGCTGAGTTTTATTACAGATCTCTACTGTTATTTATTATTTCTAGCTTTTCTAGCCTTAAGCTTATCTACTCTTCTTCTTTTTGCTAGTGCTTTTGAGTTAATACCTTTCTCTGCACCATCCCCTGCTTCTATGCCTTCCTTAGTTTGTCTAGCTATTTTTTTATCTAATCTAGCGTTTCTTTTAGCTTTACGCTCGTTTTTACGATCTTCTCTTTTTACTTCGCGTTTGGATTTAGGCGCTTCTTTTTTAGTCGGTTTTGATTTATCTATTTTAGGTGTAGAGTCTGATTTAACTCCTTTAGAAACACCTTCAGTTTCAACTGATTTAGCTACTTTATTTTTACCTGTTTTTTCAAATTCTTTTCTTCTCTTATACTTTGAAGCATAAGCTTCCATGACTGGATCTTCAATTGTTTCTTTGTTAAAGAAAGGTGTTATTCTAAACGACATAATATTTATTTTTTAGATTTATTTTTTTGACAAAAGTTTCTAGCAGCTTCTCTACTTCCAAAACCCCATTTTTTAAGCGCTTTAGCATATGGAGTAGGTTCTCCTTTAGCATTTTTCATAGCCCCTGACATTCCAGCAAACCTACAAGCAAAACCAACCCTTCTAGAGCTTGTGCCTTCAGTTAACCTTCTACCCAATGTTTTACCGGTTTCAGCCTTATGCTTTGAACGCATTTTTTTGTTTCTTTTCTCGTACGAGCTTTCTGTTATATAAAAAGGTGATTTCATATTAGTATGTCCAAAGGACGTTTTGTGATTTATCTTTATCAATGTCTACATGTATAAATGTTGAACCCATACCTATTCTTTTGAATCCAACTTCTCTTAATATACCTTCTAGTTTAAATCTGTCAGTAGAATTACTGCATGCAATATCAACTGCTAAACCTTTCAGGTGAGATGAAGCAGGTTTACCACCTACCTCTTTATTATGCTCAGGTGTTCTATAGCCTGAATTTATAGTTATTGATTTGCCATACTTTTTACGAACAATGTCTAACATATTTATTAGCTCATCACTCACTTTTTCACCACTACCTTTTAGGCTTGGGCAATCAAATTCATCGTATGTAAAATACTTAAACTTCATCTACTTATACGCCTTAGCTCTTAAAGTGATAGGCATTTGATGACTACCGCATCCACAGTCCGCCTTACTAACTTCTAATCCTTGAGAACCTGAGCTAGATCCTTTACCCATTGGAAAACCTTCTTTACTTAAAGGCCCATCCCATACAGCGTTTTCACCTATTTGACCGGCTAAGTCTGCTTTTAGTTGTTTAATGTTTTTCATATTAATATTTTTTATTACAGTTCTTTTTTGGAAGCGCGCTACCAAAAGTTCCAGGTACTTGTTGACCGAACATATTATCAGCAACTTGTTTTGTTTGATCTGAAAATAATTGTCTAGCACCACCCATCTCGTTTGATGGTTGGAATTTTGATATCGGCACACCTGTCATTGGGTCGATTATCGCTTGATTCACTGGGGCATCATAACCCATTTGAGCTGGTGCACCTTTACCTTCTTTAGCTTCTATAGCTGCTTTTAATCCTTCATTCAGGTTAGCCTCTTGCTTAGCATTTAAATCTAGTGGTGTGTACATATTATCTATTTTTATCTCTATTAATGTTTCTTATTGATGTTCTTAACACTTTATCAGTGTAAGTTTCCCCTGTTATAATACTATTTGATTTACCTGTCGGTATATCTTCTTCACCTAGCATTACTTTGTATATTCTATTTATAAGTTGCTTACACTTGAAAGATACTTTATATATACTATATTTTATATCTTTCCTGTTTCTATGACGCCAAACTGTTATCCAACCTTCTTTCAAAAGTCTGTTCCAACGCCTGTTATCCCAACTATAAGAGTATACACCCATTTTAAAGTCATACTTTGAAAACAGGTCCATACAATCAAGATATATTAATAGCTCTAAATCAGCATCATTAATGTTGTTGTTTCTGCAAGCCCACCGTCTTATTATTCGATAGTGTTTCAACAAGTTCATATCTTTTACGTCCCTTGCTTCTAGCCTTTTCATAAAACAACAACTACATCTTGAAATCTTATAATGTGATATTTTTCACCCTTATGTTCTATACCGTGACCAGCGTGTTTATCGTAGTATATTTGATCCCCAGTTTTAACACCTTCAACCTCGCCACCAACACTTACAACATCAGCCTGTATATAACGTATATCCTCTCTTTGAGATTCAGCAAGTAGTAAACCACCTTTTGTTTTAGCAGTACCTACTTTATGTTTATTTATTATTAAATTTCTACCTATTGCTATCATCAATCCTTAAATTATTAATTACACAATCAGTAGATAATATCGTTGAAGCGACAGATGCCGCGTTTCTTAACGCACTTTTAGTTACTAATAAAGGATCTATAATACCAGAACCTATCATGTTAACTGTACTACCCGTAACAACATCTAAACCTTCGCCCTCTTTTTTAGGTTTTTTGTATTCTTCAATACCAGCATTGTTCAGTATTGTATTAAACGGTGCTTTTATAGCTTTTAACAAAACTTGTTCTCCTATAGTGCTTGCTTTTATTTTGCTTGAAGCATTTAAAAGTGCAATACCACCACCTGAAACAATACCTTCTTTTATAGCCGCTTTAGTTGCGCATATAGCGTCTTCGACTCTATCCTGCTTTTCTTTTAATTCTATTTCAGAATTAGCACCAACTTTTACTATAGCTACTTTAGCTGATATTCTACCAAGCCTTCTTTCAAGCCTTATGACTTCGTTAGGATTTTTAGTAGTTTCTATTTGATCTCTTAGGTCCTTAACTAACTTTTCTACATCTGGATTATTTTCCTCTACCTGTATTATAGTCTCTAAATCTGTTGTAATGCTTTTTAAGCAACTTCCTAGATATTCTGGTTGTATAAGGTCCATATCATCTCCAAGATCCTCATTTATCACTGTAGCACCTGTTAAAAGAGCTAAGTCATTTAATGTATCTTTCTTACTTACACCGTATGTAGGTGCGTTGATAATATTTACTTTTATATTTCCTTTAACCTTGTTCATTGCTAAAGCAGAAATAACACTCTGCTCACAATCAGCTATTATTAATAAAGATTTATTATTCTTTATAACATACTCTAAAACACTTTGTATTTTTCTTATAGACTCAACCGGTGATTCCACTATTAATACTAGTGCGTTTTCAAGCTCTGCTGCTCTTTTAGTTTTACTAGTAACAAAATGTGAATTTACAAGTCCTTTGTCATACTCCACACCTTCAACTAGTTCAACTGAGGTTTCGTTATCCTCTGTCGGTTCCATAACAACAACACCTGTTAAATCAACTAATCTAAAAGCATCACCAATTATTTTACCTAATTCAGGATCATTATTGGTTGATATTGTAGCTACTTGATCTAGCATGTCATCAGTTACTTCTACAGAGCTTTCTTTCAAGTAATCAACAACAGCTTCAACAGATTTATCAATACCCTCTTTTAAAGCTCTAGTGTTTGTTTTATCTAACACTTCATAAGCCTCTGTAAGTATTGCGTGAGCAAGCACTGTAGCTGTGGTTGTACCATCACCAGCTTCTTTTACGGTTTTACGAGCTGCTTCTTTTAAAAGCGTAGCCCCCATATTTTCAACTGGATCTCTTAATATAACGGATTCTGCCACAGTAACACCATCTTTTGTTATAATGGGTTTACCTGTGTGATCTTCTAGCATCACGCATTTACCGCTAGCACCTAAAGTAGAGCTAACGGCTTTAGTTAGCTTATCTATACCTTTATAGACGTTTTTTCTAGCCTTCTCTCCGAAGTTTAGATTTTTAACTATTGCATCCATAGTTTATTTAATTAAATTTTATTTGATTGTACCTATATAACTAGTAATTATATTATTACTTGTTTTATAGTTTTTTTACCTAACTACTCTTCAGCTTCAGGTTCAGGAGATTCTTCAACCTCAGGTTGTGGTGGTACAGGCTCTCCGATAGTTAGTGTAACACTTGTAGGTGTAATCAAACTATCTATCTGACTTTGTATGCTCGCTTCAATGCTAGCAACTTGTTCGTCACCCATCGCTCCTTTAGTCCAAGCAACTACTTCATCATTTGTTAATTGATCAAATGGTATGAAATTTGTTATTTGGCTTGTGTCTAGAGTTTGTGTTCCAATGCTTGTAGCTGAGTAAAAGTCTCCTTGTGGATCTTTTTGATCTGATACACCTGTTATAATCCAGTGCACGTTGTACACTACATCCGCTTCGTTGTCTTGTTCTGGGTAGCAATCTACTGTTTTGCAATTCCAATTGTAAGTTGTCATAATTTTTGTTTTTAATTTTTGGTTTATTTATTTATAATAGTATTAACGTTTGAGTGTTCGCAGAGTTATTAGGCGAAGACGGAACAATGTCCGCAGTTGCACTTATTAGAGTAAACTTAAAGTAAACAGTTGTATTATGTCCTCCTGACCCAAATGTAAATGGTTTATATTGATTAGCATTAAAAGAACTAGTAATTGTGGGTGTAACATAACCGGTAGACCTCGTCACTCCTCCGTATTGTACATCAACTCCACTACCTCCTGATTGAGACACATACTCCCAAGTATATGAAATATTTTGAGAACTGGTACTTTGATTACCTAGATCTATATGTGAAGTACCATTAACTATTGTGCTTTGAGCAACTGTTAAGGTAGTCGTCTGAGTACCTCCATAGTTTCTAAAATTAAGTAAGTTATTTTTACTACCACTGTAATTAGAATCAAAACTAGAACTTGTTGCGTCTGCGAAGCAATCAACTAAATCATCTGTCGTTGGATTAACCTCATCAACAACGTTCTGCAGCGTAAAAGTAGTTGTATTTGGTACTGCCATTATTTTTCTAGTTTTTCTAATCTTGCTTCTAACTCAGCAATTTTAGCAATTAGTAAATCTATATAAGCTACAGACTTAAATCCTTGACTGTCTTCTCTTACAAACTCAGGGTTAGTCTTTTCTAACTCTTGAGCTATAACACCATATCTTTTCTGCCCTTTTTCTGTTTTTAATTCAAAAGTTTTCCAATCTGCTTTAACTCTATTATCACATACTTTTTCAATATTTTCTTTTAGTCTTTCATCAGAAGATA
>Ga0206677_10002073_pt1 | contig 18157 bp, 15 predicted proteins | sample M130m12015metaG_FD_155475 | JGI IMG/M metagenome (GOLD analysis project Ga0206677, IMG submission 155475) | Ammonia-oxidizing marine archaeal communities from Monterey Bay, California, United States - M1 30m 12015 | ecosystem: Environmental > Aquatic > Marine > Intertidal zone | place: USA...
TACAATACATTCACCGAATCTCTGCGAACAACTCAAGCTCGCAAGAAGCGAACATCTCTTTTGGATCACATTTGGCGGACAAATTGTTTGTCGAGGATATGGTCTCCGCGGAGAAAGCGATTTTTTTACTGGATTTGACTGGCGTGATCATGACAATAGCGCAACCCTTTTGGCGTTCGGCTTTGGTGGATCTTACGGTATGACAGAGCGGACCTTACTGGCTTTCATTGTAGGTCAGCGCCAGCACAATGGCGCAGCAGATAATGATATTTCTTGAACCTTTAATTGATCATTTGGTGATGCTCCCAACGCGGAGCGCTCCATAGCGGATACATCGACCACGGCCTACCACATCGCCTCCATTCGGTAACCCCTAAGACCTAGACCAATCTCGTAGTATTGGTCCAGATTGAACTGCAATAAGTTGACCGATTGCCATTTATCTGTGTCAACGGCGTAAGGGCTATCGAAACACTTGGGGATGCCACGCGATTACGAATGGTTGCCATAAAGACAGCCCACAAGTGCGGTATAAAATTATCCAGTCTTGTCCGATCAGGGCGACGATGATATTTAAAAGACAAAATTTTTACCTCACGATAACGACCGCCTTCCACCAATACCCCATGTTTGGTCGCAAGGCGCCAGGTTCTGCACATACGTTTTGTGATTCGCGCGAAATTAAAAGCCACTGCCCATAAGTTAGACATGCCCATCACAGTGGCGCCTCGATGTAAACTCTCCCCAGAAAATTACTACCTAAAGTAATATCCTGTTGTTTGTTGAGTTTTAGCTGCTATCTTTGAATTTCGATAAACGATCAGTCGGAGGCGTGTTCTATGCCGCTCGATATTTTTATGGGAGGAAAATAAATGGATCGTCGTTCTTTTCTTAAGGCCTCTGCCCTTGGCGGCGGAGCGGCTGCAGTGTCCTCACTGGCAGCTCCGGCAATCGCGGGCGGCCATGCACGCACGCTCACAATGGTTACATCTTGGCCCCGCGGCTTTGCGGTTCTTGACGATGCAGCCACCTATTTCAATGAAGCCGTAAACGCCATGTCTGGCGGTGAACTGGTCATTGAGAAAAAAGCACCTGGTGAACTGGTTGGCGCATTTGAAGTGTTCGATGCTGTAACCTCAGGTCAGGCCGATATGTATCACTCAGCCGATTACTACTTCTTGGGCCAGCACCCCGGATATGCCTTCTACACAGCCGTTCCATTCGGCGCTACGGCGCAAGAGCTGACCAATTGGTACTACCACGACGGCGGTCAAGACTTGCACGACGAGTTGGGCAGTATTTTTGGCTTGAAGTCTTTCTTGTGCGGCAACTCAGGCTCACAGTCTGGTGGGTGGTTCCGCAAAGAAATCAATTCAGCGCAAGACTTGGCGGGCTTGAGGTTCCGTATGCCGGGCCTTGGTGGTCAGGTTCTGGGGAAACTGGGCGTTTCGGTGCAAAACATCCCGGGCGGTGAGCTTTACCAAGCGCTGTCCTCGGGCGCTTTGGATGGTCTTGAGTGGGTTGGACCATTCGCTGATGAACGCGCAGGCTTTCAAGAAGTCGCAAAGGTATATTACACAGCTGGTTTCCACGAGCCAGGTTCCGGTCTCGCCTGCGGCATGAATTTGGATGTCTGGAACGATTTGTCAGATCAGCACAAAGCCATTATCGACAATGCAACAAAAGCGACAACGCATTATCAGCTGTCGCAGACATTGGCCAACAACGGTGCCGCCTTGGCGCGTTTGCAGGCTCAAGGCGTGCAAACGCTTCAATTTTCTGATGATGTTTGGGATGCATTCGGTGCCGCTTCAAAAGAAGTTTTGGACGAAAATATGGGCGATGAACTCTTCGCGCGTATCCGCAACTCTTTCGATGCATCTTTGGCGAAATCCTCCGATTGGATCTTGAAATCTGACGGTGAATTCGTGTCTCAGCGCAACCGCGTTTTGGCTGACGGCTAAATGCGAAAGGAGGGCCCTGGGAAATCAGGGCCCTTTTCATGTCCACTCTCGAGTAAAAAGTGCAAAAATTAGGGGGATAGATGTTGGACTGGATCATCTGGTTTTTTCAAAGCCTCGTAATGGCTTTCTACAATATTGGCTACGCGATGACACATCCTGCCCTTTGGCTGGATTGGACCGAAGGCAAAGCGGTCATGCGGATCATCTATTATGGGGCCTCGCAAGAGCTATTTTTTGCGGTTTTGGCCCTATTCTTAACCCTCACAGCATTGGGCCTTTGGCGCAATACAATCCTTTGGGGCACAGTCCGGGTCTTGGAGGGGATTGCCAATACCGTGGGTCGCTTTGCGGCTTGGGCCGGCCTTTTAATGGTTTTGCAGCAGATCGTAATTGTCTTCATTCAGCGAATTTTCTTAGAGGCACAAATCACCTTTGGAGTTGGCCTAGGTTTCAGCAAAGACATCAGCTGGTACGCCGAAGAGCTGAAGTTTTATAACGCGATGATCGTATGTCTTTGTGCCGCCTATACCTTTGTTCAGGGTGGGCATGTGCGCGTGGATTTGATATATTCGGTCGTCAGCTATCGCACCAAACGGATCATTGATATGTGCGGCAGCCTCTTGTTTATGGTGCCTGCTGCAGTGCTCACGTGGATGTACTCTTGGTTTTTCCTGTGGCGGCATCTGGTTACGCCAAAAGTATCAGCCAGTGACACACTGCAAAGGTTGGTTGACGGGAAATCACGCGCATTTAAATGGAATGTCGAAACAATCGGGTTTTCTCCCAACGGGTTCAATGCCTATTTTCTCTTTAAAATTCTACTGGTGCTCTTTTGTGCCATGATCATTCTACAAGCCATCGCATTTTTCTACAGGTCATATCTGGAAATGAAAGAGGGTGAAGCCTCCGAAGGCAAATACCTCGATCGAGATCAACTTGACGACGCAGAGGCCAAATTGGCCGCAGACATTCATTAGGGGCTAGAGCTATGATTTTTGGATTAGATGGCGTCGAAATTGGTCTATTGATTGTTTTTCTGTGCTTATTTGGCGGGATTCTTTCTGGCTTTCCGGTAGCTTTTGCCATTGGTGGCGCGGCGGTCATCTCGTTTGGCATTATCGCGGCTTTGGACAGCGGTGGGTTGTTAATTCACCAAGCGATCGACAAATCCTCTGCAGAATTTGGCGCATTGATCGGCCAAGGGATCAAGGCCGATACAGTGAGCCTTTTCCGATACCCGGAATTGCCACGTATCGAGGTGCCCGTGTTCACAAATGGCTGGGAAGTGGCGCTGGATCGAAATGTTTCCTTCATTGTCAACCGGATCAACGAGCGAGTTCTAGCAGGGCAGTCTATTGAAACACTCCTAGCGGTTTTGATGTTTGTTTTGATGGGTATCACGCTGGAGCGGTCTAAAATTGCCAATGATCTTTTGACCACCATGGCGCGGGTTTTCGGCCCACTACCCGGCGGTCTCGCCGTATCTGTGGTCGTCGTGGGCGCTTTCTTGGCCGCCTCAACTGGCATCGTCGGCGCGACCGTTGTCACCATGGGGCTGCTCAGCTTACCAACCATGCTGCGCAATGGCTACTCACCTGAGCTCTCCACCGGCGTGATCGCGGCCTCAGGCACTTTGGGACAGATCATTCCACCTTCGATTGTGATTGTTTTACTTGGCACTTTGGCCGGTGATCTTTACTCGCGGGCACAGGAAGTGCGGGCGCAGTCTTTGGGCTGTACCGATGCCTTGACCTATCTAGGTGAGCCTGCAGTGGTCTCTGTCGGCACATTGTTCCAAGCGGCGCTTTTGCCCGGGATTTTGTTGGCCGGGCTTTACGCGGGCTACGCGTTTATCTATGCGCTGATCAACCCGTCCAAGGCGCCAGCCGTGCAGATGTCCGCTGGATCTGCAAACGCCATTGGCCGCAATCACGCGCTACAATGGTTTTTAGCCGCGCCGATCGCCATCATCGGTGGAGCCATCCTTCTCGGACAATCCAATATGATTGGCTCGCAGGATATATCGGTTTCATCACGCTCCGAACTGTCAGAAGGTGCTTCGCTTCGGACCAATGTTGGAACTGACTGCCAGGCGGCGATGATCGAGCTGCATGGGCAGGAGGCCTGGGCTCTGGCGGTTTCAGAACAGCAGGCGATTGCCGACGCTGGTGGTACGGTGGAAAGCCGGGCCCTTTCTGACCAGGAAATTGAAGACAAAATTTCGCAGCGCGTTTCAGCGGCAGCGCCGATTGGGCTTGGGATTGCGATCGGTTTGATCTTGATCACACTGGTTCTAACCACAGCACGGGGAGTGGCGCCACGGCAGAACTTCAGACCGCTGGCCATCGGCTTTTCTGGGGTGGCTTTGGGGCTGATTATAGATATGCTTTTTGTCAGTCCACGCACATCGGCAGGCATCACCGTGATCATGATGTTGCTGCCCATGGCACTCATTTTCTACGGGCTGCGCAGTGCTGTGGTGCGCTTGGCAGAAAATGAGTTGATCCGGGTGGTCTTTCCACCGCTTATACTTATCGTCGCTGTACTGGGCTCAATACTTGGCGGCATCACCAACCCAACGCCCGCCGCGGCGCTTGGGGCCGGCGGCGCTATCATGCTGGCGGCCTTCCGCAAATTAAAAGATGAGCATAAGTCGCCCAAGATCATCATTGGTTCGGCCTTTGCATTGGTAATCATGCTCCTGGTTGGGATGAATTTTGATCTGCGCGTGCGGCAAGATTCGGTATCTTTGGAAAGCTGGGTTGCTTTCTTAGTCGCTCAGACGGCCTATCTCTACGCGCTCTTTGGGCTGCTCTACGCGTGTTGGACATTGTTCCGCTCGGGCGTTCTTAGCCCAGTGGTGCGCGAGACGGCGAAAGTGACCTCGATGGTATTCACCATTTTGATTGGTTCACAGTTGCTCAACCTCGTGGTAATCAGCTTTGGAGGCGAACACTATATCCAAGACTTTCTCAAAAGCTTTGACAGTGAATTCACAGTCTTCTTGATTGTGATGCTCGTTCTATTTGTACTTGGCTTTGTTCTCGATTTTCTTGAGATCATCTACATAGTGATCCCCATTGTTGGGCCGGTGATTTATGGCGGCACAATGGATCCCAAATGGGTCACGATCATGATTGCGGTGAACTTGCAGACCTCATTCTTGACGCCACCCTTTGGCTTTGCGCTGTTTTACCTACGCGGTGTCGCACCGAAGGAAGTCACAACCGGGCATATCTATCGCGGCGTGATCCCTTTTGTTTTGATCCAAGTTTTAGGGCTGTTGCTTTTGTTCTGGTTCCCATGGGTCGTAACCATCATTCCGAACCTCTTGGCGGGATAGATCAAAGAATTCCCAACGAAAAAGAGTGCCCTTTTTCGCAATACATCTATTTTTGCGCAATACATCTATGTTTCGTGGCTATGTGTTACTTCAGGCATGGCGATTTGAGCCACCTGCTCAGAGATCGATTGACTCTCACATAAATTTCTATCGCGGCTAAAATCATCCTTTGGATCAAGTGGCCGCCAGTGGCCATTCCGGAAAATCTCAACACCTTTGAACCGCGCCTTGTAGTCCATTTTGGGACTGCCAGGCACCCAATAACCGAGATAGACATAGGGCAAGCCGCTGTCACGCGCCATTTCGATATGATCGAGGATCATATAGGTGCCAATCGAATTTTGCGGATACGACGTATCAAAGAAACTATAGACCAGTGACAGCCCATCATCGAAAATATCTGTGAGGCAAACCGCCTTTAAATCCCCATCCAACTGCGCATATTCCATCACGCGACTGGTTACAGGGGTTTCTTCAATCATTGCGGCGAACTCAAATATATCCATATCCGCCATGCCGCCTTCCGCATGGCGCGCATCAAGATAGCTGCGAAACAGGTCATATTGCTGTTCTGTAGCCCAAGGGGCAATGCGCCGACGACGCAAAGCGGCGTTGCGCTTCAAGATCCGCTTTTGCGACCTACTTGGTTGGAACTGCGCGACATCGATCCGGGCCGAAAGGCAGGCTGAGCAAGAGGCGCAGGCTGGACGGTACAGAACATTTTGCGACCGCCGGAACCCTTGTTTTGACAAACTATTGTTCAAAAGTACCGTGTCCATCCCTTGCAAAGAGGTGAAAAGCTTTCGCTCCATCCGATCTTCCAGATAGGGACAGGGTTGGGGCGCTGTGACGTAAAATTGCGAAGCTATGGGAACGGTATGACGCATGGTTTCCAGTTAGATCTTTTTTTTAAGCTTATCAATCCATGGGATAGCCGCCAAGAGTGATTTTTTTGCAGGTGTACGCAATCTGCAGCGCGCAAGATAAAGTGCCGACGGTCGGAGATCTTATCGGGCAGACAGCAATCCACCACTCAACAAAAAAGGGCCAGCCAAAGCTAGCCCCCAGTGTTTGCCACTTTGCAGCACTAGCTACAACCAGATGTGCCACCGCAGGTGTTGCACTTCATACAAGTGCCATTACGCACCAAGGTATAATTGCCGCATTCACCACATGGATCGCCCTCGTAGCCCTGCATCTTTGCTTTGGTCCGCTCGTCCATGACCGCCGCGGAAGTTGACACCTCTGCGCCGCCTGTAGCGAAGGAAACAGCAGCATCCAGCGCTGCCTCCATTGGCAAAGCCTCAGCGGCAACAGCGCCCAGCATTTGGCCACCCTGATAAACCACAAATTCTTGTGGCACCCGGTTGCGGTGATAGCCCGTGGAAACCATTTGCTTGAGAACTTCTATACCTTTGGCCGCTTTGCCCTCTTCGACAGCGCGTAGGTTGGATGCCCCTTCCTCTTCCCCGCGGCCGATATCGTCAAATGACGCACCCTCAGGTTTAACATGGGCCAGATCTTCACGGTCGAGATAGGAGACCGCCAATTCCCGGAAGATGTAATCCAAGATCGAGGTCGCGTTCTTAATGCTGTCGTTGCCTTGCACCATGCCAGCTGGCTCAAATTTGGTGAAGGTGAAAGCGTCCACAAACTCATCAAGCGGCACACCATATTGCAGACCGACAGAAACCGCGATAGCGAAGTTATTCATCATCGCCCGAAATCCCGCGCCCTCTTTGTGCATATCAATGAAGATTTCGCCCAATTGGCCATCCTCATACTCGCCAGTGCGTAGATAGACCTTATGTCCGCCAACAATCGCCTTTTGCGTATAGCCCCGGCGCCGTTGCGGCATTTTCTCCCGGTTAGAGCGGATCACCTCTTTGATCACCACTTTCTCTACAATTTTCTCAGCCAAAACCGCGGCCTTTTCTTGCGCAGAGCCGGTGGCCAGCACCTCTTCGGCCTCCTCATCATCTTCGACAAGAGAAGCGGCAAGAGGTTGCGAAAGTTTGGAGCCATCGCGATACAAAGCATTAGCCTTGATTCCCAACGACCAGCTCAATTCATAGGCCGCCTGACACTCCTCGATGGTTGCGTCATTGGGCATATTGATGGTTTTGGAAATCGCGCCTGAGATGAATGACTGTGCCGCGGCCATCATATAGATATGGCTGTTAACACTCAGATATCGCTTGCCTTTTTTTCCGCAAGTATTGGCGCAATCGAAGATGCTGTAATGCTCTTGTTTCAGGTGCGGTGCACTTTCCAAAGTCATTGTGCCGCAGACATGGTCATTTGCAGCGTCGATATCCGCACGGCTGAAACCCAAATGCGTGAGCAACTCAAAGCTTGGATCCATAAGCTTTGCTTCTGGAATACCCAGAACACCGGTGCAAAAATCTGCACCCAACGTCCATTGGTTGAACACAAAGCGGATATCAAAAGCCGACGGCAGGGCTGCCTCAACCTTATCAATTTCAGCCTGACCAAAGCCATGTCCAATCAAAGCCGTGTGATTGATTCCCGGCGCATTGCCCAGCGAACCATGACCCACAGCGTAGCTGACGATCTCTTCGATTTCATTGCTGCGATAGCCTTGTTTGGCCAATGCGGCCGGCACGGATTGGTTGATGATCTTGAAGTAACCACCACCTGCGAGCTTTTTGAATTTCACCAACGCAAAATCCGGCTCGATGCCGGTCGTATCACAATCCATGACCAGACCAATTGTACCGGTTGGGGCAATCACAGTGGATTGGGCATTGCGATAGCCATGGTTCTCGCCCAGGGCGATGGCTGTATCCCAGCTTTCTTTTGACAGAGCGACCAGCCGCTCATCCGGGCAATTTGCATGATCGAGCGGCACAGGCTGGATCGCAAGATCTTCGTAACCGTGGCTGTTACCATAGGCCGCGTTACGGTGATTGCGTATAACACGCAGCATGCTGTCAGCATTTTTCTTATAACCTGGGAAAGGTCCCAATTCGCCAGCCATTTCCGCTGATGTGGCGTAAGCCACACCGGTCATGACAGCTGTGAGTGCACCGCAGAGCGCCCGTCCCTCGTCACTGTCGTAGCCCAAACCCATATTCATCAAAAGCCCACCGATGTTCGCATAGCCAAGACCCAGAGTGCGGAATTCGTAGGAACGTTGCGCGATCTCTTTGGAGGGGAATTGCGCCATCAATACGCTGATCTCAAGGGTAACCGTCCACAGACGTGTAGCATGCACGTAATCATCCGCCTGGAATTCACCGTTTTCATAGAAGGTCAGCAAGTTCATCGAGGCTAGGTTACAGGCCGTGTCATCTAGGAACATATATTCAGAACACGGGTTGGACCCGCGAATTTCTCCGTCCGCAGGGCAAGTGTGCCACGCATTGACCGTATCATGATACTGGATACCCGGATCAGCACAGGCCCATGCTGCATGCCCCACCTGCGCCCAAAGGTCGCGCGCTTTTATGGTCTTGGCAACAGAGCCATCCGTCCGGTTCAACAATTGCCAATCCGCGTCCTTTTGCACCGCATAAAGGAATGCGTCTGTGACACGGATGGAGTTGTTGGAATTTTGTCCAGATACAGAGTTATAGGCCTCCGAATCCCAATCTGTGTCATAAGACGGGAACTCGATGCTGGTGTGGCCCTGTTTGGCATAATCCAGCACGCGCTTGACGTAGGTTTCTGGAATGGCAACTTTTTTTGCCGCCTTCACCGCCTCTTTCAAAGCGGGATTCACCTTTGGATCATAGGCGTCTGATGCTGCCCCATCCCAAGATTTAATTGCGGCGAAAATAAAATTGAGCTTTTCTTCATGCATTTTGGAGCCGGCCACGATCGAGGCTACTTTTTGCTCCTCGATCACCTTCCAATTGATGAAATCTTCGATATCAGGATGATCTGCATCACAGATTACCATTTTCGCTGCCCGGCGAGTTGTGCCACCAGATTTGATCGCTCCCGCGGCCCGATCCCCAATTTTCAAAAAGCCCATAAGACCAGAAGATTTGCCACCGCCCGAAAGGTTTTCACCGGCGCCGCGAAGGGAAGAGAAGTTGGTTCCTGTGCCGGAGCCGTATTTGAACAAACGCGCCTCGCGCACCCAAAGATCCATTATCCCGCCGTCATTCACCAGATCATCAGATACGGATTGAATGAAGCATGCATGTGGCTGCGGATGCTCATAGCTGCTGTCAGATTTGGTCAGTTTGCCCGTTTTGTAATCCACGTAGTGATGCCCCTGTGCCGGGCCATCAATACCATAGGACCAATGAAGCCCTGTGTTAAACCATTGCGGCGAGTTTGGGGCGGCGCGTTGAGTCGCCAACATGTAGCGCATCTCGTCAAAATAGGCGCTGGCGTCTTCCTCAGTGGTGAAATAGCCACCCTTCCACCCCCAATAGGCCCATGCGCCGGCCAGGCGGTCAAACACTTGCTTGGCGGAGGTCTCCCCTCCAACCGTTGCGTTCTCAGTGGCCACACGGCGGCGCAAGAAGCTCGGGACGCCTGATTCTTTAATGGCTTTGGTGTCAGAAGGCACACCGGCCTTCCGGAAATACTTCTGTGCCAGAACATCTGACGCGACCTGCGACCAAGACGCCGGAACTTCAAGATCGGCGAGATGAAATACTACCGTTCCATCTGGATTGCGAATCTCACTGGTGGTCTTCGTGAACTCAATTGAGCTGTAAGCGTCTTCATTAGGTCTGGTAAATCGCCGTTCAATCTTCATGTCTCTGCCTCATTTTGCCGTTTAAATACGGCTCTTTAGATAATCAAACAGCGCTCACATCTCTGAAACCTGTTTTGGTCCAGGGGCCTCACCGCCTAGTTCGAAACACTACATTTGGTGTATTTCTCCGCTGCAAGTACTAACTGATCCAAATTCAGCAGAGAGGTCAATGTTTATTTAATCTATTTTCAGCGAAAAACGGCTTGACGCAGAAAACGACCAAATTTCTAACCTTTTGGTTTGGCCGTTCTGCGCGCGCGCACCCTTTTGCAGAACGCACCGATCAAAATCAGCTCGGAAATTTGTAAATATCTCTGCCAGAATTAAAAGAATGCGTAGAACTTGACGCTGGCACCTACTGCAAAAATGGCCGTCGATGTGTTGGTGGGTGTTAAACCTCGAAAGTGGTCGGGGCGGCGAGATTCGAACTCACGACCCCCTGTACCCAAAACAGGTGCGCTACCAGACTGCGCCACGCCCCGACACTGCGGCTTCTTTAGGCAATTGGATTGAGAAAGAAAAGAGGTTTTCACACACAGCCAGGGGTTTTTTCGTCCCCAACCAGTCGGACATGGCCCAAAACCGTATCCGGACTCATTTTCAGTGCTGCGGCAAGCCCTGCATTGATCTCCAAAACATACTGCGCCGGCCCGGTGCTGCGCAATGGCGCCTCATCTCCGGGAATCGCATCTGCGCGAATATTTACCAAGCGCCCTGCGGAATCGAAAAACAGTATATCCAAACCGATCAAGGTGTCTTTCATCCAAAACGACAGAGGGCGTGCGCGCTCATAGACGAACAGCATGGCAGAAAATTTGCCAAGATGCGGCCGGTGCATCAAACCTCGTGACCGCTCGGCCGCATCATCCATAACTTCGACTTGAAATTTAGCGCTGCCCCAAGGCCCAGATAGGTGAACGTGATCTTCCTCGCAATCCGCAGCCCCAATGCTGCCGATAAAACACACAAAAGCAGCGACGATTGCAACGTATCGGCTCATTCTTTCTGCGCAGCCTCCCAGCTTAGGAGCGCAACGGCCGTCAAGCCCCGCTCACCCTCGACCAAACCCGAAAGTCCACAGCAGCGCAAGACACCGATATCCACAAATATGTCCTCAGACTTACCAAACACATTCGCAAACCCGAAACCCTTGGCCTTATCGAACTATTTGATCCACCCCGGCTCTTGCTTAATTTCCGACAGGGCCACATCATCCAGCAGGTCCATTTTTTCATAACCAAATGTGTTAAATGAACTGGGAGAGGCTACAGAAGAGATCTCAGCGGCTTGAATTCCCCGGTCGGAGCGATTGGCAACCACGTTAATCTCAACACCATCTGCAATCAAACTTTGCCCAAAGTTGCGCAGCACGTTGGCATGCAATAAAATACCCATATAAACTTCATCAGAAACGATAAAACCAAAACCTTAAACGGGATCAAACCAATTTAATTGTTCCGGTGAACGTCAAACCGCCATCAACAATGTCTTGGGAAATGGTTATCTTTCAACTTTTCAATTAAACGATTTCAAATACATAATGTGTAACGTGTTATGCCGTAAATTGGTTTAGAACCGCACTCAACCGCATATGCATCTCTCCCAGCCAAAATATCGCAGGCGGATGCTTTAAGTCTGACTGAGAAAGCGCCCTAGTTAGGGCCAGAGGCGCAGCATTGCGCTTGCATCGCCACCACTGTTCGGATGCCTGAACCACACCAAACAGCGTCTAAGGATACAGACGTTGGACAACCCAAGCCGCCTTAGGTGTTGGCCGGGTCCATCGGAAGCGATCATGTAAACGCGCTTCCCCATCGGCCCAAAATTCCATCTCGACAGGTGTGATGCGAATCCCTCCCCAGAAACTCGGCCGCGTCACAGAAGCGCCCTGCTCAGCGCGCACATCTTCAACGCGATCCATCAACACTTGCCGAGACTCAAGCGGTTGCGACTGGAGCGATGCCACGGCGCCAATCCGCGAAAGTGGCGACCGGCTCATGAAATATTCGTCCGCGAGGGGGCCATCTTCCCGCTCCACAAAACCGCGACACCGGATCTGTCGACGCAACGATTTCCAATGAATCACAAAGGCCGCGCTGCCAGCTTCAAAGGCTTCTTGGGCCTTTTTACTTTCGTAGTTGGTGTAAAAAACAAAACCTTCGTCCTCGATAGACTTCAGCAACACAATCCGCGCGTTGGGCATGCCATGACTGTCAACTGTAGACAGAGCCATAGCGTTGGGATCATTCATCTCACCCGCCTCTGCTGCGCTCATCCAATCACGGGCCAGTGCAAAGGGATCATTGCCTTCGAAAATTCCAGTTCTTTTTTCCATGTCAGTGGTAGCCTTTGGGTTGATGCACAGGGGGTGTTCGCTTAGACCATTTACAACATAATTCTCGATGGGGGAAAGTCCAATGGGGTTGATGACCGGAAAACGAGGCCTGATCATGGGCCTGGCAAATGACAAATCAATCGCCTGGGGCATCGCTGAGGCTTTGTACGCCGAGGGCGCCGAAATCGGTGTGACCTATGTGGGAGAAGCGATGAAGAAACGCGTTTTACCACTGGCCGAACAGCTCAACGCGGCCATTGTGGCAGAATGTGACGCAGGAGACCCGGCCTCCATCGCCGCTTTGATGACAGAGGCAAAAGACATATGGGGTCAGATCGATTTCATCGTACATGCCATTGGCTTTTCTGACAAATCAGAGTTGCGCGGACAGTATATCAATACTTCGCGGGACAATTTCCTGATGACAATGGATATTTCTGCCTATTCCTTCACCGCTATTTTGCAAGCGGCTCAGGAGCTTTTGGCGCCCGGTGCATCCTGCCTGACCATGACCTATTACGGCGCCGAAAAAGTTATGCCCAATTACAACGTAATGGGCGTAGCAAAAGCGGCTTTGGAAGCCTCAGTGCGCTATTTGGCCGAAGACTTAGGGCGCCATAATATCCGAGTAAACGCAATCTCAGCAGGAACAATTAAAACCCTAGCCGCCTCTGGCATTGGCGATTTTCGCGAGATAATGAAGTGGAATGAAACCAACAGCCCGTTGCGCCGCACCGTGACCCAGGCGGAAGTCGGCAAATCGGCGCTCTATCTGCTGTCGGACCTCGGGTCTGGTGTGACGGGAGAAATTTTGCATGTGGATGCCGGTTATCATGTCATCGGAATGAAGGGTCTCGAGCTGCCTGAGTAGCAGGCAAAACGAATGTAAAGGTAAGGAAACATCATGTCTGAACGTCTACCACATGAAAAAGGCTTCCATGTCAGCTGGGATCAGATGCACCGAGATTCGCGGGCATTGGCCTGGCGCCTCGATGGCAAAGGCCCAGAGAATGGCGGGTGGCGCGCGATTGTGGCCATTACACGTGGTGGCATGGCCCCCGCGATGATTGTGGCGCGAGAGCTGGACGTGCGCAATGTAGATACGGTCAGCGTGAAAAGCTATCATCATCAAGAACGGGCAGATGCTGTGATTCTCAAGGCACCAGATGCTGATTTGATGGGCGATGGCACAGGTATTTTGGTCATTGATGATTTGGTCGATAGTGGAAAAACTTTGGAGCTGGTGCGCTCAAAATATCCCAAGGCCCATTTCGCGACGGTCTATGCCAAACCACTGGGCCGTCCGATGGTGGATACCTTCATAACCGAAGTCAGCCAAGACACTTGGATCTTCTTTCCCTGGGATATGGCATTGCAATATGTCCAACCGTACCGCGGCACAGATTGATCACCAAGTCTCCACCGCGCGTTTATAACCACAGAAAGAGGTCAGCCGATGCGCCGCAACATCATCATTGATACGGATCCTGGCCAGGATGATGCGGTGGCAATCTTGCTGGCCTTGGCGTCACCGGAGCTCAACGTTCTGGGACTAACCTGCGTTGCAGGCAATGTCCCTTTAGAGCGCACAAGCTACAATGCGCGGCAGGTGTGCGAATTGGCGGGGCGCGCCGATCTGCCGGTGTTTGCCGGCTGTGATCGGCCCATTGGTCGCGGTTTGGTCACGGCAGAACATGTCCATGGCGACAGCGGATTGGATGGGGCGCCCCTACCTGAACCCATCATGTCTGTGCAAAGTACACATGCTGTCGACTTTATTGTCAAAACCCTGCGCGCCGCGCCGCCAAAGACCATCACCCTTTGCCCACTTGGCCCACTGACAAATATTGCCACCGCCCTTCAACGCGCGCCTGACATCGCGGAGCGTATTGCACAAGTTGTCTTGATGGGGGGGGCCTATTTTGAGGTTGGCAATATCACGCCAGCTGCTGAATTTAACATCTATGTCGATCCAGAGGCAGCTCATTCGGTTTTTCAATCCGGCGTGGATTTGGTCGTGGCGCCTTTGGATGTGACGCATAAGGCGCTTACCAGTCCAGAATGGAGCGCCACACTGCGAGCCAAAAACCATCCAGTATGCGACGTGGTGGCCGGCTGGACAGAATTCTTTGAGCGGTTTGATACAGAAAAATATGGCTCTAAAGGCGCGCCGTTACACGACCCATGCGTCATTGCCTATTTGATCGCGCCTAAGCTCTTCTCTGGGCGAAGGATCAATGTCGAGATTGAAACACAATCGGAGTTGACCCGCGGCATGACCGTTGCCGATTGGTGGAGCGTCACAGATCGCCCGGCCAATGCTCTGTTTTTAGGGAACATAGATGCGGGAAAATATTTTGAGCTCATCACCCAAAGATTGGCGGAATTGTGATGCAAGCCACATGGGACAATAGCTATGCGGCCCTGCCATCGCAAATGTTTACAAGGCAAGCGCCTGTGCCGGTTGCGGCACCGGAAGGATTGATTCTGAATACAAACCATGCAGAGGAACTGGGCATCACCTTTGATGGCGATTGGCCAGTATTTTTGGCGGGCAATCAAATTCCTCCGGGCGCAGATCCAATAGCGCAGGCCTATGCTGGTCATCAATTTGGCCACTGGAACCCACAGCTTGGCGATGGGCGTGCGGTTTTGCTTGGAGAAGTGCTCGGACCGCAGGGGCGCTTTGATGTTCAACTCAAAGGCGCCGGGCGCACCACCTGGTCGCGCAATGGCGATGGGCGAGCGTGGTATGGGCCTGTCCTGCGCGAATATTTGATCTCTGAGGCCATGCATGCACTCGGCATTCCCACCACCCGCGCCCTAGCGGCCGTGAGCACAGGTGAAACTATTTTGCGCGAACAAGGCCCCCTGCCCGGTGCTGTCATATGCAGAACGGCCTCAAGCCATATTCGCGTCGGTACATTTCAGTATTTCACCGCCCGCGATGATAAACAAGCGCTGGAGGTACTTTTTCAGCAAGCCATAAAACGCCATTACTCCGAGGCGCAGACCGCCGAGCATTTTTTAAGCGCAGCTGTCGCCGCGCAAGCGCGCCTTATCGCGCAATGGATGGGTGTGGGCTTCATTCACGGGGTAATGAACACCGACAACAGCCATGTGGGGGGGATCACAATCGATTATGGCCCCTGCGCGTTCATGGATGATTTTGTGCCTATGAAAACCTTTAGCTCCATTGACCGGCAAGGCCGCTATGCCTATGGAAATCAGCCCAATTTGGCCGCTTGGAATATGGCGCAATTGGCCACGGCTTTGCTGCCTCTGACAAAGGATCGTGATGCCAGCATCATCCGCTTCACCGAGATTGTACAGGGCTTTGGCGACATCTTCGAGCGTGAGTATTCAAAGGTTTTTTCCCGTAAAATCGGTTTACCCGCCGACCAAGAGACGGATGCGCTGATCGACGGGTTTCTAAAAATGATGGCCGATATTGGGGCAGATTTCACACTGTGTTTTCGGGCGCTGGCCATTGGGGACGCTCATGCACATTTAGGTGCGCATCCGGATTTTGCAGATTGGCATGCCCGTTGGCAGGCGGCGAGACCGGCGCGGGGAAAGTTGGCCCAGGTTAATCCAGCCATAATTCCACGCAATCATCTGATCGAGGCTATGATCGCTGACGCGGTTGCCGGTGATATGCGGCTGTTCCATGCGTTGCATGGCGCGCTTAAAACACCATTTTCGCACTGTGAAACCCCAAGGTTTATCGCCGCCCCAAGCCCGCAAGAAGTTGTAACAAAAACTTTTTGCGGCACTTGACCGTAAAGCTTTGGCGGATTGTTATCGCATTTGGTTTTTAAATGCTTTGCTAGAAGCACTGCTAGGGCGACTTTTTTTTGAGCAGGAACTGAGTTCAATCCGCCTATTTTAACTGCGACCTATATTGTGGTTTAGCTCTCTATCATCGTACAAAGCAACACCGTTGTGTCATTGGCCCGGCGGGTGGAGGATAATCCTGATCCGCGCTGAGGTTGGCCGGGCACTTGGGGCGTGGGTGACGATATGGCGAAAGATATTATTCAAAGATGCGAACAAAATGGGCTTCGCATGACCGATCAACGTCGCACCGTTGCGCAAGTCTTGGAAGACTCCCAAGATCATCCGGATGTAGAAGAGCTCTATGCGCGTGCGCTTGAACTTGATCCACGCATATCAATCGCTACGGTCTATCGCTCCGTTAAATTGTTCGAAGAATCAGGCATTCTCGAGAAGTTAGAGTTTGGCGATGGTCGGTCGCGTTATGAGGATGCAGAGCGTGACCATCACGATCACTTGATCGACATGAACAGCGGTGAAGTAGTTGAATTCATCGACCCAGATATTGAAGCGTTGCAAGAAAAAATTGCAGAGCGGTTGGGATACCGTCTGAAAGGGCATCGTTTGGAACTTTATGGCGTGCCCATTAAGCGCAGCGACGATGTCTGACAGTATAAAAAGCGAAAATCTGCTCGGTATCGCTTTTATCATCCTGGCTATGGCCGCCTTTGCGGTGGAAGATTCGTTAATCAAACTTCTCTCGACCCGCCTGTCGTCGGGTCAAATCCTAGTGATGATCGGTTTTGGCGGCACGCTGAGCTTTTATACCTGGAGCCATCATAGAGGTGAGGGATTGACGGGGGCGATGATCCGCAATCCCTGGGTCATTGGCCGCACCCTGTCTGAGCTGGTCGGGACTGCGTTTTTTGTGCTCGCCTTAGCGGTTGTGCCCATTACCACTGTCTCAGCCATCATTCAGGTCAGCCCGCTTTTGGTGACCTTGGGCGCCGCTGTTTTGCTGCGCGAGAAAGTGGGGCTCCGGCGCTGGAGCGCGATTTTTGTGGGTCTGTTCGGCGTTGCGGTGATCCTAAGACCTTGGTCTACGGCTTTTGAGGCCTCGGCACTTTTAGCACTCATGGGGGTGATCGGCCTCTCCGCGCGCGACGTGGCGACCCGGCGCATTGCAAAATCCACACCCAGCTTGGCGCTCGCGACATTAGGGTTTGGCGCCACCATCCCAGCAGGATTGATCCTTTTGATCTTCGATCCACGCTTCATTTGGCCCACGTCGTCAGAAGCACTGCTGATTGCAGTCAGCATTTTGATCGCCATCGGCGGATATTACTGCATTATCGCTGCCATGCGTATCGGTGAGGTCTCCGCCGTGGTTCCTTTTCGCTATTCGCGATTGTTATTCGGGGTAACCATTGGCGTGTGGTATTTTGGCGAAGTACTTGACCGTTGGACACTCATCGGTTCGGCCATTGTTGTGCTATCGGGCCTCTACGCCCTGTGGCGTGAAGCGCAACTGCGGTAGAATTGCGTCAAATCGCTCTTTCACCTGCCTGTCCCTCTTGTTAAACCCCGCGCAACAGTAACTTATCGGAGCTTCATCCATGTCCACCATTATCGATATTCACGCCCGCGAAATTCTTGACAGCCGGGGCAACCCCACGGTTGAGGTCGATGTGATCTTAGAGGATGGAACTCTCGGCCGCGCCGCCGTACCGTCAGGTGCCTCAACCGGCGCCTATGAGGCGGTTGAGCTACGTGATGGCGATAAAACCCGCTATATGGGCAAGGGCGTGTTGACGGCGATCGAAAATGTGAACGGTGAGATAGCCGATGCGTTGATTGGCTTTGAAGCCGATGAACAGGTTGCGATTGACCAGGCCATGATTGAAATGGACGGCACACCCAATAAATCCCGCCTGGGTGCGAATGCGATTTTGGGGGTTTCCTTGGCCGTTGCGAAAGCTGCTGCCGATTATTGCGGCCAG
>Ga0206677_10002074_pt1 | contig 18139 bp, 15 predicted proteins | sample M130m12015metaG_FD_155475 | JGI IMG/M metagenome (GOLD analysis project Ga0206677, IMG submission 155475) | Ammonia-oxidizing marine archaeal communities from Monterey Bay, California, United States - M1 30m 12015 | ecosystem: Environmental > Aquatic > Marine > Intertidal zone | place: USA...
AGACCAAATCAGTACCGTATTCCTTCCGCAAGAATGGAATCTTTTACTTCACAAGACGGGTGCCCCAAGATCTGCGGGCGCATTACAGCACAAGGCGCATTGCCTTCTCTCTAAAAACCCGGTCGGCGAAAATGGCCATCGTGCGTGCACAAACGACCTCCACCAAACTTGATCAACATTGGCATTTCTTGCGTGTTAACAGCTTTGAGCATCCGGCATTTGACAACTTTAGGGCCACGTCAAGAAAACGCTCAAGCTCACCGCACGAGCGATATGAGAAAAAACATCAAATTAAAGAGGTGATCGAGCACTACCTGAAGCACAAAGGCCAAAACAAAAGTAAGACTTTCCAAGGATCCCTGAATCGTGCGTTTCGTTACCTAAAGCAGAGCTCTCAAAAGGCTTACTTAGAAGACTTTAGAAAAGCGGACGCTACAAAATTTAGAGACTTTTTATTTGCCAAAAACCTTGCAGGACCTTCCGTAAAGCGCGTCTTTAGTACGATCAGGGCAGTTTTTAATTTCTGCATTTCAGAATTTGATATCAAGATGTCTAATCCGTTCACGAACGTCTTTATAGACAGACAATTGGGTTCACAAAAAAGACAACCCATTCCCATTCACGATATTCGTCATGTCCAAAGTAAAATCTCAAAGATCAATGACGAACCCAGATTACTTTTGGGATTGATAACTGATACTGGTATGCGCTTAGCAGAAGCAGCCGGGCTTGCAAAAGATGATATTCATCTGGGCGATCGCCCATTTATTCAGGTAAAACCGCACCCATGGCGAAGCTTAAAAACAAAAAGCAGCGAAAGACGAATTCCACTTGTTGGCAACAGTCTTTTTTGTGCTGAAAAATTAGTGAAATATTGTGAGGCAGTCAGATTGTTCTCTCAATATAATAAGCAAGAAAAAACCAATGCAAATTCAGCAAGTGCTGCACTGAATAAATGGCTAAAAAATGTGATTGGAAAGGAATATACCGTTCATGGTTTCAGACATTCTTTTCGCGACAGGCTTAGAGCGGTAGAGTGCCCTTCAGAGATTATCGATCAACTGGGTGGATGGCATACTGATGGTGTTGGGCATCAATACGGGAAGGGTTTTCCTGACGAGATTTTGATTAAATGGATGAAAAAGCTTGAATAGCCGACCGGGTTTTTAGAGAGAAGGCAATGCGCCTTGTGCTGTAATGCGCCCGCAGATCTTGGGGCACCCGTCTTGTGAAGTAAAAGATTCCATTCTTGCGGAAGGAATACGGTACTGATTTGGTCTCCATTTTGGTCTACACCTTGCAGTCAGTTGCAATTTATAGAGACTTATCAACTAGTTGAAATATCTTTTGGTGCCCAGGAGATGTTTGGTTCCTCGCGTAGGCGCCAGCTTCTAAGTTAAGTCCCTAATACAAAGGTTAATTGAGCTTCATCGTTCATATCAAGGGGCAAAAAATGGTCTACGATTTGGTCTACGATGATAGTTTGAGGGTGAGCTTGGAGGTGCATAGCTTCTCTGGTGGGCGCTGGGGACCCGGCCAGCCCCTTTTTGCGTCGTGAGTGTTCTGTGCTTAGAGCTGCGAGGATACGTTGAAATTCCAGTCAACGGTTGACGGAAATTTGCAATGCTCAAGAAATGCGTGCTGATACTCAACCTAGCCGGATGAGCAGCTAAGGGTTTCCTAAATGTTGACAAAAGTGCCAGGACCGTCAACTTTTCGTCAACATTTTTGTACTTATGATCGGCACGGCGAGTTCGATCATAAATGACCATATGAACAGAACCGCTGAAATGATCGAAGAGAACGCCTCAAACTCATTCGCCGAAGCCGATATTAAAAAAGTGCTTGGCTATATTAAGCAGACCGGGGAAAAGGGCATTAAGCTCAGCTCTGGCTGTAATTTTAGAACAGGGTACTCGTAAGAAGTTGTCCGCATTCAGCATGAAAAATTACATCAAAGTTCAAGGCTTCAATACAAGTCTGCCAGCAACCTTCCCGCTTTGTAAATCTTCCAGTGCATCCGCTGCTTCATCCAATGGGCGATTTGTGATTGGTATTGATAAATCCATTCCGTTCTGCACAAGTCCGACCAATTCGCGGAATTCCTCTAACGTTCCCACATAGGAGCCCGAAACACGGAGCATTCGAAACGCCAAGGGCGGTAGTGACATTGAATATGCGCCACCAAACAACCCAACATGCACATGGTGGCCGCCTTTGCGCAGCAATGACAGGCCGAACTCCATGGTTTGGGGCAAGCCAACGAAATCAAGTATAGCTGCGATGCCTCGGCCATCATCTGTTTGGGCCGCAGTTTTGAGGTCCTTTGCCGCGCTGTCTCTTGAGGGATCAACAATTAAATCGGCCCCCATCTGCACTGCTATTGCCCGCTTTTCTGCGTCGAGTTCCGAAACGACGATGCGCGCTTTTGACATGTACTTAAGAATGCGAACCGACGTTAGGCCAAGCCCCCCGGCACCTAAGACAACAACCGTGTCCCGTTCCGTCAACCGGTCTGGTTGAATTTTACGGATCGCACTGAAAGTGGTCAGACCTGAGCACGCCAAAGTACAGGCCAAATCTGCCGATATTCCGCTATGATCCACCAAGAATTTGGGATGGGGCACAATCACATGATCGCTGTACGCCCCGTTTACGCGTGTTCCGATAATTTTGGGGGCATCACAAATTTGCGTCAGGCCGTTCTGGCAGGGTTCGCAGGATCCGCAATTGATCCAAGGGTAAATTGCATAGCTTTTCCCAGTTTCGATGCCTTGTGCTTCGGAGCCCGCAGCGATAACTGTGCCCGCTGGTTCATGGCCCATTGTAAAGGGCAAATGGACACCACGTTCCTCGATTTGGAATTTCTGGTCATTTCCTAAGTCAAAAAAACCTTTCCAGATGTGCAAATCACTGTGACACACACCGCAGGCATCGACACGGACCAGAACCTCTGATCCTTGCGGCGTGGGTGTTTCGCTTTCGCGCAATTCCAAGGGTTCGCCCCATTTGATGATTTGCATGGATCGCATGGATTTGCCTTTCAGAGAGTCAGCTTCTTGGTCACAATTTGCCCAAGTTGGCTGGAAGGGTCTTTCAATTGTTCTACAACAGTTGCGTGGTTGGCATCATGAATGCAGGTAAGCGTGCTGGTGCTGCCAGGGCGTTTCCAATAGGTGGCTTGCTCGCTGCTTTGGCGGCTTAATTCCTCTGGCTCCGCACCGCCAAAAACCAGCTCACCGCAGCAGGGTAACGCAGAAACGGCTTCGGGTGCCGGAAATTTCTGTAAGGTTCCTGCGTCCAAGAAACCAATCTCATTTAAGAAAGACGCTGCTATGGGGCGCAGATCATAGATACCGGAAATGCCAATCATGGCACGAAACTGTCGGCCTACATGGGTTGTCACTTGTGCTGCCAGCTGAGCGCCTGCTGAATGACCGCACAGCACGATTTTGCCTGGATCGCCACTGTATTGCGCGATATTCCCAAGCACCCAACGGACGGCATCACAGGCATCTTCAATGATCTGTTCCAAGCTAGCATCCGGGAGCAATCGATAATTTGGGACAACTGTGATCGCGCCAGCCACCTCTGCTGTAACTGCGACAAACCCAAATTGGGATTTGTCCATCATGCGCCAATATCCTCCATGGAAAAAGACCAAAACTGGGGCATCTGGTCTGACATTTTCTGGTAGAAACACATCCATTTTTTGGCGGGGATGATCCCCATAAGGCAGATCAAGATGCATACGGCCTACTGCATGCCGCGTTGCGCTTAAAGCCTTGAATTCTTGGATCTTATCGTCCCATTCGGGCAGATACCCTCGGACAAAATACTGTGCATCTAATGCGGCGCAATCATATTCTAGAAATACACTCATTGGGACAATGCCTGTTCAAAAAGGGTAACATAAAGATCTATCGTCATGGGTGTTGGGTTGGTGGCAGTACACATGTCGTTCATACAATGGATCGCCATATCTGGGATCATTTGCTTCGTGATACCCATTGAACTCAGCGAAAGGGGCAAACCCAGCTGCTGGTTTAACTCGGTGATTGCATCCGCCAGGTCAGCCGATGCATGCAATCCCATCGCCATTCTTATTTTAACATAGTTGTGTTCGGCCATATCCGCATTGAACCTGATGACATGCGGTAACAGCACGGCGTTAAGGGTACCGTGATGTAGCTTCAATGTTTGATCCTTGCCACAGGCATGGCTCATCGCGTGAACAGCACCTAGGCCTTTTGAAAAGGCCATAGCGCCTTGCGTGGAAGCCATCAACATATCACTGCGGGCCTGTCGATTGCCCCCGTCTTTTACAGCTGATACTAGAGCAGCACGGCCAATGGATCGGACCAAACCATCCATACCAATTACTTCGGAGTTTGGGTTTTCAATGGGTGAACATATGGCCTCAATACAATGGGTGACGGCGTCCATTCCGGTGGCGGCGGTCAGCAACGGTGGCAAACCTAGGGTCAACTCCGGGTCCAACAGGGCGAGTTTGGGGATCAGATGGGGGCTGGCCACGATCCTTTTTTCACCATTGTTCAGGATTAAAACACTAGCGCGCGCCACTTCAGAGCCAGTGCCGGCCGTAGTTGGAATCGCAACCATAGGCGCTACCACGCCAATTAGTGCCGCGCCACCCATATGTGTGGTAAAACTTTCTAGCGGAGCATCGTGCGTGGCGCATAAAGCGACCGCCTTGCCCAAATCAAGCGATGATCCACCGCCCAAGGCAATCACCCCGTCGCAATTTTCAGCCTTGTAATGCTTGGTTGCAGCCATCACAGCTGCCTCATTCGGGTTTGGGGGTGTGTCCGAATACACTGCGGGTACAGTGGCCAAGTGTTCAAGCACCTGATCCAGCAAGCCACTATTTATGATCCCGACATCGGTACAGACCAAAGGTCGCGAAATTCCAAGGTCCTGTAGCGCCGAAGACAATTGCCCAATTGCACCGAACCCAAAAATACTCGGCGCGTTGTTCGCTATGGTTACGGTTCCAAAGTTTTTCATATTACCCAAACCTGTCCAGGCGAATTTGCGTAGGCGACAGGCCGAACCTTTCTTGCAACGCCGCCTCTGTGGCATTGACCATTATAGGTGGGCCCGCCACAAAACATGTGTGTTCTTCCCACATTTCTTTTGAATTCATCTTAGAAAACGCCAAGTTGTGTACATACCCAAACCCGATCTTCAGGTTGGTATATTTCGGGTGATCTCCTGCAACTCCGTCTCTTTCGGAATAGACGATCGTAACTTCGATCTGGCCGGAACTGCGTCGAACGATGTCAGACAATCGGTCTAGGCAGAAATCATCTGCCGGATTTCTGAGGCCAAAAAACACTTGTACGCGGTCGCTGATGAAATGTTCCGTGTCCAAGACGGATTGCATCACCGCTAAAATGCCCGCAATACCGCTGCCGCCTGCAATGGCGACAATGTCTTTGTCTTCGTGATTGTGGTTCAGACACGCACGGCCTAAAGGGCCAAAAACCTCGACACTTTGGCCAATTTCCACGCTTTCAAATAGATGTTCAGATACAACTCCGTTGGGCAAATGTTTGATGAGGAACTCAATCTCACGGGCATTCGTCCCGATGTGACACATGGAATAGGCCCGCCACCCTTTGATATTAGGAAAACGCAGCATGGCAAACTGCCCAGCCACAAATTGGAAATCCCGATCAAGCGCCAGTTTGAAGAACGCGACATCCGAGTTGATCCTGATAAACTCCAGCAAGGTTGCGTTGGCATAATCTGGACGTGGATATCCATCCGATTGTTGCTCAAGGCGACCAAACAGCCGAAGCGTAGCGTCAGAACAGCTCGTGGTTTGGCACGTCAAAATGCGTGCGGCACCTTCAGGAATATGATCCTTGCCAGGTGCATGGGTCCATAACTCAGCTACATCGCCGTCAATCGGTTGTGCTTGGCAGGTTCCGCAGGTTCCGCTGGCGCATTCATGTGGCAAAGCCCAACCTTGCCTCAGCCCTGCAAATAAAATGCTCTCACCTGCGGCAACATCGATGTGCGCACTGGAGCGTTTGGTTTTCAGCGTGACTTTCATTTGGGCCAAGGTGCTGCTGCTACACGTGCCGCTTCGCTGCGGGCTTGTTTGGCTGTGGCGACATCATCTAAGCTGTCACAAACACCTGCAAGTTTTTGCCAGGTGCCATAACTGTTTTGATGCAGCGAAACCCTTTCTTGCAACAAGGATTTTGCCAACGGCAATTGCTGTGCTTTGATCGCCGCATCCACTAGATAGATATTGAACACATCCCGTTGCGCGTGGCTTCCGCCGATGGGCTGATACTCGTATCTAAGGGGCATTAAACGATTGACAGCTGATGCGAAATCACCGCGATAGTAATCACGAATTGCGGCGCAAACAGGCGCCGCAATGTTTTCTGCAACATGGGCATTGGTTGTTGGGGCGTTCGTTGCATAGCGCGACAATGAAGAAATTTGCTTGTTAATTTCATCCATTTGCCCGGTGCTGCCAAATGCCATTGTGTAATGCGGTTCAGTAAACAATAGCACATGATCGCCGTTGCGTTCCGCAGACACAGTTGCCAGTGCGTCCCAGCGGTCACCAACATCAACGCCAAATGAAACTAACCTCGCCAGCAGAGAAGCGGCATTTTGAACATCCAGATAGAACTTGGAACTGTCTGGCCAAACTGCGTCATCATAAAGTTCTAGCACACGCGCATATTCACCTTTTTCCAAAGCGAACAAAGCAGTATGCCACCACAAATGATCCTTAAAGGGATTGCGGTCCCCCCATTTTGTCAAAGGTTGGTTCAACCAGGCAAGACCTTGCTGTAAATCCCCTTGCATTTCATAGACATGGGCCACCGCATGAATTGCCCACAAATCGTCAGGATGGCGTTCAACCGCTTCGCGCCCAAGCATCTCTGCACGCGTATAATCACCAACTTCTTCCAATGCGAAGGCATACATCCCCAGCATCTGGGCATATCCGGGCATTGAAGATTTCCAAGCAGGCATTACCCGTGCGGCGGCATCGCGCATATGCGCAGCCCGGCCCAGCCAGAACAGGGAAAAATGCTGGAGCTTAAGCGCCAAAATATCCAATGGCTCTGAAATAAGCACCATATCCCAATTATGGCAGGCCAGATGGGTATCTTTCTCGATCCATGCTTTCAGCGCCGCTAAATGCCCCGTTTCGCGGGCATTTAAACCGCCACGCTGACGTAGATGGTCAACGCAAGCCTGAGCACCCGGAACAGTAGTCTGGGAACCCAAGGACAGCAACAAGAAACCCTTGAGCAAATGGGCCATCGCAAATTCCGGTGCATCTTCGCATAGGGCTTTAAGTTTCGGAAAGGCTGTGGTGCGATAATCAAGGTAATCGGCGGTAATTTCGTCAAAAATGGCGGCTTGTTTGGCATTAGCTCCTGTCAGGGCAACGCCGCGTGCATCAAAAACCATTACGCTGTCACCATTCGAATATAGATTTTCCCATCGTCAACCTTGGTTTCAAACACTTCAATCGGTGACGAAACGGGCGCGCTAAGTGCTTTGCCGGTTTTGATGCAAAAGCGCCCCTGATGCAGTGGGCATTCGATCACTTCACCCACCACCACACCTTCGGACAAATAGGCATCGCCGTGAGTGCATTTATCGCTGGAGGCATAGAATTTCCCCTTTGCTCGATATATCGCGATTTCTTTGCCTGAGATCTCTAATGGCATCACGTCTTCCTCTTCGACTTCTTCTGCGTCGATTGCAAATGTCCATTCCTCGCTCATTTGCCCTACCTCTTCAGTCAATATCACTGGGGTTTGTATTGGGTGACATCATGCTCCCTCAGTATAATGTGCAACTATTCCACGGGTGGATTAGATTTGCGTTTTGGGAACACCCCAGACAGGTGCCGGGTCAAGATTTCCCACTGGACCGCGATATAGCCCTTGTCCACGGGGTTCATTTTATCCCCGACTGCTTCATGCAGACCTTTAAGCTGATGAAATGGCACAGATGGGGCAAGATGATGTTCGCAATGATAAGACATGTTCCAACAGAAAAACCGTGTCAGGCGATCGGTCGTTACGGATCTTGCATAAGTCACGAGGTTCGCCTCTTCCGCGCATCCTGTGTGATCCGCGACACGCAACATCCTTGCTACTGGCACACCAATCACAGTTGGGATCAACCAGAAAAGTGCCACAGCCCAAGTTTGAAAATAGATTGAGCCGATCAGCAACGCCGCATAGATACCCAACATAAGACGCGCCTCGAAATAGATACGGGGCAATTCTTCATCGGGTACAAATTGGCGGTTAAACGGGTGCATGTATCCAAAGGCGTGGCGAAACAGCCAGCCAAAGTTCTTGATCCACAGATGCACAGCGGACACGTAATAGATATATTCAATCAACGAGCGCGGCGCAGGTAAAACCAATTCTGGGTCTTTGCCGGGGACCTGTGCGTAGGTGTGATGCCCCGCATGATCATAACGAAAATAAATCGGTGGCCAGATAGTGACTATACCACAAAACCACAACACGGACTCGTTGATCCAACGGGTGCGAAAGGCCGTCCCATGGCTGGTTTCATGCAAGGGCGCAAACAAGTGGCTCAGCATAATTCCGTGCAGAAACATTGCGGGCCATAGTAACCAGCCCGACCCCAACGCCAGATAGACCAGAATACCAGAAACGCTGATAAATCCTAACAATCCAAAGAAATAAAGCAAACCCGGCAAGTCCCGCCGTTTGGTGAAGGGTTTAAGCGTTTTACGATCCACGATCTCTCTTTGGCGTCGCAAAAGATCCGCATTTGCATCAACTGTCGTCATCAAATTTCTCCAAAACTAAAACAAGCCTCCCGATCTTGAAATAAAATAGACAGCGAGTTAACTTCAGTCAAAGCAATCGTCTTGAAGTATATCATCAATTCGGCTTAAGTAATAAAATGCAACTTAAACAGCTCAAAACCCTAATCGCCATTGCCGACACAGGCAGTTTCCACGCGGCAGCAGAAGTTGTTTGTATTACACAATCTGCGGTGAGTATGCAGATGAAAAACCTTGAAGAACAATTGCAAATCGAACTGTTTGAACGCTCGGTACGTCCGCCGCGCCTCAGTAATTCTGCTCAGCTTATTCTGGAACAGGCCCGCAAGATCGTTGAGCTGAGCGATAACCTACTGGAAACATCCCCAGTTGCGGGTCAATTTTCGGGGTTTATTCGCATCGGTTCGATCCCTGGCGTTTCTTTTATGTTGCCCGATACACTGTGCTTATTGCGGGACAAATACCGAGATTTACAGCTGCGTGTCTTTTCGAATTACACGGATGAGCTGATAACACAGGTTTTAACAGGCAAATTGGATGCTGCGGTGGTGACTCAGCCAAGCGAACTGGATGCACATCTTACGTCCCGCCAAATTCTTGTTGAGCCAATGGTAGTTTTGGCTCCAAAAGACATGACAGGCACCAGCGACGAAGTTCTATTAAAGACACAGCCTTTGATCAGTTTTAACCGCAAAGCCGAAGTTAGCAGACGCATCGAAGAAGCCTTGCTTCAGCGACGCATCAAAGTAGACCCGATTATGGAAATGGACACCCTTGAAACTTTTCAAATGATGATTCAGCGGGGATTGGGCATTGGCATATTGCCTGTTTCATCTGTTCGAAAACACCTGCGGGACGAGCTTTATATCGTACCTTTTGGCACCCCGCCGCTTACCCGTAAAATCACGTTGATACAGCGCAGTGATCACCGGCGCGTGTCGCTCCTTGATGCGTTTTATTCAACAATGGTGAACGTAGCAGGAGAGCAGCGACGGGACACTGTTCCTTACCCGATCCTATTGCAACAATAATGTTGGCTACAAGAGCATTCGGGCAAATGAGCTCTAACTGCGGGGATGATCTTTGGGCTTTTCCGCCACCATTGGGTAACGAGCACGCCCCTTTACGGCTGTCGGGCTGTTACCTGTGCGCAGATATTGCTTTGTCGCGTCAAAGTTGGGCTGGAAATCCCAAGGCCGCGTTGTGCCTTTCATCAGGATACGCTGTACAAAATGGCGACGTTGTTGGCTGGCGATTATATCTTCTTTTAATTCGACTGGATCCCAACGGCGCAATATTTCTGCAACCATTTCAGCCGCTTTATCCGCATGGGCGGGATCTTCGCATAGGTTTTTCAACTCATTCGGGTCGTCTTCCAAATTGAACATCATGCCCGGATCGGTTTCACAATAGATGTATTTCCACGCCCCCTGTCGCAGGATCAACGCGGGCGCATAAGTGCCCTCGGCGGTGAATTCGATCATCACTTCATCAGGGTCAGATACAACTTCCCCGTACAACATGGGAGCCAAGGATTTCCCATCGATGGCGTCTACAGGTTCGGGTGTTTCATCTTCCGAAGCCAAATCAACAAAGGTTGGCAACATGTCCATTAAAGATACCAAACGCTTTTCAACAACGCCTTCGACACCACCGGGTGCCGCGACGATCATTGGGATGCGGACAGACCATTCAAAAGGGTTAAATTTATACCACATCCCCCGCTCGCCCAGCATATCACCATGGTCGGCGGTAAAGATCACAACAGTTTTGTCTGCTAACCCGCTTTCATCCAGTACGTTTTGCAAACGCCCAACCATGTCATCCATGTAAGTTACCATCCCGTAATAGGCATGACGTGCGTTGCGGATGTCTTCATCACTCACATCATGTTCATCATTGCGGATCAGATAGTAATAGCGCTGTGACCACGGATCGCGTTCTTCAACAGGCTTACCTGTCACTGTCGGCATGTTGATCTTATCGTGGTCGTACAGGTTCCAGTATTTCGACTGGGTGGTGAATGGATTGTGCGGATGAGTGAAGCTGACCGCCAGAAAGAACGGCTGATCTGGGCTGTTACGGGCGTAATCCCACAATTTTACCTCTGCCTGATGGCAGGCTTCTTCGTCATAATCGATTTGCAAAGACCGTTCACTGATGCCTGCCTCGACCACGGACCGCATGGACATGCCTGACGGTGGCAATTGATGGCCTTCGGCAAGCCAATCTGGTGTCCAGCCGAAATCTGACGGATAGATATCTGTGGTGACGCGTTCCTGAAACCCGTGCAGCTGGTCGGGCCCAACAAAATGCATCTTGCCGCTGAGGCAGGTATGATAGCCTTGATCCACCAAATAATGCGCAAAAGTTGGAACCTGCGCTGGAAACTCTGCCGCATTGTCATAGGCCCCAACACGCGAAGATAATTGTCCTGACATCATTGAGAACCGCGAAGATGCACAAATCGGATTATTGCAATAGGCATTTTGGAACACCACCCCACGGGCGGCCAGTTTGTCCAGGTTTGGTGTTTTAACCACAGGATTTCCATAATGGCTCAGCGCAAAGGCTGTCATTTGATCTGTCTGGATGAACAGAAAATTAGGCTTCTGAGGGCGGGTCATATTAAGTTCTCCAAGTTATTGAATTAACTGTTGGGCAACAAAAGGGTCGCCGTCCAAGGAGACCATGTAATGAAGACCCAAAGTAGGATAAGGGGAATTAGAATTTTAAGGATGTTGCGCATGACAGAGGGGTACGGAACACCCATCACCCCCGACACGACAAACAGGTTCAGCCCATAGGGTGGCGTGATAAATCCAATGGTTGTGCCCACAACAAAGATCACCCCCCAATGGATCGGATCGATACCAAAATGATCCGCAATCGGCGCAAGAATAGGTCCTAAGATCAACACCACAGCGGTGGATTCCGTAATTGCCCCCACCATCAAGATGATCCCCATCATGATTAGGATAGACAGACTAGGGCTGTAGATTGCACCTAGTTCGGTGATCCAGTTTTGCAACAACTCGGGCAGACCCATTACGGATGCGACCTGTTGGAATTGAACGGAAAAAACAACCAATGGCACGATCATCCCAGTCAATTGGGCGCTTTGCAGTAATATCTTTGGCAACTCCCTTAGCTTCAGTTCTCCGCTCATGAAAACCGCAGCAATCATGCAATAGAGCGTGACGACGCCCGCCGCCTCGGTCGGGCTGAAATAACCCCAATAGATGCCAAAAAGGATAATCCCAATTGCGATGAAACCCATCCAAGCCTTAACCGCGTTCGACCCTATTTCAACAATACTCAGCGAACGAAAGCCCTTGGACGGCTCGTTTTCGTGCGTCAGAAATACCGCGCAACTGACCAGTACAAGTACCATTAAAAGGCCCGGAATGATGCCACCAACAAACAAGTCAACAGAGCTTACATCAACGGTCACGGCATAGATTAGGAACATCACACTCGGCGGAATAATGACGCCAACGGTGCCACCCGCGGCGACCAATGCTGCTGACAAGCCGCGATCCACGCCTTGTTTGTCTAATTCGGGTCCGAGCAAGCGGCCCATTGTAGCGGCTGTCGCGGCGTTAGAACCGCTTACAGCTGAAAACAATCCACAGGACACCATTGTTGTGGCGGCGGTGGCCCCTGGTAAAAACGGCACCGTGGAGCGTGCAAAGGTCACAAGTTTTTTCGATATGCCGCCCGCCGTCAGAAGATCGCCCGTTGCCACAAACAAAGGCACAGCAAGGAAGACATAAATCTGCACCGCTTCATTAGCGGTTAAACCAACATTGATCAGCGGGAATTCAACAACGAAATAGGAGGTCGCAATCACCCATCCCGAAATAACCAATAAAACGGGGGTCCCTGTGAGGAACAGTGCAACTGAGATCAAAGTTATCAGCGTAGCATAATCCATACGATTGATTTTTCCTATTTGACTCGGGTTTGATTGGATCTGTTACCCGAACGTGGATGAGTTTTCTGTCTGCAAGTCTTCTGGTTTTGAATCGGTAAGCAGCCAGTAAAGCTGTTGCAATATACGGACGACCGAAAACGCCCACCCCAGTGGAACCGCCAAAGAGGCCGCAGCGAGGGGGATATCAGTGCCAAAAACCGTGCGCCCAAGACGCAGATCCGTTTGCACCACTTTGTAAGAAGTTACGATAACGACACCGCCAATGATCAACCAGATAACATAGTCCATCATCTTCAGATATCTTTGCACTGTGGGTGGAAACTTCTCTCGGAACGTCAATAGGGCAAGCTGATTGTCGTTCCGAAGGTTTGCAGACATAGCAAACCAAGCAAGCCAGACAAAGGCATACATGGCCACGTCAGGACCCCACCCAAACTGCTGCCCGGTCAACATGCGCCTAAGCGTTTCCAAACTTACCACAAGGATCAAGGTGGTGTAGCTGATTAACATGGCAGCTTTTTCGATGTGGGTGATTATCTTGTCAAACATTCTGGCTCCGGGGTTTTGGCGTATTTACATTGTAAAGGCGGAAAAAACCGCGGCAACTAAAGCCATCATTTTAATTTGTGAAAATCATGCAGCGCGGCTAAGCGCTGCATGATTTGAAAGCAGCGTTATAGCCACCATTTTTGCATATTGATCGGTTTTCCTGCCAACCCGTCGGCTTGCTCTTTCATTGCTGCAAACACGTCAAAACCAGCGATCTTGTCCATGCCAGACCGCATTTTTCCATACATATCCATGTTGGCTTCAACACCACCAACCGTTGCAAAGCCGGCTCGCTCTTCGTCAGTCAAGCGCACATCTTTCATAGGAAGCTTTTGATAATTGCTGTCCGCTGCCGGCGCGTTGCCGCTACCAACAATCGCATTATTTGCATTTTCACCCGCCTCATAAGCAACTTTTTGTGCTTCCCAAGACGCTTCATAGACCACTTCTTTCAATCGATCCGGCAATTTGTCAAAACTTGCGCTGGATATAAAAGCAGGGCAAACACCAGGTGAGAAATTTATATCGATGGCCTGTGCCGAAACAGCAGTCATTCCATACCCTGCCGCCGCAGATGGGAATGTTTCCATGGCATCTACAACACCAGACTTCATCCCTTCCAGCGTTTCAACCCACGCCAGTGGAATTGGGTTCATACCAAGACTTTGGGTAAAGTTCTGGAACATTTCACTGACTGAGATACGGATTTTAGCGCCTTTTAACGCGTCGGGTGTACGGATTTCATCCCGATCACTATACTTTAAGCCCATATAGATACTGCGCATGTCCCCATAGTAGCTCAGCATTTCAACACCGTATGTGCTGCGCAAAATGCCACGATAAGACTTTTCGCTTTCAGGACTAAACAGGTAGTTAAAAATCTCTGTCCGGCCTTTCCACAACATCGGCCAGTCAATTGCATTGGAATAGGCCAGAACAGAACTAAGGTTTGTGGACGATGCAGTCCCCATATCTAGAACGCCGTTTGCAACTTTCTGCGCACAGGTATTTTCTGCGCAGGCTTGCCCCTTATCAATCAATTGAATAGCGAGTTCGCCATCGCTCTTTTCTTGAATAGCTGTCGCTAATGTATAAACACCACTTTCCAAGAACCCATCAGCCTTGGCACTGACCAAAGTGCCAAACCGCAATGTATGCGCAGCCGTTGTCGAAGCATGCGCTTGGCCAACAACATATTTTCCCAAATTCGGCATGAGACCTGTCGTGGCAACTCCGGCCGCAGCATATCCCAGAGCCATCAAACCATAGCGGCGTGTAATGTCGACTTTTTCTGTTTTAGTAAGTTTTCGATTAGTCATTAGATAATTTTACTCCCAGTTAGATTCAATTTCCGTTACCTTACATCAGACATGTTGAAACAAAACAAAGCCAGCAAGACTTCTTCACCAACATCTTAAGTTTTGTTGAAGAAGTTGGTTGCTGAACTAAGATCCGTTGAACCCAGATGTGAATTAACCCAATATCTTTTCATCAGATATTCTGAAGTAATTGTTTAGTTATATGAATTTGCCTTGTGATGGTCGCGGGAATAATCAAACGCTCAATATGTAAAAATTTGGAACCAAATGGCGCGGATGTGAAAAAATTCAACGATTATCCTAGTGCAAAATCTCAGGGTCCACTATCGGGCATTAGAGTTTTAGACTTGTCCCGTATATTGGCCGGCCCAACGTGTACACAATTGCTTGGCGATTATGGAGCAGACGTAATAAAAATTGAAAAACCCGGTGTGGGGGATGATACTCGCGCTTGGGGTCCGCCCTACGTTACTGGTGTCACTGGTGAACCAACAGCCGAAAGCGCCTATTATCTGTGTGCTAACCGTAACAAAAGATCTGTTGCTGTCGATATATCAAAGCCGGAAGGCGCTGATATAGTCCGCGCATTGGTTGCCCATTGTGACGTGGTTGTAGAAAATTTTAAAGTTGGTGGACTGGCTAAATATGGACTTGATTACGAGAACTTAAGAAAGTGCCACCCTAACCTAATCTACTGCTCGATCACTGGGTTTGGGCAAACAGGACCCAACGCGAACAAACCCGGATATGATCTGCTTGCCCAAGGATTTGGTGGTATCATGAGCCTAACCGGCGAACCTGACGGCGAACCGATGAAGGTTGGCGTAGGTATCGCCGATGTTGTTTGTGGTCTTTACGCGACAACTGCAATTCTTGCTGCGTTACGATATCGTGACCAAACGAACGAAGGCCAGCACATTGATTTAGCTTTGGCGGATGCGCAAGTTGCCTGGTTGGTAAACGCTGGCACCAATTACCTGACCTCCAGGAAACCGCAGCCGCGACTGGGCAATCAACATCCAAATATCGTCCCCTATCAAGTTTTTAAAACAAACAATGGGCATGTCATTGTCGCTGCAGGAAATGATGCACAATATGGACGGTTTTGTGGAATTTTGGGACGCGATGATCTGCGATCCGATCCAAGGTTTGCAAAAAATATCGACCGGATCAAACACCGGGAAACTCTTATCCCTCTTTTAGCCTCTGAAATTGAAACATATGAAAAAGACTGGCTTGTAGATCAGATGGAATCCTTGGGCGTACCAGGTGGTGCGATCAATACTTTGCCCGAAGTTTTCGCAACAGATCAAGTGGCTGCTCGAGAGATGGTTGTTTCAATTGATACGCCACACGCGCTGTCTGGTTCCGTTAACCTCATCGGAAACCCCGTCAAGTTCAGCGGAACCCCCGTCACATACCGCCATGCGCCACCGACCTGTGGTGAACATACTCAAGAAATCCTAGAAGAGCTGCTTGGCTCAGACAAAACAACATAAAGGTCATTGCAAAAATGCCATTAACAACCGCTCAATTGAAACTCCAGGCCAAGGCACGTGTTCTGGCTGAATCCGAATTCCGACCCAAAGCTGGCGAAGTAGACCAAACCGAAGAGTATCCATGGGACAGTATCAAAGCGTTAAATAGCGCAGGCTTTATGGGCATGACAATACCAACCGAATACGGCGGACAGGGCAAAAGTTATCATGACACCGTTATCGTGATTGAGGAAATGGCACGCTGTTGCGCAACCATGGGCCGGATCACGGTTGAAGCCAACATGGGCGCCATTGGTGCTGTCATGAAATACGGTTTAGAAAAGCAAAAGAAACTCGCTGCTGAATACGTGTTGTCCGGGGACAAACCCGCAATTTGCATTACCGAACCCAATGCAGGTAGTGCCGCCACCGAAATGACAACAACCGCAGTAAAACAAGGTGGAAAATACATTCTCAATGGGCAAAAATATTGGATTACTGGCGGTGGCGTTTCACGATTCCATTTGGTTTTTGCGAAATTGATGGAAAACGGTGTCTCTCAAGGCATAGCTGGATTTATTGCAATTCGCGATGAAACACCCGGACTAAGTATTGGATCGCGCGAACCTGCGATGGGCGTTCGTGGCATTCCAGAAACTTATGTAGACTTCAACGATATGGAAGTTCCCGAAGACATGATCGTCGTACCACCCAAAGGCCTGAAACGTGGCTTTGCCGGTCTCATGAACGCCTATAATGCCCAACGTGTGGGTGCAGGCACGGTTGCACTAGGCATCGCCCAAGGTGCTTATGAAACTGCTTTAAATTATGCAACAGAACGCGAGCAATTCGGTAGGCCCATCGCCGAGTTTCAAGGATTGCAATGGATGATGGCAGATATGTCTATTGGGTTGTCTGCGTCCCGCGCTCTGTTACATGAGGCCGCTGTGTCAGCGGGCGACGGGTTCCCAGATATGGTGGCTGCAGCACGTGCCAAAGTCATGGCTTCAGAAACAGCTATTAAAGTCACAAACGAGGCGCTGCAATTGCACGGGTCAATGGGATATTCCCGCAATCTAACTCTTGAACGGCATGTCCGTGATGCCCGCATGTTCACCATTGCAGGCGGGACAGCTCAGATATTGCGGACCCAAATTGCTGGTTCTATTTTGGGTATAAAAACACCGCAAACCCGAAATGGATATGTCAACCGAGATTCCCCCAATTAGGAAGACAGTAATGTCCGTCGTCAGGGTTTTTAGCCCAACATCTAACTTTGAGATACGGAGCTAAGGGCCGTGGGCATGGGACTTCGTATTGTCGACTTATTACTGGCGTTGCCTGGGCTCAGTTAGCGTTGGTTAGTTTTGCTTGGACCGCGGTCCGTGGACCAAGTCACGCATGCCTAGCCACACAGCCGAATTTGGGGTATAATAAAACCCCATAAACCGATGATATTTGAGCACTATGAAAACTACCTACAAACCATGGCTCTACGGCCCAAACTGGCAGGGTCAACGGTGTGGAGCCAAGACCCGTCGAGGTATGCCATGCCAGCGCCCCGCTAGACTCCCTGTGGGGCGCTGTAAGCTCCATGGAGGGGCTTCCACCGGCCCAAGAACCAAGGACGGTCTTGCGAGCCTCACAGAGGCTAGAACCAAGCATGGCAAGTTCACGAAAGTGAAGCGCGCAGAGGCGAGACGCTTTGCTGAACAGGGGCGCCAGATGCGTGGCGAATTGAAGGAGCTGGAGGCTTGGTTCGTGGACCGGGGTCATCTGTCCAAGGACTGGCGCAAAGATTGGGAGCTATAGCCGAGGTTCATGGTTCACAGACCGGGGGAGGGTACTATGGCAAAACAAAAGGATTGTTGTCAATCAATCAGAAGCAGTACCCCTTATTTTAGGGCCGTGGTTCTTGGTCCAAGGACCTAAATTGTTGGACCGCAAGTTTCACCCAGGAGTATTTTCATTTGGGTTTTTGCCTTTGTGTAAAACGGCAGTGCGGCCATCACGCCGCTCA
>Ga0206677_10002084_pt1 | contig 18079 bp, 29 predicted proteins | sample M130m12015metaG_FD_155475 | JGI IMG/M metagenome (GOLD analysis project Ga0206677, IMG submission 155475) | Ammonia-oxidizing marine archaeal communities from Monterey Bay, California, United States - M1 30m 12015 | ecosystem: Environmental > Aquatic > Marine > Intertidal zone | place: USA...
AGAAATCAGAAGAAAAAGATAGAAGTTCTGATGTTTCTGTGTCTAGTTCTGTTGAAACAGAGAGAAAAGAGAGATCTGGTATATTCAAAGGTCTGACTGACATGATGGGTCTAGGATCTTTAGCGAAAGCTGCACTTGGTGCATCAGGTATATTTGCCGCCTATAATATTGGTAAAGGTTTCCTTGACGAAAAGTTCAATGGTGCATTTTCTGATTTCGAAAATAAAGCATATGAATTTGCAACTGGTATTGATCTGGATTCTATTAAAAAATCTTTTGCGGATCTAAAACTTCGACTTGATGAAATGTTGTTGAAAATAGACAACCTAGTTGCATCCTTCCAAACCATTGGGGATAAAGTCAATGGATGGATTGAAAAGATTGAACAAATCAACTGGATGGATGTCGTTGGTGCAATTGCAGGACTAGTATCAGGTATTGGTTTGGCAAAGTTTGGTATCTCACAATGGTTGAACGAACGTCGATTTAGAAGAATGAATAACTCGATACAGGGTGCTGTAGACAAAGCAATTGAACGTACTAATAAAGTAACTCCTAAAAATCCAATAAGAGCGCAAACAACAATACCGAAATTAACAAACCCAGATATTGATGGGAAAAGTGGTGCTCCTAAAGTTGGAGGCGCAAAAGATGCCAAGGTAGTTAGGCTTCCTCCAAGGTCAATGGGTATTCCAACCACCACTGGTGGTAATGTTCCAAAGGTTGGAAGTGCTTATCCAAACGGTGCGCAACCTGGCGCATCATCAAAGCCTAAAGTTTATGGTAGTACAAACAACCCTAACACACAGATGCGACAAGCGGCAGGAAATCGTTTCGGAAAAGCTGGTTATACAGTTACTGCAAATGGTTCTTTGAAAGGACCAGACGGAAAGTTTGTATCTAATGCAGACGCACTGAAGATGTTACAAAGTTCTTTAGATCCAGTATATGGTAGGTTCTTTGCGAACCTCGTAAAAGTATTTAAAGGAGTTGGGATTGTTCTTGCTGCGGCAGCAATTTACGAAATCTATGTTGTAATGAGTACCCCAGGCATCGATAATACAGAACGTGCGAGAAGACTTGCACCTATCCTTGGTGCATCACTTGGTGCAGTAGGGTTCGGTATTCTTGGTGGTATTGCAGGTACACTTATTGGTGGACCATGGGGTGCATTGATTGGTGCGGCACTCACTGGTGTTGCAGGTGCATTCGCAGGAGAGTGGGTAGCATTTAAACTTGCACAATGGATGTTAGGTGACTCTGTACCATCTAAACAAGAAATAGAAGCCTTCGAAAAACAAAACATCGAAGAACAAACTTATCAACAAATGTCTCAGGGTAGTGACTTCTCAGTTCAAAGATCTAAGAAAAGAAGTAGAAACCCAATGTATGATGTTGTAGACGGTAGTGGTAATATCGTTTCGTCTAATGCGATGAGTAGAACTAAAGCGGGTATATTCGCACAGAACCAACAGTTCAAAAAGAACATAGGTCAGTTGGCGACTAACGATCCATTAAGATACTTAGATATGTCTACTGTTCCTCAGTTGACAGGTTACACACCACTCGTCCCACCAGAAGTATTGTCAGGTGCGGCAGGTGGACAGGTTTCACAAAACGTTGTGGTGACTGGTGGATCTACAACTAACAACTTTGCAAACACTGTTAAAGGTGGTGCAACTCAGGTTACAGAAAATAGTACGGTTGTTACTACCACGTCTGATAGTTCTAGTGCACACCCAATGGCGCATTAAAAAAGGCGACTACTTGCCGCCCTTTTTCTTTTCGCCTTTCGGCTTTGTATATGTGTGATCTGGATCTAACATGTTGGATACATCTTGTGTTTAAACTCAGAAATGTCATTGGCTGCTCTGTGGTAACCACTTTGACGTAGTTGACGAATAGCCATGCAGTATGAACGGTATTCCATTGCTTTCATAAATCTCTTAAACATTATTTACTCTCCAACATTAAACGTCTTGCTTCCTCTTGGTAGCCTTGACGTGCTAGTTCAGCGGCTGCTCTTGCTCTACCTGCTGACTCACCGAATGCCCATAGTGCCATTGCAACAGCAACTAATACTTTGCCAAGTGTTTTGATGAACTTTGGTGTTTCAACTGGTGTGTTACCCACTACTTCCATTGATTCCTGCATTATACTAAACCCTTCAAGTTTGGGTTAGCGTAAGTACGGACGTATGGTAGTTCATCACGTTTGCGGTTATCTGTCCACGTGTCATTTGAGATAGAACGGATATCTCCACGAGAGATGCCGATATCTGCGAGTTCACGATCTGTCAGTGAATGTAATGTTTTGAATGTTTCTCTACGTGTTCTACGTTCAGCAAGTTTGCGACCTAGATTTTCGAACCATACTACTACTTTGTAGGCGGTTACTGAGAACATTGATGATTGGGAGTTTACGGGCGTAATGCCTGGCATAATTGACATTGGGTCTTCCTTTAATGTATGTGGTAAATGATATGTGATAGTCTTCTTTCACTACATTTATTTAGTACAGAAATAGGTAAATAACCCTTACCAATTTGGAATACTCGACATGCACTGAGTGCAAATGTGACAAGTTGTCAATGAAAAAAAGGGTCTCCGAAGAGACCCCTTAAGTTTAACTTTTGTCGTCTCGTGTACTTACGAAACTATACATTTCTTTTGCTTTTTCCATGAGATCTTCCATAGAGTACATTTTGTAAGATCCTTGAATATCTTCAATACTCTTCTTACCTTGTTCCATCATCTGTTCAGCAAACTGAACATTCATGTGGTACTGTTGATCCATGTACTCTTTTGCAAGTTGCAACATATCTGCACGAATCTCGAACGGATTTTTATTAGCCATTTTATTCTCCTGTTTGTGTGTGTAAAAAAAGAGAGAGGAGCCTAACCCCTCTCTCAACATTATTTATATCATATTATAGATGGTTTGTCAACCCAAAAAGTTGTGAATAACCAAAACTAATGCAACAGATGCACCAAGTCCTACCATCATCTTACCAAAGTCTTTTGCGACTAATGGGAATACTGATTTGGTTTTCTTCTTACCAAAGTATGTTGCCATTGCAAGTTCACGTCCTGCGAGTAGACCAACGAATACCCATGTTGTTGACATAGGGATATCATTCAACTCTTTAAAGAAATAGAGACATAACCAGTAGAACAGATCGATAAGTGTTGCACTACGAACATATCTTGTGTTATGTTTCTCTAATACAATCTGTTGGATCTTACCACCACGTTCTTTAAACATAAAGAATAGACCTGTGACGAATACCACAGATATCATAACCATCAAATCAACTGGTACTACACGTGGTAAGAACACCGCAATGTTTGCAATGTCATGTGACAACCACGTCCACCACAGACCACCTGTGGCAACCCACTGGGCGATGCGCCAGTACGTCTTGTTACTTTCGGTGACTGGTTGGGTCTCATCAAACCACTTACCTGTATACTTGTGTATAGCGAACCACACTGCATATGCGAATGCCGCCGCAACACCATATCCCATAATAGACTTCATCAACATCTTCTCAAGTACAAAGGTACTTGCAAAGACTGACAATACTAAGAATGAAGTTGATACTGGTACACCTAGTCTCGTTAGTAATACGAGGATTGCAGGTGCGGCAGCATGATACCATTGTACCTCTTGCCATGGGATCTTGTTAAGTCGTCCATAACTGATGTCTCCACCATTCACATACCAACCATACCAGAGTGTTGCAAGTAGAACACCTGATGCAGATAACCATAATGTTTTGTAAGAAAATCGCTCATTGTTAGATGCCATCCATGTACCGAGCGTCTGTACTGAATCATTGGCGATAACCGCATATGCGGCAAGTAGGAATCCTATGAGACTCCACATAGTTAACATTTCCATAATACTTCTCCTTGTTGTGTGCAGGCTTTACCCCTGCGCTTACATACAAAATAGGACACGTCTTTACCACGTACCCTACATTACACGTTAACAAAAAAAAGGGAGACCGAAGCCTCCCCTAAATTCTCTAGTCCTGTAAAAAGGACTGTTGAATACCAGTATTAATTTCAATAGTACGTGGACGTTTTTCTTCTGGAATAATACGTTCCATCTGAATTGTCAGCATACCATCTGATAACTCTGCATTTTGAACAATAATATCATCCGCAAGAGTAAACTTACGTGTGAATTTACGTCCTGATATACCACGATGGATATATCCTCTTTCCTCTCCACCTGAGTTTTCTTTATCCCCAGTAATAGTTAAGACACCTTCCTGATATTTAATAGTCAAGTCTTCATCCTTGTAACCTGCAAGTGCAAGCTCAATTCTGAAATTGGTATCAGTCTTTTTAACGATGTTAAATGGGGGGAAACCTGTTGACTGTTCTTGTTGATCTAGAACTCTGTCGAGAACTCTGTCAAACCCAACGGTAAACGGCGAGAGGGTATTAAAATGTGTACGATTCATATCGTGATCTCCTATATTAGCAAGATTTATGTTGAATGTGAACCCATTTGGCGTTCACGTTCTATTTATAACACATTTAATACTGAATGTCAAGAAAAATTATTTTCTTCCAATATTATATTTGACTGTTAAGTCCCATTCACTTTTCTCTTTATAGGAAATGATTTTAATGTGGTTGAGAGGAGCGACAGGGTCTTTTGTTTTTTCCTTGTCTATGATCTTTATCAGATCCCATTCCTCTAATAGATTTACGATTGTGTTTCTTCTGGAAAGATCTTCATCTGTGAAGGTATTTGTTTTACCGTCTAGAATGAATAGTTCTTTAAAATGAAGAATTGCATATCTGCCCTTCTTGTGCAAGATATGGCAGGATTGGTATAGTCTTTTTTCTTTACGTGAGGAAATACCGATGCGAGTTAAAGTTTCTTTTACTTTTAAAAAGCTATCATCGGACGGTAATTCAATCTCTACACCAACTCCCTTAAAAATATCTTCGTTCATAATACATGTTCACCTTTTTTTATAATTTATTGTTATGGGTGGTGTTGATCATATCAACGAACTTATTTATAATTTAAACAAGTTTAACCGCCAACAAACAACTTCTGGTGAACATCTTCTAGTTGATCTTTAGTAAGAACTTTCAAGTACTGTTTGGCAACTGTACGATTACACTGATATACTTCTTGGATTGCATCTAAGTCTGTACTGGCTTCTGCCTTGTGCCACTTAGAGAAACGTTTACGTTTTCGCAACATTCCATTGTAGTAATCGAACTGACCGATACCAAACATATCTGGTCTCTGGTTCATCTCGTTAGCGTGTAGAATGGTATCCTCAAAGTAAGAGAAACCACGATTGATAACATAGGCAACAGAACTATATTCTTTCTCTGCCATCTCTGGGTTTTCATGTCCACGAATGATATCTTTCTTTGAGTCAGATACTGCATTCATGAAATCGAATGGTGTGAATTCTTTATTACTCATTCTACGTCCCACCTGTCACCACTGTCTTTAGAGATTTGTCTTAGTCTACGTGCCATGTAATCCCAATAGGGTTCATCTGGCATACGAACAATTTCTTCATCATCTTCTGGATCAAGATCTTGTTCTGCATCTTTGATCACACTATCTGCAAATACTTCTGGATTGACGATAGCAAGACATTTACTGTAGTCTATATTATAACCGCATCCACGAAGAAAGTCAACAAAAGAATCAAGTACGTCATCAAGATCTGAACCTTCTGGTACTGAATATTCTATTTCGTTTCCGTAATCGTTCTTATGACTAAATTTCATTATGTGCCGCCTCTATTCCCTTTAAGATTTCGTTAAGATCTCCTGAGCAATCAGGACAGACATCATATTCTGCCTGTCCCTCTGCCATCTCCACCGTCATCTTAAATGATTCTGATTTGTCGAACGTAGTACTACAGTAGAAACAATCGACCATTACTTGTATTCACTTTCAATCATAACTTCTGTTAAGAACGCACACATGTTGATCTCTTGATCACCAACAAAGTTTGCTTTGTACATGTAGTCTGCAGTTGTTACACAGAACGCAGGCAATGATCTGAATTCTACTTTGTCACCTGCGACATCATAGATCCTACGGAACATCTCGTTCATGTCTTGATCTGAGTTCTTTGCAACCCACTTGCGCATCTCAGTAAAGTTCTTTGTCTTTAGGAAGTGGAACAGTTCATCGATAGACTCCTGTTTCAGATTGACGAAGATACCTTCATCGATCATACCAGAAGCTGAATAGGTTTGAAGTTCTGTGAGTACACGACGAAAGTCTGGGAAGTACTTCTGTACGACTTTGGCAATAACACCCTTGTCATACTTGACGTTCTCGTTTTCTAGGATTTGTAGAACACGTTTGTAGAACGCACCTGCCATTGCAGGTTTCTCATCATTGTTAATAGAAAAGTCTACCTCAGAGAGGCGTGACCGTAGTGGTGAGATGATACGGTTCTTAAAGTTACACGTGAAAATAAATCCACAGTTCGATGAATACTCTTCAATGAAGTTACGTAGTGCAGGTTGCACGTTTGCAGCGTTCAAGTAATCCGCTTCATCGAAGATGACATACTTACGACCACCTGTCAGTGATACTGCAGATGCGAATGTAGAAATGTCGTAACGGATTGAGTCGATATTCACATTAAGAGAACCATTCTTAACGATGTAATCGCATCCCAACTCTTCCAACATTGCTTTTGCGATTGTTGTTTTACCTACACCAGGACCACCAGTGAGTAATAGGTTGGGGATTTGTTCATCTTCCACAAACTTTGCAAACATGTTGCGTGTTGTTTCGGGAAGGATTGTGTCAGAGATTTTGTTTGGACGGTACTTCTCTACCCATAGTACCTCATTTGATTTTGCATCAACCATCATTATTCACCTAGATCATAATATAATAAAAAAGTTTAAAGGGGCGACAGTGCCGCCCCTCTAGAGTACAATTACTGTACCTTGTCTGCTAATGGTGCAACGTCTGGGCCGCCTTCAGCGACATCAGCTTCGTTTGCCATTACATCTTTAGGATCTGGTTGTGGTGCACGTTGGTTTACATACGCAACTAGTTTGTTACGAAGTGTACCTACACCTGCGAGTTCCTGTCCCTCGAATCCGCCACGGCGGGAGACTGCATCGATTAGTTGTACGACAGTACTAATATCTGCCAAAGTTAGTTGGACATGTTCTTGCTGTCCCTGCATTTGTTGATTTTCCATATGGTATTACCCCTTGTTATAAGTCGACTTAGAATCAATTGCCACGAAATATGTGACATTTTCACCTTTGAACTCAGAGATACCTTTCGAACAAAGCGTAACTCTGTAGTCCTGTGGTAGTAATTTAAGATTATCTGTTTTGATAATAATCTTAAACGTATCGCTAGTTTCACCAATTTCGACACCGTAGTCGTCGGTTCCTTCATTAGTACTATCGATTGCTTTAAGATAGCATGTGCCGTTTTCTCCGACAAATGCAACCTCATTGAACTGTAAAACGCCTGCGGCCTTTAATACAGATTGCATGTCATCCCATGAGACATCCACAATCACATCAGATGAAGGAATTTTGATTTCCTTATCAGGTGCGGCGTGGATCATAGAAACGTCTGCGAACAAGTATTTAGTCCTGCGCTTCCCCTCTGATATGATAAAATATTTATCGTGGAATTCCACGTCTGGATCTGCATAAAGTGACAGGATCGAAAGAAATCGACTCATGTCGTAAATACATGCCTCAGATGGAATCGTATCTGGGATAGTTGCAGACGCAATAAGTGTGCGTTCTGGTGTTATTGTCTTTAAGGTGTTGCCTTCCTTCATCTGAATAGATCGGTTGATGGTAGCAAAACTCTTAAGAATCGTAAGAGTACGTTCACTGAATTTCATTATATAATATTCTCCTTGTGAGTCAATTCAGACTATACTATACCCCAAAACTCATCCTTTGTCAAGTCTTTTCTTCGAATTCTTTGATTATATTTAATCGCTTCTTCGATAAGTGAAAAACTTGCACCGAATTGGTCTGCAGTATGTAATAGTGCTTGCGTGTCTTTGGGAAGGCAGTGACCACCCCAACCACGTTCGTTAGTAATAAAGCTGTGATCATCTCCGATTCGTTCATCAAGACATAGATGATATCGAACTTCATCGAAGTTGACATCTGCTGCCTTGCAGAAATCGAAGACTTGGTTGAAGAAACTAACCTTAAGTGCAAGAAATGCATTCTCTGCATACTTGACTGTGATTGCTTCTTCGTTAGTACAATGGTGAATGCGAATTCTTTTAAACCGTTGTGTAAATAGTTGCGCCCAGAAACTATCGTCTGTGTCGTTTCCAAGAATCATGTACTTCTGGTTTAAGAAGTCTTGATCCGCAGTCTCTGCACGTAGGAACTCTGGACTGAAAGAGATCTCTCTATCTGGGAATGCCGATTTGATCTGTTCCCAACCTTCAAGACTCATTGTTGATTTAATGAGGACAGGTACATCCTCTGGCGAATCATCAATGACTTTGTGTACGTTACTGATGTTGCAAGATCCATCACCGTTCTTAGGTGTAGATACGCAAACAATAACTCCATCAGTGTCACTACCAATTGGGAAGTTGTGTTCACGAAACGCAGGATCTACTACTTCGTAAGTAACAACATCTTTGAAGGCATTAACAATAGCCTTGCCCACATAACCATAACCTGCAACTGTTATTTTCATTCTGATTTCACCATAAAATTCACTTTGACTACTTTACCTGTTTGTGATGCAATGAAAAAATCTAGTCCATTACTCACGAATATTTGTTTGAGTTGCGAGAGTGTAATCTCCTCATCGGGTTTTCTATTTACTGCTTCATATGAAGGGTAACCCTTCTCGAATACTGGTCCTAAAAAACTCCGTGGATCTTCACTCACCGCAAACTCTCTTTCTTAGATCACTCGTACTGAAACGATGATCTCTCTTGTTGAAATATAAATCTATACCACGTGAACGACAGATATCCTTACCAGTGAAGTCTTTCTCACGATACTCTTCACCAAGAATCCTTACATCGATTTGGTATAGTGACAGTATATCATCTAAATCGCCCTCTGTCAAGTAGGGAATGATCTCATCCACGTAAGAAACAGCATTTAATTGCGTGTAACGCTCCACAACCGTTTGGATGGGAGCGTTCTTTTCTTTACGATCTTTTGATGGGTCTACTTGTAACCCAACTAAGAGATAATCACATTGTTCTTTTGCTTCTCGCAACATTTGAATATGTCCTGCATGAAGCAAGTCAAATGCACTACAAGTAAAACCTGTTTTCATTTATCCACCACCTTGGAAAGTACCGTCTTTTGATCTGTACCAATGCTTTTGATGATGTATGCGTCCAAGTAGATCTTGTAACTCATTCATCTCAGCACGAGATTGTTCTGATGCTTCACCTTGTGCAATTGCCAAACCTCTACGTCCAGCCTTTGCTCTGAGTGCCGATTCTATAACTTCAATGTCTCTTACTGAAAGTTCAAAGTTATTGTTGGGTTTCATGGTTGTTTCTGAAACCGTAGTTGATATCTTTCACCGTTCGATCTGAAATCAATAATACTATGACTGTAGACTTTTCTTTCGACATTAACATATGTGGTTTTATCTTCACAGACACGTTCTGTACGATATCCAGTGATTCGACGTTTACCCTGTTTGTTATCTGCCGCAATCATACCACCAAGAACTGCACCTGCTGCTGCACCTTGATCATTACCAGATACACCTTTACCAAGGATACCACCTAAGATAAGTCCACCAAGGATATCACCAGAGGATGCACCACCACCTGTTCGTCCATAGATTGGGATTTCTTGATCGTAGCATTCATATCTCGTTGTGGGTGTTGATTCGGTTACTGTCCTATATTCATCCCATACCTTACCTTTGATACGTTCTTCTGCCTGTGCAGATGTTGCGATTAAAAGAGCGATAGCTGTTGTAGTAATATATTTCATGATTTATCTTTCTGTGTGTCTGCGATAAGTTCTGTATTTTCGATCATCTGTTCTTTAATATCATAAACCATTTCGCCTTTGATCATTCCGATAATGGTATTGGTGAGATCCACCTCAGTTCTCAAGTAACTGATTTTTGAATTCAGTTTCTCAAGTTCTCTGAGGTAGAACTCTAATTCTTTTTCCTTACGAACTTTCTGTTCAATAATATCCGTAATTAAAATGAGTTTTCCTTGATCACTCATTTCTTCTTTTTCTTGTAGTTCTTTTTACGAGACTTAACGTCTGCAGTTGCAGAAACTCCAAGAGATCCGATTGCCGCCATGTTACCTTTAAAGATATGCGTACCAACGTGGTTGATATTCATCCATGGACACATCCATACCTTCAGACCAGCTTTACGTGCATATTGACAGAAGAAATAGTCTTCAGACAAATAACGTTTAGTCTCTGGATCAATGATACAATCAAAGTACGCAGTGATGTTACGATCACCGTCGAAGTTCTCAGTGCGTACGTGATCTGGTTTGTACTCAAGTTCTGGATACGCTTCACGATACTTCTCAAAGACTTCACGTCCAATTAACATGAAACCTGTTCCAGCTTCTGATACTTCGATTGGTTCGTTCAGTTTGAATTCACCCTTCATACCACGTACTGGATTGAATACAAAGTCAGATGTATAGTTTTCTAGTGCGAAAGGACTTTCGTCTCCACGTCCTGCTTTCGACGCAACTTGAACCTTTTCCCATGCAATTGTTTTCTTGGGATATGGGCCAGTCATGACGTTATAGTTTTCTGGATCGTGTACTGCGAGACCAAGTAATGCAAGAACATCTTTAGCATTGAAGTGGATGTCAGAATCAATGAACATTAAGTGCGTACTATCGGAGCGTAAGAACTCGTCGACGACATAGTTTCTTGCACGTTGTACAAGACTTTCGTTAAACAGATAGTAGAATCGAATCTCAATACCTGCTTTGGTACAAAGCATTGCAAGATCGTTACAAGATTTAGTGAAAAGTCCAGAACAGTTTCCGCCGTACATTGGTGTCCCAATGAAAAGTTTATAACCACGCAACTGTTCTGTAGTAATTTTAATGTCCATTTAATTCTCCATAATAAAGATGACTAACAGTATTTAGTCAGATGCCTCAACAATATCTCGCTCATCACTATCTAGACCAATGTTCTTGATAAGTCCATTATCATCACGAAGAACTTTCTTTGCGATTGCATATGCAACTGATTCACGTTGTTTTGCACCCAACCGATTTTTAGTCAACTCAGTTTGTTTCGGATACGTCATAACAAAAGATTGGAATGCTTCTACGATCTCTTCTTCTGAATAAGAAGTATCGACGATATCTGTTCTGTTCACTTGCAATAACCACGCAAGTCCTGTCAATAGATATACTGAAACGTTCGTTTCGTTTGCATAAGATGATTGAATGATAGAAGAAGCTGTTACGATTTCTTCCTCACTAATCGGTTTCATTTTTAAGTTGAAGTTTTTCTGAAGTTCGGCAAAACCACCAAGTACCTTCCCATCTGGGTTAAGACGTTCGACATCTAGGTTTGCATTCTTTAGTACTCCTAGTAGGCGCATTGCCTCTGGATCACTGTATGCAACCTGAGATTTGAAGATCTCTTCTGGTTTCATCTTTTCGTTCTCCGCATTACGGATCTCGAACTTACGTGCTTCGTCTTCTTTACATGCATTTTCCATCATCAGTGCATTGTGTCTGAAGGTTGATACTGAGATCTCTTCTAGTCCACATAGACCGGCCATGATACAACGACGAAGACCGTCCCAAGCATATTGTTTCTTGTTTGGACGGATTGCAACATCAATTGCACCGGCAACACTACTATCGTATCCACCAACTTTTCTCAATTTCTTGAGAATGAGGTTCAAACGAATCGCACGTTGATAACGCATATCAATCAGAATATCTCTTAGAGGAACCGTGTTACATTCGGGACCATAAGGTTCTGCTTTGAGTGCATCTAGTGTTTTTGATTTTAAATTGGAAATTTGCATGATGGTGTCTAGAATATCTTGTACAGATACGATACCATTTAGGGATGCGAGATAGCCTGATACGACAGACATTTTTGTAGATTTGATTAAAACAGTCATGTTTAACTCCTAAAGTTAATTTTGAATTATGATATTCGTCATGAATACCGTACATCTATTTATAACAATACCACAGTTGGTGTGGTTTGTCAAGCCCTATTATAGTTAGGGATCTTCCAGTTTACATCGTCGCATTGTACGTTGTAATACTTTATCCAATGGTGAGTTGTGTCATAGTCGATATCTACGTCACGGTCAGTAACTTCGACAATAACTTTATAACCTAACTCTTTCCATTCATTTATTCGTTCTAGTGTATAGATTGCAGGTTGGGCATTGAAAATCCCATACTTGTCTTCTGATGTATCACCTTCGGCAGCAATACACAAGTCTTCCATATCTATAGTTATCAGAGTCATTTAAACAGTCCTTCAGTGTCAAACTCTGGGATATCTGGCATACCATCTTCCCAAACAAATTCATGATTATATTTCTTGTAGTCAGTCGTTGCAAAGAAGTCTTCCATGCAAACTAATTCAATGCCAGGCACTTCGTGATAGATCTCTGCCATGCGTTTGTAGTTATTCATTAACTGTTCGATACACATATGAACGAAGTGACCATGCATATCGCCTTTGACTTTCTTCTTAACAGTCTCTTCATTGTACTCTGTACCGACATGCATTTTCCAGTGAAAGTCAAATGTTGTTTGTGTTCCATTACGTAGAGGATGTAAGAAACCGTTTTCACCGAACTTACCATTCGCTCTGAGTGCAACCCAACTGAGTGCCTGCGCTACCCAATCACGACGATATAACAAGTAAACCTTTTCACAGGATTTAACAATATCAATATCATGAGTGTTAGGTAATGGGTATCTCCAGTTTGGTGTGGTGTGATCAGGCATCAACTTAAAACAAATAGGGTCACGTTCTTGTAGACCTTTGATGTAAGTGCGTGTGAAATCAAATCCATTCTTTTGACGATCATCCCACTCTTGAATTCTTGGATCGTCTTTATGATTTGTTCTGATCTTCATCTCTTGATGATACGCTTCAATACCTGCATAAGGCCAAGGGCGTTCATGACTGAACAACTCACCTTTATAAGGAAGGTCATACTCTACTGATTTTTGTAGTGTGAATGAAGTACTCCCTGATCGGAAGTTTGTTAATACGCATACGGTTTTGGTCATCTAGTCCCCCAAAAAATTATCTAAGCTATACTGTACTGGTCTGTCATAGTTCAATAGCAGTAACTCTTTCTTCTCATGTTGATTTTCCGTATAGTTCTTAGATGACACCATAGTGTATGTCAGATCCCACTCTTGTTGATCCCAACCAGTGTACGCATTCCTCAAAGTCTCATTAGAGTTATATGTAATCATAATCATATTCTTAGAAGCGTCCACTACTTTGTGGAAATCTTGGTGGTCAAACGTATCGTGCATGTCACCTTTGTTACCATAGATGAATGTCTTGATGTCGTAAGGTGGATCTGCAAACACAAAGGTATCTTCATCATCGTCGAAGATTTCACTACAGTCTAGATTGGTAATCTTCCAGTCTTTCATCAAATGGGAAAACTGAGGCAACTTTCCAATCAATCGATGATTAAAGAGATCACGAACTGCATCCTTACTAAAAGACCCAGTCGTTTCTCCAAGACCAGAGAAAGAACATCTATTCATAACATAAAACTGCCAAGCAATGTCGAACTCATTCTTTGCAACAGACAAACCTTCACGCATGACTTTATAGTAGTCTAAGTGCGCTTGTAGGGGATCTGATGCATTCAACAATTCGTTTTTAACATCGTGTAATTTCTTAGCGAGTTTGTCACCTTCTTTTTGAAGAGTAATCCAAAAACAATACAGGTTGTAGTATTTATCGTTCACATGCATAGGAATGTGTGGGAACTTCTTTGTGAATGCAAAAGCACATGAACCCCCACCAAGGAAGGGTTCACGATACTGTTTGATCTGTTTGATAGGTAACTGATCACCATCAAACAAGAATTGCACTGCTCTTGATTTACCGCCTGGATATCTCAAAGGTGTCTTTAGGTTATTCAAGGTTCAAGTTACTCCACTTTTTTAGTTTCTCACGTTTTGCATCAGCACATGCGTCAACGTTTTCCCAATCTATTAGACCATGATCGTGCAATAGGTTCAACATACACATAAGATCACCCACTTCTGATTCCAACTTTTGGTTGTTCTCATATCCGAAACGGATCATCTTTGCAGCTTCGATTGCAACTTCTGAACACTCTTCCATAAGAATTACCATCAGTTCGTCACGCTCTGTTATTTGATCGTTACCCATTATATCATCCTTTATACTGTTTGTCAATAGTTAATAAACGGTTATTGCTATCCGTCTATCTGTTATTCCATGAACTGTATGCCATTTGTCTACTTCGATTTCGTGCCATTGATTTGGTTCAATAGATATTTCGTTTATCTTTTCACCAAACTCACTATCGTACCATGCAGTAGAAACAGAATCACCACCCGACTTTATAATGTAATTAATCGCAGTGGTTCTACCACTGTCTATATGAATAGGTACATCGTCTTGTAGTGTCTGATAACAGAACTTATTATATTCTGGAAACACATCTTTCAACCAAAAGTACAAATCGTCTTGACAGTCATGTATCGTATACTTGTCGGTATACCCACCAAAGAAGTTTTTTAATTTCAATATCCCATCAAGAGGTAAAATCATTTCTTCTGGTACGGCAGGTATATCCAGTCTTTTAAACATAGTGCGTTAAATGATCCTGTAGGAACTCTTCCAGTTGTGGTGCTTTCCACCCTTCTGGTTTTAGTACCTTACCATCTTCACGCTTGCGAACTTTACCAGTCTCTGGGTCAATCTTCGCAAAGTTTGTTTTCATAACTTCATCCCAGGCACCCTGTCCATCCATACCACCTGCACGAATTGCACCAATGGTTACGACAAGGATATCAACTAATGCATCAAGTTGTTCAATCTTATCATCTGCAGCTACTGCCTCGACAAGTTCACCAACCTCTTCATCAATAAGAGAGAGATACATTTTATAGTTGTCTGCACTAGGTGGTTGATCACATGCTTCTGCAAACTTATTAATATCATCAAACAAGGACATTAAACGGCAACTCCTGCAACTGATTTAAGACGGTCAAATCGGAATGATCTCCAACCATTCGATTCGGTATCCCAAACAACTTGGATCTCTTCGTTCGGAGCACGATTGCGATTAATCTCATCATCAGATGCGACTGGTGTTGGTAGGAAACTTTCCTGCAGAGTTGCACTCATCTTACGTAGAGTTCCATCTGACTTTTCAAATTCTACTGCAACAATTCCTGTTGTCAGTTGTTCTTTCAATTTTTGTTTATCGACCATTGATGTTTCCTTTCAAGTTTTCTATCATATCTTTAATGCGAAGTTTTTCTTTCTTCGCTTTTATAATTGTGTATTCTGGTGCTTTCTCAGCAATCAATGTTTCTACTATGTTGTGTTGGTGCGAGTGACTATCTTCCAGATGTTTTAGTCTGCGTTCAATCTTTTCCACAGTTGCCTCCTATACAAAGAAATCTTCTAGTGTGTTTATCTTCTCTGGAACCCAACCAATCGCTTCTAGGATTGGTTCAATCGGGCCAAGGAAAACTTTCTCGAACTGTTTCTCGTAATCTATGTACTGTTGCAGTTCGAACTCTGGTGGTAGAACGCCTGGGAATGAGATCATATTCTCTTTCACTGGGTTCGGTTGTTTCAGATAGACAAACTTAATCTTGTCACCTGATTGGATCGATTCGTATCTCTTGTCGAGATCTTTCGACTTGAGGAATTGATTGAAGAGGATACATCCACGCACGTGCATAGGACAACCCTTCTTATATCCACCTTGATGCATATAAGACTCGATACTATTCGTACCAGAGTTCTTCGCAATATCTTCTGGTGGTAACTTGTAGAACTTATCCTTGAACTCTGCGATGAAGTCCTGCACGTTCTCTTCAGTACCTTCCATAATAACCTTGAAAGTCTCTTTGAGTGTGTCACGACAAATCTGGGGAGTAGATGAACGTACTGATTCGAGACCAGTAACAGATATCTTAGGTGTCTCGTAGTGAACACCTTCAGAGTTGAGTGCATTCATGATGTAACGTTTCTTCGCAATGAACACAGACTTGTCAGTGATCTTCTCACGTTTCATGAACATAGCTTGACGGTAAGATCCCATGATCTCAGATAGTTCTTGGTAACCCTTGTCTAGGATCGCTTCGATCTTTGTTCCACAGATCTTGTCGAGGAACTCTTCACCTTGTTTACGACTGATGTCAACCGTACCGAACACCTCTTCAATCAGAGGACCGAAGTTTACGTAGATAGAGTCAGTATCGATGTAGACGATGTAGTCTTCACCTTCTGTCTTCAACAGTTTGTTCAAGTACTCGTTCACAGACTTCTGCGCCCAACGAATAGACAACTGACCTGAGACAGTGATCGCTTCTGCGAATTCCATAATGTAGTAGAGGAAGTAAACGTTTGCAGTCGCACCATACAACGAGTTCATAGAGATCTTGATAGACATCTGCGAGTTGTGAAGTTGCGTCACTTGAGACTTGAGTTTCTTGATCATTGCAGGATCTGTCGCATCTTCAAGTGCCTGTTCGACCTTCAACATCTCTTTCTTAATCTCAGAACGACGACCATAGTACTCATCAATGATCTGAGGGATGATACCAATCTTCTCATTAGAAAAACAAACACCGTTTGCCGCAACTGATACAGATGGATCGGGGTTCTGGTAATTACCTTCCAACACCATTTCCTGAGACACAGACTCCAACCGTTGTTTCACCAAAGTCTCTGGTGACATATTGTACTGCAACATCAAGTGTGGATACAGAGAGTTCAAGTCAAAGGACACCACCCAAGGGTGCATCCCAACTTTAGGATCTTTCACGTAACCACCAACCAGTTCATCACCACGTTGACCTGCACCATCTTTAAGAGGTGGTGCAATACCGTCATTCAGAAGACGACGATAGATCGTTGTCTCCCAGATACCCACAGTACCGAACGCATCACGCAAGTTAACACCACCACCATACGCCATAGTCATAACGAGGGACATCAGTCCAGTCTCGTCTTCCATGCGTTGGATAAGTTGTGTGTCTTTGAGGTTATAGTCCAAGTAGAGTTGGGGGTTCTGTTCGTACAATCCAGTAAGGTTACCATACTCAGAGTAGTCAAGTTTCTTCTCACCCAACACAACGTGTGCGATGTGATCCAACTTGTACGTCTCTTGTGTACCGTACTTGTATCCGAACTTTTTGAATGCGTCCATGTAGTCGACAACTGAGACACCTGAGATAGTCCAAGTACTCTGAGGTTTACCATACATCTCACGTGAAGATTGACGGATGTTACCCCAAGGTGAGAGTGACTTCGCAGTGTTCTCACCCATCAAACGAATGATGCGTGTCACAATGTATTGAACGTCAAAGTACTCAACGTTCCAACCAGTAACGATATCAGGGAAATCATTCTTCCAGATCTGAATGAACCGTAGAAGTAAAGCTTTCTCAGTGTCAAACTTCATGAACTGGATGTCATCAGGATCGATCCCAGTAATCGTCGCATCTTTGTCGTAGTCTTTACGTCCTAACAAGTGGTAGGTATCAGACTTAGAAGACTTGATTGCAATCGACGTGATCTCTTTGTCTGCAGTATTGATATCTGCATAACCATCACTGATGTCAACCTCAATATCAAACGAGAAGATGTTGATGTCTTCGACGTTGAACTGAATGTCGCCTGGATATGTTTCTTGGATGTACTGTGCAACGTAGTTAGTTGTACCACAGACTTTGAAGTTAGTCACATCTTTGTAATCTTCTACAAAAGTCTTCGCTTCCTGCATGGAGTCAAAGGTCATCTTCTTGAGAGGGAAGTTACCTTCCAAGGAACGGAAGTCCCCTTCACCTTTGGCAGACTGCAGATAT
>Ga0206677_10002086_pt1 | contig 18067 bp, 17 predicted proteins | sample M130m12015metaG_FD_155475 | JGI IMG/M metagenome (GOLD analysis project Ga0206677, IMG submission 155475) | Ammonia-oxidizing marine archaeal communities from Monterey Bay, California, United States - M1 30m 12015 | ecosystem: Environmental > Aquatic > Marine > Intertidal zone | place: USA...
ATCATTTCAGGGAGAACCCCTAAAAGGACTTCAGTTAATGGGCATGTTAGAAACACGTGTTTTAGATTTTGAGAACATAGTTCTCGTTTCGTCAAATGAAGGTGTCTTACCCGTAAGTAGCCAACAAAATTCCTTTATCCCTTTTGATGTGAAGACGGCGTTTGGGATTCCAACCTATAAAGAAAAAGACGCCATTTTTTCATACCATTTTTTTAGATTAATGCAAAGAGCAAAAAATATTTTTATAATTTATAATACGGAACACGATGTTTTTGGGAGTGGAGAAAAAAGCAGGTTCGTTAGTCAATTAGAAATGATGAGAACAGATGTTGCACAGAAAATTGTCACTCCAAAAGTATCCAATCAAAAAGAAAGTTTAAAGAATATACCAAAAAATGAAGCGGTCATAGAACGATTGAAAGAACTTGCAACAAAAGGGATCTCTCCATCTGCGTTAACCAATTATTTATACAATCCTATTTCATTTTATAAACAAAAAATACTCAAGCTAAAAGAGTTTGAAGTTGTTGAAGAAACCATAGCTTATAACACCTTAGGGACTGTTGTTCATGAAACATTAGATGAATTATACACCCCGTTTATTGGCAAATTTTTATTGATTGATAGCATCGCACAGATGGAGAGAAAAGTAAAAAAATTAGTAGTCAAGCATTTTAGAAATGAATTTAAAAATGGAGACATTACAACAGGCAAAAATCGTTTAATTTTTGAAGTAGCTGTTAGGTTTGTGAATAATTTTCTAGCCCAAGAAAAAGAATTGTTAACAGACACAAACAATCAATTAAAGATTCTGGCAACAGAAGAAACTCTGGCAACAGAACTCCGTATTGAAGGGATTGATTATCCTGTAAAAATTCATGGTCAAGTAGATAGAGTAGACGAATTAAATGGTGTTTTGAGAATTATAGATTATAAGACAGGAATGGTAAGCAGTTCTGATTTACGGGTTGCAGCATTTGAAAGGCTTCGAGAAAAAGAGCAGTACAAAGCGATTCAGGTACTACTATATGCATACTTATATACCAAAAGTAAAAAATATCATTTCAAGCAACCTTTACAAGCTGGAATTTATTCTTTTAAAAATTTACAGAGTGGTTTTTTACCTGTTGATTTTTCTTCAAATTACAGAAACCCAGCAGTGGAAATCACTTCTGAAAAATTAGAAGAATTTATTTTTGAAATAAAAAAATACCTTAAAGAAATTTATACGCTTCAAGAAGATTTTACAGCACCTGCTGATTTGAAATATTAATTTATTTTCCCTTTAATATTAACAAAGGAATCGAGGTGTGAAATTCTTGCTTTAAAATGGTGTTTTTTTCCCATAATTTTTTAAAAAACCCTCGTTTACGTCTAAAAACACACAATATATCGGGGTTATGGGTTTTAAAGTGCTCCAATACACCTTGAAAAGTAGTCGCATTTTCAGTAACAGTAAAAGTGGTTTGCAATTTTGATAAGTGAGGGTCTAAGACCAAATCTTCTTCTTTATACCCAACAGTTTTCACTAATAAAGAGTTTACTTCGGGCTTTAAATGCTTTACAATAAACTTTAAAGGATTTAAAGCGGTCTTGCTTTTTATTATTCCAGATTTAAATGCTAATAATATTGTATTGATTGGTTTATAAATATAGGCCTCAGGAACCGTTAAAACAGGTAAATTTGTTTTTTTCACGATACTTCCGGCTGTACTTCCTAAAAACACTTCTTCTTTGATTGAATTACTTTTGGCTCCTACAATAATCAAATCAATACCAATTTCATGATCCACTGCCTCAACACTTTCAATAACACTTCCTTTGGAGGAAATTAATTTTATATCCACTTTTTTTCTATCCACAGATTTTACAATTGCTCGCAAGTACAAATTTGTTTCTCGTTCTATAATTGCGCTCATATTTACCATAATTCCAGCTTTTGCTATTGCTTTGTAAGCTCTAAAAACAATAATATTAGCATTAATTTCTGCAGCAAAATCAATTGCATATTGCAATGTAGATTGCGCATTTTCAGTAGATCCAATAGGGACTAAAATATTTTTCATCATCCTGTAATTTAAAAATGCAAATTTAGTTTTTTTTCAATAAATCCCTTCTTTTTACGCATTTTAGATATGTACCTTTGATAAAAAATTTATTTGGGAACAAATAGCAGCTTTAAAACAATTAATAAACTAGCAATACCTGCACTAATAGCTGGTATTGCAGAGCCTTTATTGTCGATCACCGATACGGCTATTATTGGTAATATTGAACAGGGAGCAACAGAAAGTCTGGCGGCTGTTGGAATTGTTGGGGCGTTTATTTCAATGTTAATTTGGGTGTTCGGTCAAATCAGAAGTGCAATTTCCTCTATTATTTCTCAATATGTTGGGGCCAACAAACAAGATCAAGTTACAACATTACCAGCTCAAGCAATTTCCATTGTTGTTTTAGGGAGTTTTTTTGTAATGGTAATTTCATATCCTTTTTCAAAACAAATTTTTCAATTTTACAATGCATCAGGGGTCGTTTTAACCTACTGTATAACGTATTTTAAAATACGAATTTTTGGATTTCCTTTTTCTCTTTTTGTATTTGCTGTTTTTGGAATCTTTAGAGGCTTACAAAACACCTATTACCCGATGATTATTGCAATCATTGGAGCGTTATTAAATATTGTCTTGGATTTTATTCTTGTGTATGGAATTGAAGGTTTCATCCCTGCAATGCATATTAAAGGAGCCGCTTATGCTAGTGTAATTGCACAAATTACAATGGCAATTATCGCCTTTGTTTTATTGATAAATAAAACCGCTATTTCTTTAAAAATAGGGATAAAATTTCACCAAGAAATTCCACGCTTATTAGCGATGGTAGGAAATCTTTTTATAAGAACAATTGCTTTAAATGTTGCATTGTATTTTGCAACCTCCTATGCAACTCATTACGGAGATCAATACATTGCAGCCTACACAATAGGGATCAATATATGGCTTTTAGGGGCTTTTATGATTGATGGATACTCCAGTGCTGGAAATATTTTGGCAGGAAAGTTTCTTGGAGCAAAAGATTATAAATCTTTGGTCATGTTGAGTAACAAACTATTTAAATACGGTTTGGTAATCGGAACAAGTATTGCTCTATTAGGGGCTATTTTTTATAATTTTATTGGACAGATTTTCACAAAAGACCTTGCGGTTTTAGATCAATTTTATACTGTTTTTTGGATTATTTTAGTGTCTCAACCTATTAGTGCTATCACGTTTATTTTTGATGGAATGTTCAAAGGAATGGGAGAAATGAAATACCTACGTAACCTTTTAATTTTTTCAACAGGATTGGTTTTTATTCCAGTATTATTAATTTTTGATGCTTTTGGTTTAAAGTTAACTGCTATTTGGATTGCATTTACACTCTGGATTATTGCAAGAGGAATCCCGTTATTATTTAAATTTAGAAAAACTTTTATACCCCTTGCAAGAGAAGCGACTTTATCGGGGCATTAAATATTTTCACAAAACCAATGAAAGCTTGTTACGGAACTAAAAAGTCCTATTTTGAAATATAATTCAAGATAAAAACTTATTTTTACGAAAAGAACCCTTTATGATGACTCCAAAACCCACTGGTAGTTTGTTTACAACCATTAAAAACAATATTGCAACGATTACGTTTGGTCATCCTGCAAGTAATTCTTTTCCAAGTGAATTACTAGAGAGACTCACAAACGAACTGATTTCTGTTGGAAAGAACTCTTCGGTTGCCATTATTATTTTAAAATCTCAAGGAGAGAAGGCTTTTTGCGCTGGGGCATCTTTTGATGAATTAATGGCGATATCAAATTTAAAAGAAGGGACCCAATTCTTTTTAGGGTTTGCAAATGTGATCAATGCAATGCGAACCTGCGAAAAATTAATAATTGGCTGTCTTCAAGGGAAAACTGTTGGTGGAGGTGTCGGCTTAGCTGCAGCGTGTGACTATGTATTGGCCACCAAACAAGCGGCAATTAAACTTTCAGAATTTACAATTGGGATTGGGCCTTTTGTGATCGAACCTGCTGTAAAACGTAAAATAGGTGTTTCAGGAGTTGCTGAACTTACCTTAGACGCAACCAGTTGGAAAACAGCTTATTGGGCAAAAGAAAAAGGACTGTATGCAAAGGTATTTGAAACAATGAACGAGTTGGATGCTGCGCTAGAAACCCTTTCGTTACAACTTGCTTCATACAATCCAGATGCATTGCTAAAAATGAAAAAAACCCTGTGGCAAGGGACTGAAAATTGGAATACTTTGTTAGCGGAAAGAGCTGCAGTTTCCGGAGAATTAGTGGTGTCTGAATTTACAAAAAAGGCATTGCAAAAATTTAAAAAATAGCACTATTACATCTTGGTAATTATAAATTTTAAGGGACAAAAATGAGAATTATTTCAACAAATATAGGAGCGGCCAAAAAGATTGATTGGAAAGGTAAAATAGTCACCACAGGGATTTTTAAATTTTCTGTACAACAACCTATTTTTTTAGATAAAGAAGATGTAAAAGGAGATGCGATCTGTAATAGAGATCACCATGGAGGAATCCTTCAGGCAGTTTATGGGTATTCTTATAAGCATTATGAATATTGGAAAGACTTGTTTCCAAAACTAGATTTTCAAATGGGAATTTTTGGAGAGAACTTAACAATCGATGATTTAGATGAAACAGCCATTCATCAGGGAGATACTTTTAGAGTTGGCGAATCGATTCTAGAGGCTACCGTTCAAAGAAACCCTTGTATGAAACTAGGAGTTCGTTTCAACGACATGAGTATTGTAAAGCAATTTTGGAATACTACCTTTTGCGGAATCTATTTTAAAGTATTGCAAACAGGATTTGTGAGTTCTGGAGATGAATTTATTCCCATAAAAACCTGTCCAGAAAACCCAACGATCGCTCAGTTGTATGCGGCTGAAAAGATTTCAAAAGGGGTTTAATTTTTTAACAGAAGAAACTCTTTTTAAAGAGGCCTAAAATTTGACATCAAATGCTTTCTTCTTTTTGATGCAAAAACCGAGTTAATTTCATTGAAAGGTCCAATAAAATAATTTTTGCATTACCATTTCTTTCGATGTGATAGATTGCCTCGTTCAATTCTTTTTCAATGGCTAAAATATTTCCAGCATGAACGAAGGGCGCAAATTTAGAAAGGTCAAACCCTGTTTTAGTTTCCATGAAAACCAACTGATTGGATTTATAATTTAGTAAGAGCGATTGTCTAAAAAACTGTAAACAATAGGCTAAAAAACGTTTTTGAGTTTCTCGTCCTGTTTTTGCAATTGTTTCAGACCATTCAATTAATCGTTGCACAACAGCGACATTTCCTTTCGCTTTAAAAGCAGTTCTAATCCAGGATACAAACCATTCTTCGAAGACCAGATCATCAGAATCTTCTTCAATCAAACGCAATGCTTTGTTAAAGTTCCCCTCTGCTTGATGAGCAATTTGGGACGCTTTATTGTCAGAAATTTGATAGTCTACAATTAATGAATTGGAGATGTCTTGATCGCTTAAAGCAGGAAAATGAAGTGCCTGGCATCGCGACCTTATTGTATTAATGAGCTGTTCTTCATTTTCAGTAACTAAAATGAAAACAGTTTTTTGAGGAGGTTCTTCAATCAGTTTTAGTAATTTATTAGCAGCGGCAATATTCATTTTTTCTGCCATCCAAATAATCATTACTTTAAACCCGCCTTCATAACTTTTTAAGGTCAGTTTTTTTACAATTTCTTCCGCCTCATCAACACCAATAATTCCTTGTTTTTTTTCTACTCCGATGTGTTGTAACCAATTAAATAAGTTCCCATAAGGTTGCGTTGCAACAAAGCTTCTCCATTCTTCTAAAAACAAACTGCTTACAGGGTGTTTTTTTACCTTTTCATTTGAGGTAACAGGAAATGCAAAATGCAAATCTGGATGTTGTAATTTTTCACATTTTAAGTCGCAGATTTCAACGTTATCAGAAAAATTACAGAGCAAAAACTGGGCATATGCGATGGCCATTGGTAAAGCACCGCTTCCTTCTTTTCCTACAAATAACTGCGCGTGCGGAATTCTACCGTTTTCAGCAGAAATTTTCAAGTGTTTTTTTAGGTATTCTTGACCGATAATTTGGTTGAAAAGCATGTACAAATATAAGTGAATAATTACGCAAACGATGTATTAATTTTTAGGTTTTCCATTCTAAAAAAACTAAATAAAAAGGTATTTTTGTTCGAAATACATTTAACAAAAGATGAAAACACTAAAAGATTTTAATTTTAAGAACAAAAAAGCACTAATTCGTGTAGATTTTAATGTGCCTTTAAATGACCAGTTTGAGGTGACAGATGCGACAAGGATTCAAGCTGCAAAATCTACAATTACATCCATTCTAGCCCAAGAAGGGAGTTGTGTGTTAATGTCACATTTAGGTCGTCCAAAGGGATTTCAAGAAGAATTTTCTTTAGGTCATATTGTGAATGTTGCTTCTGAAATTTTAGGAGTTCAAGTAAAATTTGTTTCAGATTGTATTGGCCCTAAAGTAGAAGAGGCAGTGGCTAATTTAAAAGCTGGAGAAATCTTATTATTAGAAAATTTACGTTTTTACGAAGAAGAGAAAAAAGGGGCTATCGATTTTTCTGAAAAGTTATCAAAATTTGGAGATATTTATGTTAACGATGCTTTTGGTACTGCACACAGAGCCCACGCATCAACTACAATTATTGCCCAATTTTTTCAAGAGGAAAAATGTTTTGGAAACCTATTAGCAAGAGAAATTGAGAGTATAGACAAGGTTCTAAATAATTCTGAAAAACCAGTATTGGCAATTTTAGGAGGAGCAAAAGTTTCTTCAAAAATTACGGTTATTGAAAATATTTTAGACAAAGTAGATCACCTAATAATTGGAGGTGGAATGAGTTTTACATTCATTAAGGCACAAGGAGGTCAAATTGGAAATTCTATTTGTGAAGATGACAAGATGGAGTTGGCTTTAGATATTTTAGAACAAGCAAAAGCAAAAGGAGTAGCAGTTCATATTCCTGTAGATGTTGTTGCAGCAGACGACTTTTCTAATGATGCAAATACACAAACGATCGATATCACCGAAATTCCTAATGGTTGGGAAGGTGTTGATGCGGGACCAAAATCAAGAGCAAATTTTGATGCTGTTGTCAATCAATGTAAAACTATATTGTGGAATGGCCCTCTAGGTGTTTTTGAAATGGAATCTTTTGCAGGAGGAACTATTGCACTTGGAAACTCAATAGATAACGCGACAAAAAATGGAGCATTTTCTCTAGTTGGAGGAGGAGATTCTGTAGCCGCAGTAAAGCAGTTTGGTTTTGCAGATAAGGTGAGTTATGTTTCTACAGGAGGTGGCGCAATGTTAGAAATGTTAGAAGGGAAAACATTACCAGGAATACAGGCTATTTTAAAATCATAAAAAATTAAAAAAGTTGTTAAAAAGTTCTCATTTTATGAGAACTTTTTTTTTGGCTCTATTTTATGTTCAAATAAACCTTATTTTTGATTTTCCTAAAAATTTTATTTAAATGAAATACACCACATTACCGGATACGAATATAAAAGTTTCAAAAATCTGTCTAGGCACCATGACTTGGGGAAACCAGAATACAAAAGCAGAAGCTTTTGAACAAATGGATTATGCACTAGATCAAGGGGTTAATTTTTTTGACACGGCAGAACTGTATCCAGTGCCAGCGACTCCAGATACGTATGCAGATACAGAGCGAATTATTGGAGATTGGTTTCAGAAAAATGGAAATAGAGAAAAGGTGGTTTTAGCTAGTAAAATTGCTGGTGGAGGAGATTATACGAAACACATTAGAACCGGTGGTTTTTCCAAAGAAAATATTACACAAGCCATAGAAGGTAGTTTACAACGATTACAAACAGACTATTTAGATTTATACCAATTGCATTGGCCATCTCGAGGGGTCAATTGTTTTGGCGTAAGAGATTATCCATACCAAACAGCGACAAAAGAAGCAGAAAATCATTTAGAAATTCTAGAGACACTTACTGCTTTTGTAAAAGCAGGAACCTTGAGGGCGATTGGTCTTTCGAACGAAACACCCTGGGGAACAATGAAATATTTACAAGCCGCAAATGCTCAGAACCTTGTAAGACCTGTGACCATCCAAAACTCGTATTCTATGATTCATAGAGGCTATGAAGTTGGAATGTCTGAAGTATCGATGAGAGAAGATATTGGTTTACTAGCATATTCACCCTTAGCGCAGGGGGTGCTTTCTGGTAAATATTTGGATGGAAAAAGCCCAGAGGGGTCTAGAGGGAATTTATTTCCAAGATTCATTGCACGTTATATGGGAGATGGTTCTAGTGAAGCCGTAAAAAGATATCAATCAATTGCAGAGAAAAATGGAATTACCTTGACAGAATTATCGTTGGCTTTTGTGAATCAATTACCCTTTGTAACCAGTAATATCATTGGGGCGACCAAAATGAGTCAGCTCAAAGAAAACATAGGGAGTATTCACATAGAATTGTCTAAAGAAACCCTACAAGAGATTCAAGAGGTACATGCGATGATCCCCAACCCTGCCCCATAACAAAAACAAAAATAGCCCCCTTTGTCATTTTTGATAAAGGGGTAATTTATAGTTATTTTTTGTCAATGAGTTTTATGGAGCTTGCCTTAAAACGCCCGTCTTTGAAAACACCAACAACAGTTGCTTTTCTTACGATGTTACAGAACCCCGTATTTTTATCGTGAGCATCCCCAAAATCGTCAATATTTGCTCCATCAATAAAGTAGGTGCGATTGTCTACACGAATTGCTAGATCACAACCCATAGGTTCCTTTATTTCAAACTGACATTGTCCGCAAGAAATTTCTGCAACTTGGTTGATTTCCTTTCGATTGCTGCAAGAGGCCATAATTAGAAAGCTAATGATTACTGCTTTTTTCATAAGTGTTTTTCTTATCATATAGGAATGATTATTTTTTCCCCCAGGAATCCCGTAATCCAACCGTTTTATTAAAAACTAAAGTATCAGATGTTGTGTCACGATCAACAGCAAAATACCCTAGGCGTTGGAATTGAAACCGTTCCCCTATGGTGGCTGTTTGTAAACTAGGTTCTAAGTAGGCATTAATGACTTCTAAAGAAGTAGGATTTAAAAATTCCATAAAATCTTTGTCTTTATGACTGTCTGGCGCTTCATCAGAAAACAACCTGTCATAGGCTCTTACCTCAGCTTTCACAGCATGTTTTATAGAAACCCAATGCAAGGTTCCTTTTACCTTCCGCGTGCTTTCTTCAGTTCCACTTCCAGATTTACTCAAAGGATCATAGGTACATTGAATTTCAGTAATATGTCCGTTTGCATCTTTTGTGCAACTTTCTGCTTTAATGATGTAAGCATTTTTTAAACGCACTTCTTTGCCTAATTTTAAGCGAAAGAATTTTTTATTTGCTTCCTCTCTAAAATCTTCTTTTTCTATATAGAGTTCTCTTGAAAAAGGAACGTCTCTAGTTCCAAAACCTTCTTCATAATCATTATAACTTGCGTCTAAAACCTCCTCTTTATCTTCAGGGTAATTGGTTATGACCACTTTTACAGGATCTAAAACTCCCATCACTCTTTTGGCGGTTTTATTTAAGTCTTCACGAATTTTAAATTCTAACAGTGCTACATCAATGATGTTTTCTCGCTTAGAAACTCCAACAGTTTCAATAAAACTTTTAATTGATGCTGGTGTGTACCCACGTCTTCTCAATCCAGAAATAGTTGGCATTCTTGGGTCGTCCCAGCCAGAAACTGCACCGTCTTCAACCAAACGCATTAATTTACGCTTGCTCATAATGGTGTAACTTAAGTTTAAACGTGAAAACTCACGTTGTTTTGGAGGGTTTGGAAACTGTTCTTTACCATACTCGTGAACGTGATCTCTAAACCAATCATATAAATCTCTATGAGGTTTAAATTCTAATGAACACAAAGAATGCGATATTTGCTCTATATAATCACTCTCTCCATGCGTCCAATCATACATTGGGTAAATATTCCAGTCGGTTCCGGTTCTGTGGTGTTCTTTGTATAAAACACGATACATGATTGGGTCTCGGAGTAACATATTAGGACTCGTCATGTCTATTTTAGCCCGTAAGATGTGTTCTCCTTCCTTAAATTTTCCCTCTTTCATTTTTTGGAATAATTCCAAATTTTCGGCTACAGAACGAGTTCTAAAAGGGCTGTTGGTTCCAGGTTCGGTTGGTGTTCCTTTTTGTTCTCTCATCTGTTCTGATGATTGACTGTCTACATAGGCTTTCCCTTCCTTAATCATTAAAATTGCCCAATCATATAGTTGTTGAAAATAATCTGAAGAATACAATTCATTCGCCCAATTATACCCCAGCCAGGTTATATCATTTTTGATAGCGTCTACATATTCTTGCTCTTCTTTTGCAGGATTTGTATCGTCAAAACGAAGGTTTACAGGGGCATTATATTTTTCTCCCAAACCAAAACTAATTCCAATGGCTTTGGTATGACCAATGTGTAAATAACCATTTGGTTCTGGAGGAAAACGAAAACGTAAATTTTCTTTTGGCATTCCGTTGGCCAAATCTTCTTCAATAATTTGCTCAATAAAATTGAGTGATTTTTTTTCTTCAGACATAAATTTATACGAAAAATTAAGCTGTAAAATTACATAAAATAACTTGTATATTTTTATTTTTGATCTGTCCTTTGAGGGGAGCCATATTAGACAAGAGGTCATTTTTGACCTCCTTTTTATTTTTACGACTTTTTACTCCTTTATTGGCCAACATAATAGACTCGATCTCTGAAGTAAAAATAGGGTTGCCACTCTCAAAATCAAATTTTTCAGTAAAGAAGTAGTTGAGCATCTTTTGTTTGCTCATACCAAAGTTGCATTGAATAAAGTTTAATGCCTCTTTAAAGTCCAATAAGGTATTGAAACTTAAAGAAGAATTGTGTTTGATTGAATTGAAGGATTTGAAAGTGAGCCCCTTCAATTTCTTCAATGGTATTTTGATTTCCGCCTAAATAGAAAATTGTGGATGGATTCGGATTCCATTGAACTAGAGGTTGAATAAAAAATTGATTCGTAAAGGTGTTTTTTTGAGAAACGAACCGAATATTAAATTCATTATTAAACTGATATCTTAAGTTTAAACGTGCAATACTCCCCTCAAAATAATTTCCTTGACCATTTGTCTTTTCTAGTTTTGAATATCTTAACGATGGGTTGATCGTAAAGTTTTCATTCACTTGAAAGTTTAAGGTCATAAAAGATGAGGTAAGGTTTCCGATTTCAGGGATCTCTTCGTTAACAGATAGGTCTTTTCCACTGTCTAAATTCACTCTAAAATTAAAGGATTCACTTGGAGCTCCATTGATAGAAAATGAATGTGTAGCTAAGTTATTAAAACGAATTCCTAAAAAAGTTTTTACTGCATCATAATCTAATGTGTATGATAGTTCTGTTTGACCATAGGTTTTTAAAGAGGCAAATAAGTCAATACTAAAGTTTTTATATAAATCTTCAAAAGTATACACGACATCTACCTTCGTTCCAAAGCCAAAAGATTGAACAGCAGGTTTATTTACAATATTGATATATTCATGAAAAAAAGTTCCCCAACGACGATTGTTTTTAACTACAAAACCAACGTCAGATCTATATTGGGGAGAAATGTTTCTATAGTAGAGGTAACTTTGCCAATGCTCAGTTTTTCTGTAAAGTTGTAAATAAAGAGCATCACCATTAATCTTATCACCATCCAACGCAATTGTTTTTCCATTAATAGTAGCATCTGTATCTATCCAATCATTTATAGGTTCTTCATTGAAGTTTTTGAAAACTTCAAAACTCAAACGCAGATTTTGATTCAAAAGGAAAAGTCCATCAAAACCCATAAGGTGACCAAAGCCACCACCCTTATAGAAACGATTCATTATTACCCCGCCAAATCGAGATTTAGGGCTCAATAGATGTTGATAGCGAATCACATTAATTAAACTCTCTCTTCCCTGTCCAATGTATGATCGATCTTCACCACCTACTAGATAGACTGAGTTTTGGTCAAGTGCGTTTAGTAAAAATAAACGTGATTTCTTTCCTTGGCTCAATAATTTTGTGGCTATAGAAGGGTTTACAATAGAACGCGAGTAAAACGCCCCATCTGTAAAGTTTACAAGATCTGTCCCTCGATTAAAAAATGGACGTCTTTCTGGGTATTGTAAAGAAAAAGAAGAGTTTACATCAATTTGAGTAACATCAGCCTCAATTTGAGAAAAATCGGGGTTCAGTGTTAATTCAAAACTAGTATTCTTATTGACATCTATATTAAACCCTAAACCCACTTTTCCTTTTACAGATTCATAAGAAATTTTTTCATCAGGCTTGTTTCTATATCCTTGAATATTACTTGAAACATAGGGGAGAATTTCCAATCGTTTATCAATAACAATGTCTTTTAAAATTAGATTATCTGAAGTTTGACAAACGATACAACTATTATTTCTATCTCTAGGTTGGCTACTAACCTCTATTTCATTTCCATTTTCGAAGTATCGTCTGTAAAAGTTTATGTGCCATTCTTGATCTGTTCCGTTAGGAAAAGGAATTTCAGAAAATGGTATTTTCATTTCTACGGTGTATCCATCATTTATGATGGCGGCTTTAGATTCAAAATTTATATTAAAAGTACTGTCATATCGATCTGAGTCGGACAAAGCATTTACTTGTTTAACATCAAATTGACTCCCCAAACTATTAACCGCTAAACCCAGATTGTTTCTTGCGTCTGCAAAAGGATCCAAACGAACCATTACAAGATCATCATTCCAAATATTAAAATCATCTCTCGGGCGAACAGATCCTCGGATATTTTTTGGGTCATCCTCTGCGCGAAAGGCAATAAATAAATAGGTGTCAGAATACGTAATGTAGGCAGTAGTTTTTTTTCGTGCTTCAAAATTGTTGGCTGGATTAAATTCAATATCTAACGGTATTTTTGTAGCATTTTCCCAGATTTTTTCAGACAATAATCCGTCTAAGATAATTTGATTTTCGTTTATTTTAGTTGGTGAAAAAGTTTCCTGAGCAAAACCAATTTGCAACGAAAAAAACAATAAAATGAAAGTTAAAAATCTCATATTAAAAAAATATAGATCAAAAATAGATTTTTTTGAAGACATTAAATTATAAACTTGCATAAAACCTTTTGGAGTAAAATTGCTGTTTGACATTTCAATGGAGTCGTCACCCAAAATAATAAAACGTTTATACTATTATTGTGTAGCTGTTTTTTTGTCTTCAACTATTTTATAAATAAAATTTTTACTCGTTACTCAAGTGTTTTTGAGGAAGGAGATATGAAGTTTCGTTTGGAGTTATTTTAATGGATAATTCAAATTTTTTTAGGGTCAAAAAAATAAAAAGGATAGAACTTTAAGGATACAGGACGTAGTGTTTTAACAGCAATTATTAAATACAAGAACCCTTTTTAGCTCGTTAAAGTTTTATTAAAGCCAGTTTAGTCGTAATTTTTTGTCGTAATTTTGTAGGAATGAAGAAAGACGCAAAAAAAAAACCAGATTTAGTCGTTTTTAACGAGGAAAGTCAGCAATATGACGCGGCGATAAAGCCTTACGGTACTTCAGCAAGCTCTCCTGTAATCACCCCACTAAATACTGCAAGTTGGAAAAACGATGGAATACAACGGGTAAACAAACAATTTAAATCTAAGTTTGACGAGGTAAAAAAAGAATATGAAACATTAATGCAACAGTTTCATTATAACGATTTAATCTACAATGCAAAGTTTAATTTTGAGCCAATATTTGGTGAAAATTATCATTTATACACTACAAAAAATAAAGAGCCTTTTTTATCTATAATATCTCCAGAACAATGTAATTTTGAGTACATAGGTTCCTTTAGATTGAATACAGACAAAATGTGGGAAAAATTAGATTTAAAATCAAACACTGAAGATTAGAATGGGAGTTATTCAAGTTAATAATATCAAACTTTATGCATATCATGGCTGTTTAGAGGAAGAAGCAAAAATAGGGAGTGAATATCGAGTAGATGTTTCGGTAAAAGCCAATTTAAAAAAGTCTTCGATAACAGACGAATTGATAGATACCGTAGATTATGTCCATCTAAATCATATTGTTAAACAAGAAATGGCCGTTCGTTCTAAACTTTTAGAAGAGGTGGTAAAAAGAATTTTAAATCGTATTTTCAAGGAGCTTTCGATGGTTGAAAAAGCGAAAGTTTCTGTAGCGAAATTAAATCCTCCAATTGGTGGTAACGTCGAAGAGGTTGTTGTAATTCTCACAAAAAAACGATAAGCTAAAAAAATACTTGCAATACATGTAATTTTACGTAAATTTGCAGACCTTAAATCATCAAGGTGTCGTGGCCGAGTGGCTAGGCAGTGGTCTGCAACACCATCTACAGCGGTTCGAATCCGCTCGACACCTCAAATTAAAACCTCATCTTATTGATTTTCAATAAGTTGAGGTTTTTTAGTTTCTAAATTTGTACGATTTTTGTATTGTGGGGTAACTGATAACACTTATAGAATAGAAATAAGCAAAATAAATAAAGTTGTTTTAAGGCTTCATTTCTTACAGTTCGTGCATTAATTTAGATAGGTATCAATATTAGATTACTTATCTACAACAAAAGAAAAACGGACTTACTTATAATTAAGAAAGTCCGTTTGAAAAATGAAAAAAACTTTACTCTACTTTAATAACTTCCTATTCTAATACGGTTTATTTTTTTTGTTTTATTATCATTAGTAAAACTTAAATACTTATCATAATCTTCAATATGTAACGAAATGTGGGTTTTATTTTTTTTCTCATAACTCAAAGGGAAAATATCTTTTAGTTTTTCTATATTATCTCCTATTTTTATATCATGTTTTGTTAAACTATACTCACTTCCTATTATGGAAAAGGAGTCTATTAAATTTTTCATAACATAAAAAACAACTCCTACATATTTATAGATATACATATCCACCTCATCCATTTCGCTATATCCTTTTTCAATTTCAAGGGGAGTTCCAAAATTAGAGATTAACATAGACTTATTTTTTCCGATAATAACATGACCATTAATTGTTAATTCATTTGCTTTAATTGTGTTTTGCGCCTTACAATTTAAAGAAGCAATAGTTAGAGTGATTAATAAAATTATATTTTTCATAATTTCTATAATTTAAGCAAGTCCGATTTAAAAAAAAATGAAATGTTTTTTATGTGCTTATTGTGTTAATATTCTTAATAAGAAATATATTTAATTTCTGAAACTTTATCGTGTTTATCAATTTTAAAAAACAAAGAGGTACTTCCTGTCTCTTTATCTGTAAAGTTGTACTTATTATTTGAGTTAAGTTTAAAGCCCTTAAATTTACTTTTATGATCACCGATTTTTACAGATAACCCTTTTACATTCACAATTACCGATGAGTTTTTTACTGTTATGTATGTTAAATCGTAATTATTACCAGAATCAGTTTCATCTTCAAAGCCAAAAGAAATACCATTATTTATTATAAATTTAGCTAAAAAGGGAGCAGTATTGTTAGGTCTTTCCTGAATATCATTTCCAAAAAAAGCTTTCATTTTGGTTAAATCACCTGATGCAATCATAATATCTCCTAAAGAAACATTATTAAATTTTATTCCATCAAACACTTCGGCACTATTTAGATAATTAAATTGAGCTTTACAGGAAATTCCCGCAAATAAAATGACTATTGTTAAAATTATATTTTTCATGATTTTATATTTTTAAAATTAATTACAAGGGTTTATTAGTTGACCTGTTTTGGGGTCTATTTTTGTTTTAAAATGATCTAAAGGTTCGGCAGGTTTATCGTTTTCCCGAGCTTTTACATGTACATGAGATGTTGTATTTTTATCTTCAATAGCTGATTTTAAATTACCCGAAACACCTTGATATCCGATAATATCACCTGCTTTAACAGTTCCCGAAGTCCTTCTGTCTTTTTGCAAATGAAAATAAACCAATCGTATCTTTTTTCCATTCACTCTTGATGTAACACCCACATAGTACCCCGCTCCATCTAATTCTCCATTATCGTTTAGTTGTTTATCTTCTTTTGCTATTCCATCATAAGATGCGAATATTGGAGCGCCGTAAGGGTTTTTTAAATCTACACCATCATGCTTTTTCCTTCCTCTTACTCCTTTACATGTATATTTTTCGTTATATCTAGCGCAAGTATCGTGTAATGCACCCTGCATTCCCGAAGGCCCTAGTTGTGGTGCAATTTCAACGATTGCTAAGGGATCACCAACACAAGGTTTTTTCACACATTTTCCGTCTTTATCTTCAACTTGCCCTAAAGGGCAATCGCATTTTTCTGTAATAGTATTATAAGTTCTACCCTCTTGCTTACAAATTGATTCACATTCATTTGTTGTTGAATTTAACACATACCCATCAGGACATTTTCCATCTTCGTCTGGTCTAACGGGTGAAGCCATTAAAATTGCAGCAGCAGCGGAATTAATTTGGTTATTTGATAAAGAACCGCCACCACCTAAAGGCATAGAATTATTCGAGGTTGCACCATTTACGTAAGCACCATAACCGCCACCACTATTTCCATCATTTCCATTTCCATCTTCATTTTCTGTACCCGATGATGCTGCGGGTGCTGTAATAATTACCTCGTCTAAAACGCCACCATCAAAGCCATCCAAAACATCTAAGTTCCAACAAGGATCTTCGGGATCATTACTTTGAAAAAATAAAAAGGAAAACAAACTAGCTTTTTGAATTTGTTTTTTTATGACATAACTTTTAGTAAATATACCATTTTCGATCTTATAACCATCTATAAAATTACCCTCCAGATCATTAAAGAAAACTCTACCATTTATTAGATTATCGTTTTGGTCTGTTTCATCTTTCCATACAGTAAAAATTACATTTTTTAGATGATTATTAACATTGATAAAACAGAGTTCACTAGAATAGTTTCCCTTTCTGTTTATTTCTGTTTTTGCAGTCGTAAGTTTTGCATTTGTGTACGCTACATCATTGTACATTAACGTGTTCCAATCGGGGTTTATTATAATATTGTTTTTACTTGTTTTGTGGTATAACTGTTTTTTTGATTTTTTCATATCAAAATGCGACTTTGCATCTTGGAATGAAACTGTTTTTACATTTTTAATAAATTCAATTTTTTTATCCTCAATTGGATTCTCTTCAAAATTGCAATTGCAAAGAAGTAAAAGAGAAAAAAATAAAATTAAGTTTTTAAAATATTTCATAGATATTTAATTTAGGGGATTTTCTTTTTCAATTTTTAGAATATCCGAGTTCATAATTAAGGGTTTCGATATCCGCTTCTCGGTTTACTTTTTGTTTTATTTCGGGTTCAACGTTACACATGATCCGAAGCTTGGGGGGTTAGCCCATCTGTTACCAATTTTTTTTATCAAACCTACAAACAAAATGAATGTAAGTCAATCCCTGTAAATGGGGTTTTTTCGTATCACAAAAAAAGTAAGTATTTAGAGGTTGTAGTCAAACCCTCATAAATATTTTATGTTGTACTTAAAAAAGAGAATTTCCGCCTTTTTCGTTCGGCAAAAATAAAAGCAATAAACATTTAGTATAATATCTAATTAGACGTTAAAAATAGGGTTCTTTCTTTCTTTAAGTGGTTGCAATAAATCAAACTTAAAACCTGACTTGCTACCTGTAGCAATCCAAATAAAATCAGGTAAAAAAATACTCATTATAATTGCGGTTTTTTCGCTTTCTACGATTGCAATTTCTTTTTGATAGTCTTCATTGATTAGATGCAAACCAAACAAACATTGAATTTATAGGTTTTTTAATGTTAATTAGGAGTTTTTTATTCTCTCTATTTTTTTAGCAGCCACAGTTTCCTGTAAAAATTACATTTTTTAGATTCCTTGAATTTTAAATCTAAATTTTTCGAAAGAGCTCGTTTATTCATGA
>Ga0206677_10002087_pt1 | contig 18043 bp, 9 predicted proteins | sample M130m12015metaG_FD_155475 | JGI IMG/M metagenome (GOLD analysis project Ga0206677, IMG submission 155475) | Ammonia-oxidizing marine archaeal communities from Monterey Bay, California, United States - M1 30m 12015 | ecosystem: Environmental > Aquatic > Marine > Intertidal zone | place: USA...
AGGCCAAGGCCAACAACAAGGCCAAGGACAAGGACAAGGCCAGGGTGAGCAAGGACAAGGCGAGCAAGGTGGCCAAGGAGAACAAGGTCAAGGCGAGCAAGGTCAAGGCGAGCAAGGTCAACAAGGTCAATCCGGACAAGAAGGGCAACAAGGTCAACAAGGTCAGCAAGGTCAAGGCGAACAAGGTCAAGGCGAACAAGGTGAACAACAAGACAATGGACAAGGTCAACAACAACAAGGCGGCGAACAAGGCGGTCAACAAGAACAACAAGGCGAGCAAAACCAAAACGGTGAAAACCAAAATGGTCAAAACGAGCAACAACAAGGTCAAACCCAAAACGGTCAACAAGGCCAACAAGGTCAGCAATCTGACCAACAACAAGGTCAACAGCTTGATAACCAAGATCTAAACGGTGAGAACGATAATGACGGTGATGGAATTCCAGATGATGTCGATAACGACAACGATAATGACGGAATCCCTAACGATGTAGATCAAAACCCAATGGACCATGATAATGACGGAATTGATGATAACGAAGATAACGACGATGATGGTGATGGAATAGATGACCAACAAGAAGTTTCTGACGGAAATTCAAATACCGATATTTATGATCACGATAACGACGGAATTTCCGACGTTGTCGACTTGGACATTGATAATGATGGAATCGACAACCGTAACGATTGGGAAGATTCGAATGGTAATGGTGTAATGGATGCTGGTGAAGACCGCAGCCGAGACCACGACAATGACGGATTGAACGATGGAATCGATCTAGATGATGACAACGACGATATCCTTGATACCGAGGAAATCGACGGTGCAACAGCTACTAGCTATCGCTACGACCACGATAATGATGGATATACTGACATGGCAGATACTGACGATGATAACGACGGTCTTTCAGACTGGTTCGAAAACAACGACGGTAACGATTTGACTGGTCAATTTGACCACGACAACGATGCTTTGGACGACAATGAAGATGATGATGACGACAATGACGGAATCATCGATTCTTTAGAACTGTGAAAAAGATATAACCACGTTTCACCAATGCTGCGGTATTGGTTAATGGTCCTCTGGAGGGTTAGCCCTCCAGGGGACCCCTTTTTTCTTTGAATTTTAATTACTAATCGGGTTTGATACTTTTTGGCTCGGTTGATACACAAGCACTCATATCACCCTTCGCGTTGATATAGTGTATTTCGGTCGACAGTGACGGACAGGTGCTGAAATGCTTTCAATTACTAATGAAGAAAAAATACGAAGTCGCCAAAAACTAACTCTATCTCTGATTTTGGTATTCCTAATGGTGTCAAGCACTACATTGTCTTTAGTTCAAGATTTCAGCGGTGAAGATGCCGCACCGAGATATACTTTCACTACTGGAGAACTCCTCGACCAAGAAGAGGTTGAACTCGGCCAACAACCTTCAGGTCAGGGCTCATTAGCGAATATAAACGACCATCTGCCCCCCCAGCCCCACCCAGCGATTCATGATATCATGTGGACAGATTCTGGCGTATCTTCTGGAGTAATAAACGACCTCTCAGCAATCGCAGCACTTTCCCAAACTTACTCGATTTTCCTTGAAGAATCCAACAAAGAGGACCACGACAACGATGGAATTAACGACTTGAATGACCTAGATGATGACAACGATGGAATTTACGATTTGTTAGAAAGATTTGATGGATGCTATGGAACCGACCCATTAGACCATGACAACGACGGAGTTCTCGACGTTGATGACTGGGATGATGACAACGATGGAATTCTTGAAGGTCCATTGGACATAGACGCTCTTGAAGCTCTAGGTCTCGACCCGCTTAACGTAAGTACCGACAGATACCTAGATCCAGCAATAGTCCATCCTTGGACTAACGACCCAGTCGGTAATGGCTACTTAGCCGATCAAAACCCGATGGACCACGATAACGACGGTGTTACAGATGAAGACAGCGATGGCTCAGGCTCCGATAGGTATGACGAGGACGATGATAACGATGGCCGCATAGACCAATTCTCTTGGCCATGTGACTTAGACGGTGACGGAATTAGAGATTATTTTGATACTGATGACGATGGTGACGGAGTTCCTGACGTTGAAGACGAGCATCCATATGATGCAACTTTAACAGGAAGTATGGAAGCAAATGCTGAATTTTATGATGCACCAAGGGTTTGGCAAGCGAATGAATATTTGACTTACTCTGGCGGCGTTGATTACGTAGTCTGGGAGGCTAACAGAGTCAATGCAGCAACCGCTACAGCCTCTGGATTCTACCCATTGTTTGATGACGCAACAATTACAGCTCAAGGGACCCCTTCATTTACTCAGATAGTCGATGGCGACTTGGATGGTGACGGAATCCCTAATTTCCTAGACCCAGATAATGACAACGATGGAATACCGGACAGTTCAGATACAGATGACGACAATGATACTATTCTAGATATGTCGGACCCGGATGATGACAACGATGGAATTCCAGATGTTTGTGTAGTTGTAGATAACAACGGTGACGGCCTGAATGATTATACTAGGGCCAATGATACTGGCGCATACCAGACACCAGGAGGAGATACCGATGGCGTTGCAGGTTTGGATTGTGAGATAGATTACGACTCCGACTTAGACGACGACAGACTCAGGCCATTTGACCAAAACTATAACGCAATATATGACTGGTTAGACACTGACATGGGAGGAACTCCTTCACCAGATAACCTTGGAGATATCGCAGTTAGCGGCGACCAATCCAATTTTGAATATGACTTGGATAACGATCAGATTGAAAACGAAAACGATTCTTTCCCTCTTGATACGACAACAGATGTTGCGTCTTGGAACTGCCCTACGCAAGCCAACCCTATTCCAACTAATCCAGACCCTCGGTGCATAACTCGAAGAGCCTCGTTTTCCCAATTCAATGATTGGGACGGCGATGGAATTTTGAATTGGGATGATATTGATGATGACAATGATGGAATTATTGATATTCTAGATATCGACTGGGATTGTGATTTCGATAACGATGCAGATTTACACTCTATCAATGGAGCATTATACCGTGACGATGGACCAAACGATATCGATTCTGATATAGACGGCGACGGCCTTGAAAATAGCATCGATTGGGATGATGATAACGATGGTCTTTCGGATCTATATGACCCCGATGATGGTAATTGTGGAGTAGTTGACTTCGACCAAAATGATGGCTTTTACACACCTTATTATCCCGTTACCGATGGAGGTAATTTGGACGGTTCAGATGACGGACAAGGTTATTCTGATAACTTTTCAGACTATTGGAAGATGGTATTCCAACACAACCCATTCGAAAATATGATGCTGAACTATAATGGCTATGATGGAACTACACAACCAGTAACCCCTGGTGTAGTGCCTGAATTTTATTGGTTCTTATTATCACGATGGTCATCTAGAAATGGCGGCAATGAATGGGATATTGATACTGATGGAGATTCGTTAATCAACGGATTAGATGTTGACCAAGATGGTGATGGATTGCCCGATTGGTGGGACCAAGATGAGGGTAATGATGGGATAATGGATATAGATGATCCAAAACTCGGAGGAACATTCAATCTTTCAACGTGTGGCTGGACAGCTGGTAATTTCAAGACAGGTTATTCTTGCGGATACGTTTATGCTTTTGCATATCAAATGCCTCTCAATGGAGTCAATGCGCAACTTGGTCTTCCGTTTTCCACTAGACCAGATGCAGGATTTGACCAAGGCGCCACCGCGGGTGGACCTTCCAACAACTGGAGCTGTGCCCCTGGTGCTCAAGGTGGATGTTGGCATTATGACTACGGAAATGACGGTACTGTAGATTCGGGAATTACCTTCACTCAAATACAAAACAATAGAGATGCTTTCGATGTTTGGATGGGTCTTACCCTTACTCTCCCAGGATGGAATTGGAATTCTGACAATGGAGCAGAACAAGATTTCCCTGATGAATTGGGCGCAGACACCACGCAGAATGATGTCGACCCAGATATTGACGGTGACGGCTTTAACAATACAATAGATATCGATGATGACGCAGATGGCGTCTATGATTGGTATGACGTTGATGATGATAACGACGGACTATGGGATTATTTCGAAATTGATACCAACGACGATCTTGATGACGATGCATCGATCAATTTGCCACAAGGAGCATCTTTCTTTACAGGAACTAATTGTGAGGATAACGATGACGATGGTAATGATGCTGACGCAGATGACGACGGTTTCTTCCAAGCAGTTTGGGACAGAGGAGAAATGACTCAAGGCTATCAAAATCCTAAATTCTATGATGTTGACAATGATAACGACGGTGTTCCTGATGGTGAAGATTGGGACGACGATAATAATGGAATAGACGACTGGAGCCAAGAATTACTTCCCGGTTGTTTCATGGGCGAAGAAGGTTCAACTTGGGACCACGACAATGATAATATTACTAACTGGAATGATGATGACTGGGATGCCGACGGTATCACGAACAGTGTCGAACTTCTAACTAGTATTGTCGCACCATTCGACCACGACAACGACGGCCTAAGAGACGACATTGATGCTGATGATGACCAAGACGGCATGGAAGATATCGATGAGATTCTAGTTTGGCCTATTAGATTTAATAGAAATTCAACAAATCCTTGGGATCACGACGACTTTGGTGATGGAGAAGCAATGGCTAATCCTTTAGATAACTCAGTAGGGCCAGATGCAATCGACGAAGACGACGACAATGACACACGAGCGGATTTGGACTTCGACCATCTCGAAGAAACTTACATCAGCACTTTGCCATGTTATAATGGTGGAGAAACAAGTGATTGGGATCATGACAATGATTGTATTTTAGATGACGAAGATAAATCTCCAACATTCATAACTCTCGATGCACCAAGTACACTTTGGATCGACGCTCAAACCCCGCAAAGATTCACGGGACACGTCGATTGGGTTAATCCAGTAACGCTTGTCTATGAACCAGCACCGAATGTCCCAATTCAGATAAATATCGAATGGGCTAACAACGGAACTACTGCAATAGAATCAATCTATGTTCCGACAAACAACTTTGGTAACTTTAGTTACAACCAATATATCTACCCAGAGATGTTGACAGTTGGAGACAGTACCACCTACAAGGTATATGCAGAAGTCACTGAACTATTCGCCTTTAATGGAAATAGGTCACAAGAATATTTGGTTGGTGCCGAAGCTAATTTAACTGCCAATATCGCACCTATGGGCGCTTTCAAGAGTAGTGAACAACCATTCAAGATTGACTTTTGGGCTCACTACACAGCAGATACACAAAGAGGAGACTACACGAAACTTATCAATTATATTCCAATTACATTTACTGTAAGAGGCGGACCATTTGGTAATATTACAACACCTACCAATTTCACTGGATTAGATGGTAACGGATACAGAACAGATAACAGAGGATTTGCTTCAGTTACTTTTGTTCAAGATATCGGAATCAATGGAACTTGGAAACAAATACGTAGAAATGCTAGTTTGGACAATGGTGTAGGGCAATTGCCTGGCGGTTATGAGGAAATCATCTGGGATGATTTAAATAAGAAACACGTGATTGTTACAGACGCTAATACGGGAGTCCCTATAACGGGTAACTTCACAAGCCTATACTCAAATACGACACTTCCTGCTGGAGATTACCAAGTAATTGGTAGCGTGAGGCCTGAGATAGCTTCTGAGTGGCCGTTCCCATACATGCACGGGGATGACACTGAGCCTGAAAGTGTAAGAGTAATGCACAGAATGAATATTTACGGTTCAATGATAGTTCCGGGAACAAATCCTGTCTATTACTGGGATTCTACTATCAACAATAACAATGGTTTCTTTGGTAATTGGGCAACATTATTCCATTCTCAAGCATTGACTAACGCAGGATTGGATTTCAATACAGTTTCAGCCGCAAAACCATATCCAACTAATTGGGATGGTAATCTAGCAAGTCTAACAGGTGAGGCTGCTAAGTTGAGGCCGTTCATTGAAACCAGCGGAGACGATTGGCTAATAGCAATCGTAAACGGTGGGGAGACAAACTTACCGCCATGTGGAAAGGTCGATCCTTTCGACGTAGATAGTGAAACAAGATGTGAGATAGTTCCAGAAATGAATACAGGAGAAACTTTGCGAATGGTTGGTTCGGTTACAAACCGTACCGATGACCCTTGGGACGCAGACCCGATTGCACTCCAAGTAGATGTAGATGGAAACAGGCAATTCGTCGGTGCAGGCGAAACACAATTCACAGCCCCTCCAAAGAAGGCCTGTTCCACTTGTGATGCAGTTTATGACTACAACTTCACATGGGAAAACCAATTCTCTGCTAAGACTTACGGAATGCGTGTCGATTTCACAAGTTCGTCATACTATTTCACAGGTAATACCAGCACATTATCACCAACTGGAGCATACATCAATGTATCAGTTGTTGGAACAACTGAGTTTGTTATGACCTCAATTCCAAGATTATATCGTAATACCACCAATCTCGTGCAAGCTAAGTTATTGGATAATTCAGGACAAGCAGTTCCAAATGCTCCAGTAAACTATACTTGGTCTTTTGACGGAAGAACCGGAATTAATTATACAGACGATAGAGGATTCTTCGAAATACCATTTGAGATTGAAGGAGCAGATTCACTTGGTAACTTCACTTTACAATTTGAGTATCCTGGTTCATCCAATCTCAAAGGTTCTACTGTTAGTCAATCGATATGGGTTATATCAAGGACCAATATCACAGTTACCACCACAAGTGATAACATACGACAATCTGGTGATAAATGGGACTTTACCGCCCTGATTACGGATGATGCAGCTAGTGGAACTACGCCGACTAACTTGAATGGGCCTAGCAGTCCTAACGGGGGATTAGTCGATGTGATATTCGAAGGTACGGATTTCAACGGCGTTGCATACAGGCAGGTAGTAGCCACGATTGCACCTTCTGCTGGATTCTTAACGCTACCATCTCAGCAACCTGATAATTCTCATCTCTGTTACTATGACGGTAATGATGACGGCTTTGCAGATAGAGATACTGATAAGAACGGTTTGAGCAGAGAAGAAAGTGTTGGGTGCCTAAAGGCAAATATCAGTCCACTAAATCCAAGCTCACTCAAGAGTGACCCTGCAGGTTTCTTGCCTGATGGGTTTGGACCAGTCAATGTAATTCTAAGATTCGAAGAAAACCTACCGAATGAAGGCTGCTCAATGCTAGATCCAAATACCAATATCCGTACATTAGGCGGCTCTTGGGACCCTTGTTCTTCAATACCAAATAGCGAGCAATACAGAGTTCTAATGACTAATAATGCAAACGGATTCTCCCTAATCGGAAGAACATCACTAATTGTCGATGACCAAATCGTATACACCAGTGAAGTAAACCCAGCAACCGGCCAAGTCGAAGAGAAAGATATGGAAGTTACTGGACAATTACAAGATGAACTTGGAACCAACCTTTCCAATAGAAAGGTCAGAGTTCAATATGAAATGGTGAATGGAGATTCTGGAGTTCAGGGATGCCAAGAAGGCTATACAGACATTAACGGTTATTTCGCAATCGATTGCGAATTATCAGGCGTTATTGCAGGTAAAGCCAGAGTTACAGTAACCTATTCTGCTTGGGATAATGAGAATAATGACCGATATCGATACTCTAACAAATCACTACAAACTGAATTTGAAGTATTTTCTAATTCAACAATTGCCATAAGTGAAGTTGGGCCATTTAAGTCAACAGAAGACAAGTATATTGCACCTAACGGAACCGAATATTACCGCCTCTTCTTGAAGGAATCATTCCATATCGATGCTCGTTTAACTCAAACCAACGGACAATGGGTTGGCGGAAAGTGTCTGAACATCTATCTAGACCCTGAGTCCAATGTCAGACCTATTGCAACCATCCGAACCAGCAATATTGATGGTACGATTGAATGGTTCAGTGGCGACCCACTACAAAACCCGACTTTGAAGGGAGTGGAAACTACAGGTGGAAAGACCGAAGGTTACAGAACATTAAGAGTAGCTTTCGAACCGGATGCAAATGTACCTGGTGGCTGTGACAAAGACGCTTCCAGTGCCCTAAATGGCTCGTTTACTGATGTTAATATTCTGGTAAGGTCTAGAGTAGACCTCCAAGTTAAGCAAACGTGGAGTTACATTGGAGATAACGGACTGTTCGAAGGAGACATAGTAGTTGGTGAAGTTGCATTGCTAAGGGACAGACTGGACCTTGCAGTAGAAAACGAAGAAATAATATTCTTACGCCAGTACTTTGACAATGGAAGTTGGGTTACAGATGGAGATAATAAGTCCAAGACCAATGAACAAGGTGTTGCTCGATTTGAATGGGCGTTTGATGGAAGAAGTTGTGGAGGAAAGGATTGTGATGGAAGATGGCGAATTATTGCTTACTATCCAGGTTCTACTTTCTTCGCACCTTCCGATGATGATATCACTCATGAAATTCAGTGGAGTGAACCGGTTTCACTTTCATCTAGCACAGGTTTCTTTACTCCTGGAAATACTATGGCTTTGGTAATATTACTGATGGCACTAGTTATTGGTGGAGCATTATACTACCAGAGAGCTCAAGCTAGAAGACAGGTTCAAGCGCTCAGAGGTATTTTGACAGATACTATGTTACAATTAGAAGCAAGCAATGAATTTATTGCTGCAATCTTTGATTGTTACAAGAATCTCGTTAGACACTTCCGTAAGTATGGTTTCATGAAGAAGGTTTACGAAACAACACGTGAGTTCGAAGCTGCGGTTAGAAGTGCGTTTAATATGGTTCCAAGTGAACAATTAGACGGCTTCTTGACGATCTTTGAGGAAGCAAGATATTCCGATCATACAATCGATGCAAGTCATAGAGACCGAGCATTACAAACCTTGGATGTAATTGTTAGAACATTGACAATGTCTCTTGGTGAAGGAGTGCTAGTCAAGCGATTCGATGATGTTAACTTGTATGATAATCAGGTTAAGGCTGGAGAATTCGTTGCTGCGGATGGAACTGTTCGTCAAGCCGGCATCGTTGAAGGCGAAGGCACAGATTTCAAGATTTGATTGCTATCTAGTTAGTAAAATCCAGCCGAACCTTCAAGGAGCAGGTCGGATGTGGTGGATTCATGGAAGACTGGAAAAACCTCATCGACCAAGCAATGCAGAAGGAAACCTCAGATGTAATAGGTGCACACGGCACTTACGGGCAAGCAGTAAGAGTCGCTTTAAGCGAGGCTCAAATGCTTCTAGGCGACCTCGAAGCAGCACAGATCATCGAATCGATATATGGTGCCCTAGTCGCTTACTCTCAACAAGTAATGCTCAGAATGAAGGCTGAAGACCCGGAGATTGGCGGAGTAGATCATGCCTTTAGAGCTGGACAAGCATACGGCGTAAGTTGTGTATTGAACCATTTAATCGACCAATTAACCGATGTTGCAGGAATTACCGCTCTGGGAGCACTAGATGATTTCTCAGATACGCTTCACGACGAGATAATTATTCAAGGAAGAGCTGCAGGGTTAACTGTAGAATTATTAGATGCAAAAGGCGATATTCTTTACGAATAAGCGACCTTTATTGTAATAAAAACGCGAAAACGTGGCAGTCTTTCGCGTCGGTGCATTGATAATGGGATGGCGATTCGGCAGCATGCTTCAAAGCATCGAGGGAGTCAAATGAGTAACCCAAATAACAAGACAAACGCACAATTGGTTGGTGTAATAAACCAACTGAAAGCCCAGTCTCGTGAAACCGGTTCCGCTGTTTGGCGAGATGTGGCCATGCGTCTATCTAGAAGTCGCAAGAACTGGGCCCAACCTAACCTTAGCCGTGTTAGCCGTCACGCCCCCGAGGGTGCAACCATCCTCGTGCCTGGCAAGCTACTCGGTAGTGGTGAGTTAACCAGTAACCACACTATCGCCGCCTACAGCGTGAGCACCGGTGCTCGCGAGAAGATAGAAGCCGCTGGTGGTCGAATAATGACCTATGGCGAGCTGATGAACGAAAACCCATCAGGAAAGGGGGTAGTTATCCTTGGATGAAACTACCTTTGTTTTTGATGCAGAAGGTCTTGTTTTAGGCCGTCTAGCATCAGCAACTGCTAATATCCTTTTGAAGGCAGCAAGAGCTGACAGAGATGACAAAGTTATCATCATTAACGCTGAGAAAGCTATCGTTTCAGGTAGCCCAACCTCAGTTTTGTCTAAGTATCATGCTAAGTATGAATTGAATCACGCAAGAAAGGGTCCATTTTTCCCACGTATGCCTGATATGATTTTGAAGCGTGCCGTTCGTGGTATGCTTCCATACCAAAAGAAGAGCAGTGGCCGTAGAGCACTTCGCAATCTGCGTGTCGAGATCGGTTGCCCAAGCCATCTATCTGGCGATTTGCCTGATGGACATGAATCGGGTGATGATTCAAAAATTAGAAAATCCACGCCAGAGAGATTCATCTCTTTAGGTGATATAAGTGCCAATCTAGGTGCGCCAAGTCATCGTTGGACCGGAGGTGAACAGTAATGGCACGTAAACAACAAAAGAAATCCGTCGAAACGTCTGGTAAGAGAAAGACTGCAGTTGCTAGAGCTAGTGTCAAAGCTGGTCAAGGCAGAGTCAGAGTTAACAGCGAACCTATTGAAATTCTACAACCATCTTTGGCTCGTAGAAAGGCAATGGAGCCACTTATCATAGCAGATGCAATGAACAGATTGGCTAAAGTTGACATCAATATCACCACAGTCGGTGGCGGTATAATGGGTCAAACAGATGCAATTCGTACAGCTATTGCTCGTGGATTAGTCCACTACAATGGTGGAGCTAAGGGCCAAGATGAAGAGTTGAGAGACGAATATCTAAGATTCGATAGAAGTCTTTTGGTTAACGACCCACGTCGTAAGGAAGCCAAACATCAACTCGGCCGTGGTGCACGTAGAAAGAAACAGAAATCTTACCGATGAGGCGATAAAATGATTATTCCAATTAGATGTTTTAGTTGTGGAGCCGTTGTAGCTCATAAGTGGGAAGAATTCAATGAGAAAGTAACATCAGGAGTCGAAGTTTCTGATGCGCTAGATCAAATTGGATTAGACCGTTACTGTTGCAGAAGAATGTATGTTGGTCACCTAGACCTAATACACGAAGTTGCACCTTTCAGCGCTTCTCGTCAGTGATTCATACAAGGGCCCGTGGGTTAGCTTGGCCTATACTTGGCGGCTGGGGGTCGTCAGACCCCGGTTCAAATCCGGGCGGGCCCACCTAAGGTAAACTTAGTAGTCACTCTTTGAGTAAGTTCATATTTTTAGATTAGACCGGAAGCCTTTGGTTTGATATGCTAAGCATGTAAAGGGGAGTCTATGCGAAAGGCCTCTATTGCGTCTGCCATCATACTCCTGTTGCTGATTTCTTTATCCGGCCCGATAATGGTCAGTGCTTCTGATAGTATAGTTTCAACAGATATTACCTGGAGTGGGCAGCAAACTCTTTCCGGAAATCTAACTATTGCTCAGGGTGCAACTCTAACAATCCTACCAGGTACTACAATTGACTGCGGAGATAATTATTGGATAGAGGTCGAAGGTACATTAATTGCTAATGATGCTAATTTCTTTTCTTCTACTCCTCCAGTCACCCAAGGCTCACATGGTGCAGGTCTATGGAAAGGACTAATCATCAATAGCGGAGGTTCAGCCTTTATCAATGATACTTTGATAGAGAATGCTAAGACAGGAATACTAGTTAATGGCGAACTAAATGCTAATTCAATACAGATTTTCGATTCATACATTGGCATAAATAATATGGCAACTTCAACAATTGATGGTTACCATTCTGAACAAATTGATTATGATTCAATCCAGAATAGTGGTACATTGGAATTATCCAATGCGGAGATAGAACATTCTGCAACTGGGATTCAGACAACAGGGACGTCAGCAGTTACTAATTCCAATTTTTCCAGCGTCGGAGTTGCACTGAAGAATTTGGCTGGACAAACAACAGCAGAGAATATTAGATTTGACTTTGTTACAGTGGGCATCTCTAGTCAAATTTCGGCTAAGGTTAGTGTTTCAAATGTGCTCGGGCAAGACATTGCTTTGCTAATCGATGCAGCCAATAGTGATGATTTAACAGTAGAAGGCGTATCTGCTTCAGGAAATAGAATTTTAGTATCCAATGGCGCAACATCATTGACCATTTCCAATGTATCTTTTGCTGGTACGGTTGACAGTAATTCGCCTCCAATAGATCAACGATGCACAGGAGTTTGTAGTTTGAACAATATCACTATCGCTAATGTCAAGACTGGACTTTCATTATCTGGTCCGGGAACTCATGCGATTAATGGAATGGTAATTTCCTCAATAGGTACGGCAATTGAAGCAACCGGTAGCGGGCATATATCAGGTCATGATATATCGATTCAGACATCGACTTCGGGGCTTGTCTTTAGAGGCCCATCATCCACGTTGACAGGTATTAATTCAATTCAGATTAATCAACCCCAGTCACTGGGTATCGATATATTAGATTCAACACACACTTGGTCTAGCATAACAGTAACCAAACCATATAGTCAACAAGATACTCAATCAATGGCAATAAGTTCATGGTATGCAGAAATAGAATCTGACCATATTATGATCGAGAACTTTTCTACTGGAATCTACCTTCAGGATAGTGAATTTAGAGGTAATATCGTTGAAGTGCACGGAGGAACAGATACAGCAATAGAGTCACTTGACAGCCACTTAGTGACCGAATCATTATCAACAAAGTATCAAGCATTTGGTGTTCAGCTTAGTGAGCAATCATATTTTCAAACAAGTAATTGGGATGCAGAACTTCATAATTCTCCGTTGATGCTTTCTGATAATTCTCAAGCCAATATCCGAGTATTTACACCATTAAATACAAACTCTAACTCATATGATGCATTTGGCGATGGTACGATATACTACGGGGGGAGTACAAGTGTCACTCTTTCAACTACAAGTTCTGGATATTTTGAAGAAACTAATGTCCAAATCACTGATATATCAGGTAATCCTATAGTAGCGACAATTAATGTTAATGGCTTTGAGATAGATTGTGATGCCAACGGCGTTGCAATTCTTCCACTATTATCTCAAGGTTCAATAATCGAAGCGGTATATTCTGGGACAGGCGTAATTCAAACTTTAGTCGCTGGTCAAACCAACCAAGTAGTTCAGATTCCAGTAATACCTCAAGGAGATTGGACCATTACAACAGGCCAATCTGTAATTCTAGGTGCTAGACCAGATGGCCAACCTCACATTATCTCAGGTGACCTGGTGATGCAGGGCGCAAGTACGCTGAAACTAGTTTCATCTGAAATAATAATAGATTCTAATTCCGAGATTTCTTTGTACGATTCCTCGCAAATAATTGGTGAAGATTCAAAGATAACTGCAGATAAGGTAAACATCTATTCTACAGCATCTGTAACATCGATTGAAAATAGTCAACTTATCATTGATGCTATGGTTAATTGGTCATGCAGTTCCACCAGTTCTATTGTTTCTGTAATATTCAATAAATCACTAGAACTTCATTCTAATTGTAACATAGAGATGCTTGGAGGGGATATTGCTTCATCGATAAGTGTCCAAGCCCAGTCTTCTTTCACTCAACTTTCCTCTCTAGAACTTTCGGTTATTGACAAGGGCATTCCAGTTGAAGGTGCTTTGATTTCCATAAACGGAACTAATGAGTTAACCGATCAATATGGGCAGGTAATCACGGATGCAACCGCTCGTTATATCGATGTAAACAATGATAATTATGGCGGGTTACAAAATATAACTTTACAAATTGAATCCTTCTCAGACTTTGTATCTTGGGACTCTTCAAAATCCTTCTCGCATACTTTCATGGCTTCTACAATCAATTCCGGAGTGATGGCTCAATCTACAGTTCTTGAGGCTAAATGGAGTCCATATTATCTAGAAGATGATTTGCTAATACCTCAATTGAAATCTTTGGTAATCGACGATGGTGTTTCATTTAGAGTATCAGATGGAGTTTCGATAACTGTTGATGGCACCCTTGATGCTGGCGACTCAACTATCTCTTCAACAGGCTTGGGTGCAAGATGGACTGGATTAATACTTGGAGGGCAATTAAGCTCTCGTATTGAATTATCCAATACTGATGTGGTTGAAGCATCTACTCCGTTGCATGTTTCACAAACTGGTTCAGTATATGCTGATGGGGTTACAATGATGCGTTCTACAGCATCAGAACCTCTTCTATACGTCGAAACAGGAAGTAATGCTATTGTTGAAATTAAGAATTCTCAGTTTAGTGACGGAGGAAGTGCATGTATCGAATTATATCAGTCCCAAGCCGAAATTTATCTTTCTAATTTAGAATTGTCAAATTGTAATGGTCCGGCTATTTGGGCTCGACAGACTACCATTCAAGCGACAAATATTAGCATTGGAGAAGGAATAGAGACAGGATTTGATTTAACTGAAGTATCTGGATATATTTCGTCTGTTGACGCAACACAATTTACGGGAACTGGTAATGTATTCTGGCTAGATTCTATGGATGAACAATTCACTCTCGATTCAGTTTCAGCAAACGCTGGTGGTTCAGCAGCAATTGCAGGAAGAAACAATCGAAATTTAGCAATAGACTCCATTGAGATAACTGGGGCGCCAGCCATTGATTTTGATTACTCTGCTGGCCTTTTAACCAATATTGAGTTAACAGGTTCAGGCTCCGGAAATGGCTTTATCAGCCATCATGGTCGTTCTTCAAGTTCAATGATTGTTGAGAATCTAAACCTGAGTGATTATTCAGTGGGCTTAGACCTTCATGCAGACAATGGAGATTCTTCAGCGCCATTCATACTCCGTGATTCAACCATCACCGCATCAACTTCAATTTCAGCAGAGAACTATTCAGCGGTTGTGGAGTCCACAACATTATCAGGAAACAACGAGTTGAGTGATGACACAACTATCAATTTCATAGATTCAATATTCTTAGCACAACAGCCAATTTCGTTATGGAATGGCGCACAAGCAAATCAGTACCATACATTGATTCTCGATGCACAGTTATCGGAAGTATCCCAACTTACAACTTTTGAAATATCTTCTATCCTTTCAGACGGAACAACTTCCTTAGACTCAGTTTCAGGAGTCGCGATTTCATACCAGTTACTTGTAGTTGAACAGTATAGTGACGACAGTGTTGTCGAAATCACAAATTTAGAAATCAATGCTAATTCCGATGGATTGCCTGTAAAATCAACATCATATGATAATTCTAATAATTGGGCGATAGGTTCTATGATTACCATACAACTACAGTCTAACCAGCCCCCATCAGTGACTATTGATCAACCCTCGTTTGGGCAGAAAATAATGCAGCAGCAAATTTTCCAAGCCAATGCTACAGTTTCTGATGACTTGGATATGCCTGAACAATTGATATATCAATGGACAATTTTCGATGCGCAGAATAATCTTATTTCTCGAGTGAATTCAAGCACCTCGTCTCAAAATTTGACAGTCCCAAGCCCAGGAATGTATGTCCTAGAATTGAAAGTGACAGATCAATTAAAGGCTTCAGAGCAAGTAACTATTTCTTTTGAATCCATACCTCTAGATTCTGATGGTGACAATACCTTGGATTGTGACCAAGATACATGGTTCGATTTGAAGATTGGACGCTCTTGTGGGCCCGATATCTATGATTCAGATGATGATAATGATGGCTTTGATGATGAACGAGATTCCTGGCCACTCGATGCTTGTGCTTGGCAAGATACGGACGATGATAAACAACCAGACGATATCAACTGTCCTGAAGGATTGACTACTGTACTTATAGAAGACCAAGACGATGACGGAGATGGAATTCCTGACGTACTGGAAGGGCAGTCGGATGACGATTCCGGTGAATTTGACATGTCGACCATGCTGATTCTAGTTGTTTTAGCTATAGTATTCGTATTATTTATCATGCGAATGAAGAAAGGTGACGATGAAGGAACCGAAGACAAACAATACCTAGAGTGATTATATGGATATTATTTCAATTCCAAATCCAGGAATAATTGGTTCTGTTGCTATTTCTATACTGGCGATAATCGTTGTTTGGGATGCTTTTTGGCTCACTAGACAGAAGCGCGATATTCCTAAGTTAGGTAAATTATCTAAGGAAGTATTCGCATGGTCGAGTGAAGGGCCAAATGAGGTTGTTAGGCAATGGGGTAACTTGGCTTCAATGGCAGCCATGATGGCACTCCCTTGGGGTTTAGTAGAACTTTCTAATACGCCAATATTTTATCCAATATTATGGGACGCTCTCCTATCTTTACATTTGATATCATTATTGATTCCCAAGCGATATGCGGTAACAAAAACTCACCTTTTTGCCGACGGGCAAAGATATGAGTGGAAGCGATTAAAACTCTCGAAAAGTAAAACTCAAAGACGAATTATTCTGTTGAGAAAGGGCTGGGGTATCTTTGCTCCACTCCCACTTGGTGGAAATTACCATGATTTAGTCGAGGCTAAATCTAGAATAAAACAGATATTACAACCAGAGTTTGAAGAAGAATAGAATCGTTATTTTCAATAATCGCCTCCAATTCGCTACATCATGGAGTGGACGAGAAGTGGCGAAGACCTGTTTGTACGATTAGACCCTGATGAGGAAATACATTCATCGTTGCAAAGCCTTGCTGATGAAGTAGGATTTGATGCAGCAGCCATAACCAGCGGTATTGGAAGAACTAGAGATAACTTGTATGGATATATGAATGAACAAGGAGTATATCAGCGCAGACCTCTAGAGGCACCTTCGGAATTAGTGAGTCTTTCGGGTAATATTGCTCGCACTCAGGAAGGTAAGGCTTTCACCCACATTCACTGTTGTTGGTCAGATGACGACAATGATGTTCATGCAGGGCACATGTTTCAAGCAACAATACATGTAGTTGCTGAAATCCATATTAGAATACTTACCAAGGCAATAATGACTCGTTGTCCTTTGGCGGATTTTGAGTTACTTGGCTTAGAATTTTCGTGATGTTCATATCCTCTAGCCTCGGTGGATTAGCATGGTCGGAGAAGATAGGATTCAACATCTGGCCGATGCGATAAAATATCATCGAGAATTATACTATAATCACTCTGCTCCCGAGATTTCAGACGCTGAGTTTGATTCACTTTGGGACGAATTGAAATCTTTAGATCCTGATAACTTAGTCCTGCATGAAGTAGGGCCAGAGCCTCTACCAGGAACTAAAAAAGTTGAGCATATGTTCCCTATGCGCTCCTTAGATAAAGGTACTAAAGATGAAGATATAGTACACTTTGTAACACAATCAACATCAGGTGGTACGAGGTACCTAGCGCAGCCGAAGTTAGACGGGTCAGCACTATCGCTCGAATATGTGTCTGGAAATTTACACAGGGCAGCTACTAGGGGCAGTGGAGAGAAAGGTGAGGATGTCACGTTAAATGCAATTCAAGTTGCAAATATTCCTACTCGCTTGAAACATCCATATACAATTCATGTTCGTGGTGAAGTTGTAATGCCGTTAGCGACATTTCATGCCAAGTACAGCGACATTTCTCCAAATCCTCGTAATCTTTGTTCGGGAGCGCTTCGCCAGAAGCATGGTGATGGTAAAGCCGAAGCCTCAGATTTAGTATTCTGCGCTTATGATGTACAATTCCCCTCTAACCCTCCAACGGCTCTTTATGATAGTGAGTTATTGCATTGGCTACAAGATGCAGGAATAGAGCCTGCTCCATGGACAGTTTTTGAATCTAAAAGACCACAGGTAGAAATGGTCGAATACACTAAGCAGTGGTCAGAAAAGAGGTCTGATTATGAATTTGAAATAGATGGTATTGTTTTCAAATTAGATAATTTGGAACAACGACAAA
>Ga0206677_10002090_pt1 | contig 18018 bp, 14 predicted proteins | sample M130m12015metaG_FD_155475 | JGI IMG/M metagenome (GOLD analysis project Ga0206677, IMG submission 155475) | Ammonia-oxidizing marine archaeal communities from Monterey Bay, California, United States - M1 30m 12015 | ecosystem: Environmental > Aquatic > Marine > Intertidal zone | place: USA...
TTTTTTGTCATTAATCATTGGTATAACTATTAGGCTGATTGATACTTTTGACGATAAGCTTAGCTGCATTACTATTTAGTGACGCAAATGCTTTAGCCTTTTTTTGCTTCGTCAGAACGCTTGGCAGATCTTTGTTTAAAGCCAGAAGATAAGCGTACATGGCGTGTGGTGTTTCAAAGGTTTCAAACACTCCAGCTCGCTGCGCAGGCCTTGCAATAAAATCGACACCATAGGTGGAAGGTCCCATAATAACTGGACATCCAGCAGACAAAGGCTCAATAATGTTATGTCCGCCCATATCTGTAAAACTCGCACCCACGAAAACTACATCCGCAAGTCCCAGGTAAAAATCCATTTCACCAAGTGTGTCGCCTATGAGTACCTTACTTTTAGATTGTATACTCTCAATTATTTTGCTGCGGCGCATGTAGGGAATTTTATAAGAGTGCAATAAACTGGCAATAGCATCAAACCGCTGTGGGCTGCGCGGCACCCATATTACACGTGCTTGTGGTGCGGCTTGAAGAAAATCTGCGACAATCTTTAGTAAAATAGCCTCTTCATCTTTAACGGAAGACGCAATCATGAAAGTGAAAGTTGAATTCCAAGTGCGACGTAGTTTGCGGCCATAGTCCAGAAGGGCTGAAACCGGTTGCGAATCAAAGCGTAATTCGCCGGTAATAGACACGTTCTCAGGACGCACCCCGGTAGCAATATAGCGCTCAACATAATCCTGCGAGCGTGTAAAAATATGATCGAACAAACGGTATAGATATAGTCCGTGCCGCCGCCATGTTTGCAAACGTTGCATCCGATTGGGTAGAAGATTGCCATTCGCCATGAACATTGGAATGGACAATCTGTCCGCTTCGATCAGCATTGCTGGCCAAATTTCAATTTCTAAAACAACACCAAAGGCTGGCTTAGCGCGTCGTAAAAACAACTGAACTGCCCAGAAACAATCGAACGGCATATAAAGGTGGGTTACCCGAGGGTTATTCCCAAACTGTTGCACGCCTCGATCAAACCCTGCTGGTGACAGGTGTGTTAGGAGAACATGATGTCCATCGTTTAGAAACTCTTGCACTAAAGGACGCGCAGCGTTCATTTCTCCGAGCGATGCTGCATATATCCAGACTCCGCCCTTAGCACCGACGGGCCCTAGTCCCCAACGATGGCTCAAATTATACAGATGCCCTGGTTCTTTTCGCGCACGCCATAAAGCTAAAAAACCTGCGAGCGGCAGTGCGAAATGATAGGCTATTTGATAGATGAAATAGGCAATCCGTGTTGTGATTGGGAGTTCACGGAGTTTAGCATGGGACCGCATAAACTAGCCTAAACCTAGTGTTCGAAACATTGTCTCAGCACGTTCCCAATCTTCGGGCGTATCGATGTCCTGCACTCGGGATCGTGGAAGCGGTATACCTACTACTTTCCAGTCGAAAATCGATTTTCCAGCTGCCCATGAGCTAGCCTTCGCCCAATAAAATTGTCCCGCGTCATGAAAGCACTCCTCTAAGTCTTGACTGCGTGTTTTGAACTGCTCTGGATTTATCATCTCGATCTGATCCAATGACTTAGCGCGCAAAGCCCGTTGGATAGGAAAAGCATAACTTGTCACAGACATCGCAAAATCCGCATGAATTAACTTTTCTGGACCAACAGCCATTTTTCCTGGCTGTAAAAACGGGGCGGTGGCATAGAGGCAACACACGGCGGAATCATTATCCAAACCCAAAGTGTTGACCGCATGGGCCATAACATCAATTGTTGTTGCAAAATCATCTGACAAATACGCTGGCCTTTTGAAAGGGGCCTCAATGCCCAATGTGAGTGCAGTCTCCGCGATTTCAACATCATCTGTCGATACAATAATACGTTCAAATATGCCGGTAGATTGCGCCGCAGCTATGGCCCATTCGATCATTGGCTTTCCGCAAAAGAGTTTAACGTTTTTGCGTGGGATACGCTTTGATCCACCGCGGGCAGGGATAATACAAATATTCATACTTGCTCCTTTTGGAGAGTGTAAGTGATTTGCAAAGGCGTATGTCCATTGGCATTCATTTGAGCTTGTCGCGTATGGTCTCCGACAGGCACATGCAAAACAAAATTTGCATTACGCGTAGATTTAATCTCGGGTAAGGGATCATAGTCATACAAAATTTGTTTAAGTAGAACGGGGAGCATATGGTCGTGGCCTGGGAGTAAATGTACACCAACTGAATTATCATTTTGCAAGTAAAAATTACCGATACACTCGGTCGCTGCGAAAATAAAATGCCAACTTCGATAAGGGTGTTTTTTAACAAACTCCTGATGGTCTTCGAAGGAGGGCAAGTTGATGTGGCTGATTGCATGTCTGCGTAATTTAAGGGCCTCATAAAGAGCGTTTATATGATCGTCTTTCGGAACGATGTCCTCAAATGTCAAACGATTATAATTGTAACAACAAAAATCTTTATCGCGGCTAGTTTCCACAAAACCGCAAGATGCAAAGCAAGTGCGGCTTGCGACATTATCGCTGCGAATGCGCGCACGAATAGGCATAGACCCTATTTGAGCTATACCTGATGCTAATAAAGATTTACCGAAACCTTTGCCTTGCGCCGCTGGGGCAAGAGCAAGTGATACTAAAGCATGATCATGTTCAACGGAGAAACGGACCACGCCGATTGGAAGCCCATCGTGTTCTCCAATGAATACATGCGGGGTGCCACTTTGTATTTTGTGGGTTAACCATCTAATGTGATCCTCCCAAATCAGTGGCTTCGTTTGTTCCGACGCTGCCCTGGCATGGGGATCATTTCGCCAATCAAATAAGCTCTTAGCGTCACTTAGTTTTGCCAATCGTACTGTAATTATCTCAACCATTTTACCGGATATCTTCGTATCGGATAGGTGTACCCTTGGGTATGTCACGCAAAGCGCGCTTATCGATTAGTGCGGTTGGGTCATTCGCCGGTATGCCTGCATTAGGACGAATAAAACGGAATAAATCTGAGGTGATTTTCTGCTCTTTTTGAATGTCTGCCGTAGCAAATGCAGAACGTCTGCCAATAGATTTATTGACAATTTCAGCCTTTGTCGTTTGTTTGGTTGGCGATCCACGAAGTGCCATGATATCATCTACACCGTTGGCAATATCCTTCATAATGTCTGGAGTGGCTGAAAAACGGTGATCAGGCCCTTCACGCGTCGGGTCATTGGTATAATGCTTTTCAATGGCAACGGCTCCCATGGCAGCTGCAGTCAAAGGGGCAATAGATCCAATTGTGTGATCGGAAAACCCTACCAATCGATTGAACCTATTCCCGATCGCCATCATAGCATTCAAATTAATGTTGCCTAGTGGCGCTGGATACGATGAGCAGCAGTGTAATAAGATAATTGTTGCTGCATTATTTTTATCCAACACCTCGAGAGCGTGGTTAATTTCTGGTAACGTAGCCATTCCAGTTGAGAGAATAATAGGTTTACCAGTTTGCGCAGTTGCGGCCAGAAGATCATCGAATGTCATTTCGAAACTGGCTATCTTATATATTGGACAATCTAGTGTTTCGATAAAATCTAAATCGCGTGGATCGTAAACTGAGGTGAATGGAATTAGACCGCGTTCACGCGCACGTTGAAACAGCGGTTGATGAAATTCTATCGGCATTCCAGCACCTTCATAAAGGTCGTATAGGGTAGGACTGCCCCAAATTGGATCGATTTTCATAGTGTGATGATTTGATCGCATGGTTAAAGTATCAGCAGTATAAGTTTGTAATTTTAAACAATCCCAGCCCGCATCTGCCGCAATGTCGACTAAAGCCAAGGCCTGATCCAGATCACGATCATGGTTTGCACTGACTTCAGCTATGAGTAATGGCCGTTCTTTTGGACTGACTGTTCGATTTTCAATTGTCAAAGTATTTGGGCGCATATCATTGGTCCAATGAATAGGTCGCGTGGGTTCCGCTGGGACAATTTAATTCTTAGACGAGTGTTTGGCAATCGGATTATAGATAAATCCTTTGTGTATCTTCAATACGATACACACGACGCCATATGTTTTACGGTAGGCAGACTTTATTAAGAAAACAAGAAGTCTTCGCACTGGATGTTGGCAAAAGTCCATTGGTTATGCATGGACGATGGCGAAATCGCGCAATAAGTAGGTTTTAATTGTTGCGGCTTACTAATAGCTTGAACAAACGGTCTTCTGCCGAACTATACGATACAACACGAGAGGATAAAGCATGCGGTTGGCTCTATTAATTATTTCTTTTTTATTTATATGTCAGGGGGTTCAGGCCCAAAACATGACAGAAGATCAGGTCAAGAAACTGGCGCTTGATGCGATTTTGGAAAATCCAGAAATTATCATGCAGGCGGTCGCTATTTTGCAGCAGCGCGAGAAGGATCGGGCGGCATCTGGCGCCAACACTGTGCGTTTGCAGCTTGAATCCGACCCCAACGCCCCCAATCTTGGCAACCCCGAGGGAGATGTCACAGTGGTGGAATTTTTCGACTATAATTGCCCTTACTGCCGGAGCGCGGGCGAGACCATGCAGGCTCTGCTCGCAGCCGACGCAAATGTGCGGGTCATCTATCGTGAGTGGCCGATTTTGGGTGATGATAGCGTAATTGCTGCCCGAGCCGCATTGGCCGCACGGGAACAGGGCAAATATGAAGCTTTTCATTGGGCTTTGATGAATGGGGAAGGCCGTGTCACTGAGGCTGTCATATTCAAAGTGGCGCGAGATTTGGGCATGGATATCGCCCAGCTTGAAGCGGATATGGTGAGCCCTGCTGTGCAGGCGCATATTGCCTTGAGCAATGCTTTGGCGCAGCAATTAGGCTTTACCGGTACGCCGGCCTTTATTGTAGGTGATAAAACTGCGCCGGGCATGTTGAGCTTTGATGAGATCACCATATTGGTGGCGGAGGCGCGCACCGATCCATAAAGCCGGCGGCCTGCCGGTGTCGTTTTTGGGATGGCTTGATGGCTGAAACTGCGCAACATCAAACAAAATTTTTTTGATGGAGCACAGCAATGGCATCCCCAAATATTTTATTTATCATGGCAGATCAATTGGCGCCACATTTCACCGGTGCCTATGGTCATGAGGTGGTGAAAACTCCGCGTTTGGATGCTTTGGCCGCACGCGGAATGCGATTTGATGCGGCCTATTGCAACAGTCCGCTTTGCGCCCCATCGCGCTTTTCCATGATGGCGGGACAATTGATTAGTAAGATTGGCGCCTACGATAACGCGTCTGAATTCGCCGCCTCCATCCCGACCTTTGCCCATTACCTCAAATCTCTTGGCTACAGCACATGCCTGTCTGGAAAGATGCATTTTGTTGGGCCAGATCAGATGCATGGTTTTGAAAGCAGGGTGACCACAGATATCTACCCGTCTGATTTTGCCTGGACCCCCAATTGGCAGCAGGCCGATGAGCGGATTGATAAATGGTATCACAACATGCAGACCGTGAAAGAAAGCGGTGAAGCCATGGCCAGTTTTCAGATTGACTATGATGACGAAGTAGAATTTGCCGCCAAGCGCAAGCTATTTGATTATGCCCGCGATGGGACGAAGCCTTGGTGTGTGGTGGCCTCTTTCATTCATCCGCATGATCCTTATGTGGCGCGGCCCGAGTGGTGGGATCTCTATGACGATGAAGAAATTGATCTACCGCGCCATCCCGAATATGCAACCGATGCCTTTGGGCAACGAGTATTGGAGGGGATCGAGGCCTATTCCAAGCCTTTGGCGCTAGAAGAAGTCCGGCGTGCGCGCCGCGCCTATTACGCCAATGTCAGTTATTTTGACAGCAAGATTGGCGCTCTGGTTCAAACGGTTGAGGAGATGGGGCAGCTAGACAATACCATCATCATCGTTACCGCAGATCACGGCGATATGTTGGGTGAAAAAGGCCTATGGTATAAGATGAACTTCTTTGAGCACTCTGCGCGCGTGCCCTTGATTATGGCCGGCCCTGGCGTCGCACAGGGGCAGACCGCAAATGCCTGTTCTCTGGTGGATCTGCTGCCGACAATGGTCGAGATCGGCGGCGGAAGCGTGGATATGTTTGGCATGCCTGTGGACGGGCGTTCGTTGATGCCTTTGGCGCGGGGAGAGGACGATGGAATCTCAGAGGCCATTGGCGAATATTGTGCCGAGATGACAGGTCACCCCGTGTTTATGATCCGGCGTGGCGATATGAAATATATTCATTGCGACAGTGATCCCGCGCAGCTGTATGATCTGGCCAATGACCCTTGGGAGCTTGAAAACTTGGCCGACCATCCAGCCTATGCGGTCATCTCAGATGGGTTTGCACAAGAGGTTGCCCAGCGGTGGGACAGTGCAGCACTGCGCGACAAGGTGATGGCCACTCAGAAAAATCGGTTTGCGTTGAATGCGGCGATGCAGGCTGGAGCATCGGAGCATTGGGACTACAACCCGCCATCTGACGCCTCGCAGCAATATGTACGCAATCATGTGGATTGGACCGTGGTGGCCGAACGCTTTCGCTTTCCGCCTGTTGGGTGACACTGAAAATTGACCCATAAAATCCCCCCGCATCTTTCGATGCGGGGGGATTTGTTATCGCGGTTCACGCGGCCAATCAGTCGTCTTGTGGTAGCATCAAGTTTAAGACTACCGCTAGCAAAGCTGTTGGCGCGACGGCAGAAGTTGCCAAAGTTTTCCAGATGCCAGGCAAATATTGCACAGCGCTTGGCACCAAATTGAGCCCCAGGCCTACCGCAAGTGATACAGAGATAATAATCATGTTCCGGCGTGACATCTTCACTTCAGTCAACATATTCATACCGGCTGCCGCCACCATTCCGAACATCACGATCACGCCGCCGCCGAGAACAGGCAAAGGCATCGAGGAGATCACAGCCCCTATTTTTGGGATCAATCCGCAGATGATCAGAATAGTCCCTGCGATGGTCACGACATGGCGTGACATGATGCCGGTCATGCCAACAATGCCAACGTTTTGGCTGAAGGATGTGTTTGGCAAGCCGCCAAAGACGGCTGCGACAGCCGTACCCAGACCATCGGCATAGGTTGCGCCGGAGATTTCATCATCCGTTGCATCGCGGCCTGCACCGGCTTTGGTTGTCGCCGACGCGTCGCCTACAGTTTCGATGGCTGAGACCACAGATACCAATGTAACACCGATTACTGCGCCCATGCTGAATTCAAATCCATAGGGCATGACAGTCGGCACTTGGAACCAAGCGGCCTTTGCGACGCCGCTGAAGCCAACCATACCAGCGAGAACGGCGACAAGGTAGCCCGCAATCAGGCCAATCAAAACCGCTGCATTGGATATCAGGCCTTTGGTCAGGAATTTACATGCCAAAGAGACGATCACGACTGTCAAGGCTACAGTCCAATGCTTTAAAGAACCGAAGCTTTCAGCAGCCATTTGGAAATCTGCCGCGCCACCAGCTGCATATTTAATTGCAACAGGGATAAGGTAGAGACCAATCGCCAAAATCACCAGACCTGTCACCAAAGGCGGGAACATGAAGCGCAATTTCTGGATCACACTACCCAGAGCGAAGTGAATAAGGCCGGCGATTAAACAGGCCGTAAGAGCTACGCTCAAGCCCTGGGTTGCAGCAACACCGGCCAAAACACCAACAAAAGCAAAGCTCGTGCCCTGCATGATGGGTAAGCGCGCACCAATAGGTCCAATGCCGACAGTTTGAAACAGAGTTGCCACACCAGCAAAGAGCATGGCCATTTGGATAAGGTAGACCTGCTCTGCACCACCAAAGGCTAGACCTGCGGCCCCGGCGACGATGATGGACGGGGTTACATTCGAAGCGAACATCGCCAAAACGTGTTGCAATCCTAATGGAATTGCCTGCCCCATCGGGGGCGTGGCGTTTGGATCGCCATATTTGATATCAGACATTTCTTTTCCCTTCATTGTGAGTATTGGCACCTGCCAATTATTGACCCTTATTTTTATTTTCCGTGTCATTGATTGAACGACAGGCCGCGCTCCTGGACCTGTGGACCGCGATATCGGCAGTTTATCCATGTTTTTTCCCTCAGGTCAAAATAACTTTGGTGCTATCACAGTATCCCTTGATGCGTGGTGGCTCATCCTCGGGTGGTGCCTCAATTCGGTGCTCAGGCCTCTAAAATGACAACGCGTCAAATTGATAAATTTATATTGGCCTTCGGTGGGCGCATTTAGAAGCTTAACAAGAAGAGATATTGCCGTTGCACCGGTATTGGCGACATTATGAGGTGCGACATGTGATCCCGTTTGGGGTGATGGCGTAATTGCAAAGGTTGATGTCGCACAAGACCTTGCCAATTTGCTGCGATAAATTACCCTTACCTCATGTTTATAGATGCCCTCCAATATATTGCTCCCAGCCGCGGTGTTTTTGAGCAAATGCGCGCTGGGCGCCTATCGGCCGTCCATGTGACTATTGGATACCATGAAGACTTTCTTGGGGTGGTGCAAAACCTTAAAGTTTGGAATCGATGGTTTGAGGATTGCAGCGATTTAATTGCTCGCGCAGTGACTTGCGAAGAAATCCGGGCGGCCAATGCTGCGGGGAAAACCGCTATTTTGTTCGGCCTGCAAAATCCTTTGGCGATTGGGGCGGATATTGATCGGGTTGAGATCCTCGCGCAATTGGGCATTCGCTTTTGTCAGATCACCTATAATCAGCAGTCGCTTCTTGGCGCCGGTTGTTTCGAACCAAATGACAGCGGGCTCACCTCTTTTGGCCGCGAAGTGGTTAACGAAATGAATCGCGTGGGCATGGTCATTGATTTGTCCCATGCGGGCCACCAGACGGCGATGGACGTGGTGGAATACTCTAACCGCCCCGTCACTGTGACCCATGCCAACCCAGATGCCTGGCATCCGGCGCCGCGCAATTTGCATCATGATTTACTGCAGGCCTTGTCGGAGCGCGGCGGCATGGTAGGTTTTTCACTCTACCCGCATCATCTGCGTGGTGGCAGCGATTGCAGCTTGGCTGACTTTGCGGAAATGGCGCGTGAGATGCTGCAACGCTATGGGGCTGGGATGTTTGGAATAGGCTCTGATCTGTGCCAAGATCAACCCGATAGCGTGGTGAATTGGATGCGTAATGGCCGTTGGCGCAAACATCCCGCACCGCCTGTAGCGTTTCCTGCTTGCCCAAGTTGGTTTGGCGATAATCGCGATTTCCCTGGCTTGGCGCCAGGGCTGCTGGAGGCGGGCATGACAGAGCCAGAGGTCGCAGGTCTTTTGGGGGATAATTGGATGAGTTTTTGGCAAGGGGCTTTTTTAAAATAATGAAAAATTTTACCATAGATCAGAGTAATTTACGCCCAGCCGATGAGGTAATGCGCTTGGGCCGTATGGGGGCCATGTTTCCCTCGCGCCTGTCTTTTCTGCGCACATTGACACGCCGGCTGAGTGCGGATGGCAACCGGGTAAGCCGACCGCATTGGCAGATTGACGGCGATGGCTATGGAACGGCTGTTTATACGGTGACACTGGGCGGGCACCGCTATTCGCTTTTTGCCATTACCCAGCCGCTCGACCCGGACATGCGCACCGACCGGGTGATTGCTGAGGCTTGGGATGCCGCCTTTGTACTTTATGATGGGGTGCCGGATGCTGCAGAGATTGCCCGTCTGTCGAGCCAAGCCCCCCTGCAAGAGGGAGGCAGGTTCACACAAAAAGATCTGTGCCTGTCGCGGGCGAACAAATCTGTCCGATTATTTGAGCAAATTGCCAGCGCCCTGCGCGCTGGCGGCGCTTTGCCTATGGGGATGATCCATCAGATCGGCTATTTGATGCGTACCACAGCGGTTTACGGCAATGGCAAGTTTGGCATTGCTGATCGGCGCGACGTTGCACAGAGACCGGGGCTTGAAGGGCCCTTTATGGCCGAAATGCTCACAGTTTGGCTAATCCGCACTTTCACCCACGATCTGATTGAACATGTGGGGGGTGCGCCTCTTCCGGCGCGGGTAAAACGGCAATTGGGCATTGGCAATTCTACTGGATTAGGTATGGCGCCGTTTTTGGTGTCTCATCCTCTGTTGCTGCACTCTTGGATGATGTGCCGTGAGACCGCTTTGGCGCGGGTCCGCGCCGCGCAGATTGATGCCGACGCGGCACAGAGGTTGATGGCCTTGGCGCGCCGGGCCGCGCAACACTTGCTTGAATGGAATATCCCAGACCCGATGCATCAGGCGCGTATTGTCACGCTTCGGCAAGAATGGGCATGCCTTACGCAGGGGTTGACGGAGGCAGGGCTATGCCAGGAAGGCGCTGTTGAAGCGCTTTTGGAGCGCTGCCGCGCCGGCAGCTGCGATTTGCAAGAATTGACCGTCAGCTGGCTGATTGAGCCGTTTGGCGATTTAGTGGATGGGCTGATCGAGTGCATGGCCAACCCGTTTGACCCTGTTTTGCAGGCGCAGATGAGCTGTGAAGAGCTCCGCGTGCTTTTGCAGGCCCATTGCGCCTTTGCAACCGAGATTGATTTCACAGATCCGCAAGCCAGCGCGCAATTTTGGTATGTCTCTGAGGCCAAGTTGGAGCCACGCATTGGACAGCGTCAATTGGAGCCGGGCGCTGATCGGGAAAGCCCGCTTGATATCGCAAGGCGCATCCACTCCCTTGCTAAGGATTTATCTGGGTGTAGCGGTCCAATTTGGCAGTTTTTGACTCAATTCCCTGAGCATCGCTATGCCGTGCAGCGGGTGCAGGCTTTGGCTCAAAACCCCTATTCGGAAATTCGCGACAATCTTGTGGATGCGGATATGGCGCCAATTGACATGCTGCGCTGTAAATTGTCATTTTTTGGGGCGAGTAAATTTGACCCGAAGTCGCAGCTTTGGACTCGGATAACGCTGGCGCAGGGGGCACCTCTGGCGCAAGATTTGGCCGATGGAAATGCTTGCGATGATTGGTGGCTTCCGGTGTCTGCGCCTTGATTGCTTCGTCTAATGAGCTGCAAATGCTTGTGCTCAAAGCTTGCCGGGGAGTGGGTGTTCCAATGGCACAGGCGCAAGAGGTGGCTGTGGCTCTGGTCGAAAGTCCGAAAGCTTTGAATGCCTTGCTGCCACATTTGGCCCAGTCTGTGAAAGCCGCGAAATTTGATTTTTCGGAAGGCCTTACGGTGCATGATGCATCTTTACTGCGCGATTTTTCGGCCTGTGCGGATGCGGCTGCTCTGGGGGTGCAGCCGGTTCGTATCTGTGGAATGGCGGCCTGTGATCTGGCTCACGCGCTCGCTCGGTCTCGCGGCCTGTCGATTGCGGCTGAAGGGGTGGATGTGGTGTTCACTGGACCAGAGGCGTCGCGGCCAGAGGTATCGCGCGGCGTGGTGGCGCCGGAGATTTGGCAGCAGGTCTCCAGTTTCGCCGCATTGACCTATGTTCCTGAAACAGATGCCTCCCGCCTTGGGGGGGCTGGGGCTGGTGTGAGTGATAATGACTAGGACTGACTGAACACGTCCTCGTCATAGCGCACATGTTCCAGATAGAGCCCGTCGGGCGGGCAAACTGGCCCGCAGGCGGCGCGGTCGCGGACCGCTAATGCCTCTGCAACCCGCTCGGGAGGCCAAGCGCCAGCGCCAACGCGTTCAAGTGTGCCAACCAGACTGCGCACCTGATTGTGCAAAAAGCTGCGGGCTTTGACGTGGAAGCGAATCTCTTGGCCCTCCGGGTAATTGTGGGTGGTGATATCCAAGACATCTAAGGTTTTGATCGGGCTTTTTGCTTGGCACATGGTTGAGCGGAAAGTGGTGAAGTCATGGGACCCCATAAGAAAGGCGGAGCCCGCTCGCATAGCCTCTACATCCAGCAGGTGTCTAGATTGCCAGACCAAACCGGCATCATGTGTTACCGGAGCGGCACGGCAGACGAGCCTAAACAGATAGTCGCGGCCAATGGCGGAAAACCGGGCATGCCAGTCTGAATCAACTTGCCGGCAATCGAGCACGGCAATGCGATTGGGTTTCAGGTGATAATTCAGTGCGCCTTTCAACTTTTCTGGATCCCAGGGCTTGCGCATATCGCAATGGACGACTTGTCCCAGTCCATGCACGCCTGTGTCGGTGCGGCCAGCGGCCGCAATGCTGGGCAGATCGTGCTCCAGCTGTGCCAAAGCTTTTTCCAGCGTAGTTTGCACGGTGGGCAGATCATTTTGCCGTTGCCAGCCATAGAAACCCTGGCCATGGTATTCAATTTTTAAAGCATATCGAGGCATGGGCTTGCCATTAACCCGTCGATGCGAATTTGGCAATTGCAGCAAAACTCGATAGGCATCACATCGATGCGGGCGTGGGCACATTTAAACCCAGGCAAAGCCGACAGAGCTTCCCATCTATGAAACAAAGACAAAGGGACCCTATGGTTTTTACTGGCAGTGACAGATCGCCTGTATAATGCTGCGGGCAGCGCAGTTAGTGCCGTCTCCGGGCGTTTTGCGGATCGGGTCATCCGGCTTGGGGTAACCGGGTTCAGCCGTGCGGGAAAAACCGTGTTTATTCCCTCTTTGGTGGCCAATTTGCTGAATCGAGAGCGTATGTTGCAGCTCTTGGCGACAAGTGATGGGCACATCCAATCCAGTTTTTTTTGCAGTCGCAGCCCGATGACACGTTGGCGCGGTTTGACTAAGAAGCCAATCTCGATTCTTTACCGCGCCCCGCGCCGCAATGGCCGGACGGTACGCAAACCATCAGCCAATTGCGCCTGCAGTTCAGGCTGGCTCCACAGGGGATGTTCGCGGCCATGGCGCCGCCAAAAACGTTGCATTTGGACATTGTGGATTACCTTGGCGAATGGCTGCTTGATTTGGGGCTATTGAATTTGACCTATCATGAGTGGCTCAGCAGGCGTTGCAGGCCGCCCAAGGACGGGTGCAGGCCAATGAGTTTTGTACGAAACTGAACACTTCCGTTTCAGGACGGTGCGTCCCCCAGCGTGATTGGTATTATGAAGCGGGCGCTCCTGGGCGTTTTCGTGTCTGATCGGACGCGTTGACGGGTTTTGGTGTAATTTTTGGCCGTGCGCTAAACTCTCTGGGTCAAGCCAGTTGTGCAGCGACACAGAGGGGCCTATAACAGGCGCGATATGGAACGGGTATTGATCATTTTACGAATTATATCCCCGGCACTGTGATAATGCAGTGGCCGGGCCAAAGGCGTTGGAAAGCACCGCGCCGCCTTTCCCCAGATTATAAAAGATGAGACGAGATATGTCCGAACAAACAACAGACTACAAAGACACCCTCAATCTGCCTAAGACGGAGTTCCCCATGCGTGCCGGCCTGCCAAAGCGCGAACCCGAATGGTTGGCGCGTTGGGAAGAGATTGGCATCTATGACCGGTTGCGTGAAAAAGCAGGTCGCGAGAGCTTTACGCTGCATGACGGGCCGCCCTATGCCAATGGCAAATTGCACATTGGGCATGCGCTCAATAAGATCCTCAAAGATATGGTGGTGCGCTCGCAGCAAATGCTGGGCAAAGATGCGCGCTATATCCCAGGTTGGGATTGTCATGGTCTGCCGATTGAGTGGAAAATAGAAGAAAAATACCGCAAAAAAGGCCGAGATAAAGATGCAGTCCCTGTGGTCGAATTTCGTCAGGAATGCCGTGAATTTGCCGCGGGTTGGGTGGACATCCAGCGCGATGAATTCAAGCGGCTTGGCATCACCGGCAAATGGGAAAATCCCTATTTGACTATGGATTTTCATGCCGAACGGGTGATTGCGGCGGAATTTCAAAAATTCCTGATGAATGGAACGCTTTATCAAGGTTCAAAGCCTGTGATGTGGTCGCCGGTTGAGAAAACGGCTCTTGCGGAAGCGGAGGTTGAATATCACGACAAGGAAAGCTTTACCGTTTGGGTGAAATTTAAAGTGGTTGGCACGGGCGATGCCACATTGGATAGTGCCAAAGTTGTGATATGGACCACAACTCCTTGGACCATGCCGTCGAATAAGGCGGTGGTCTATGGCGCTGGAATTTCCTACGGGCTTTATGAAGTGATCGGCCGGCCTGAAGAATGCTGGGTCCAGATTGGTGAGCGGTTTATCCTGTCAGATGCATTGGCCGAAGATGTCTTGGGCCGTGCCCGCCTTGAACCGTCGATGTATCGCCGTCTATGTGATATCACGTCTGAGGATTTGGCGAAGATCCAGCTGCGTCATCCGTTGCATCGTGTTGAAGGCGGTGAAGGCGAATGGGATGATATCCGTGACTTCCGCGCAGCGGAATTTGTCACCGACAGCGAAGGCACGGGCTTTGTGCACTGTGCGCCTTCGCACGGCATGGAAGAGTTTGAGCTTTATCGCGACTTGGGCATGTTGGAGCAGGTGATCACCTATAACGTGATGGAAGATGGGCGTTTTCGCGCTGACATGCCGTTCTTTGGCGGCAAGGCAATCCTCAAGCCCAATGGTAAAGAGGGCAATGCCAATGGCGCGATCATTGAGAAGCTGGCTGAAGTGGGCGGCTTGCTTGCGCGCGGTAAAATCAAGCATAGCTATCCTCATAGCTGGCGCTCCAAGGCTCCTGTAATCTACCGCAATACGCCGCAATGGTTTGCTGCCGTCGACAAGCCCGTGAATGATGGGCAAGACACCTATGGCAAGACCATCCGCGAGCGGGCGCTGACTTCCATTGACGAGCTTGTCACCTGGACTCCACTGACCGGGCGCAATCGATTGTATTCTATGATCGAAGCACGGCCTGATTGGGTTTTATCGCGCCAGCGTGCCTGGGGGGTGCCTTTGACTTGTTTTACCAAGACTGGCAGCCTGCCCACGGATGAAGAGTATCTGCTGCGCAATGAAGAGGTGAACGCCCGTGTACTGGCGGCTTTTGAGGCCGAGGGAGCGGATGCTTGGTATCAAGAGGGGGCGAAAGAGCGATTCTTGAGCGGCATTGTCGCACCCGAAGACTATACACAGGTGTTCGACATCTTGGACGTTTGGTTTGACAGCGGATCTACGCATGCTTTTGTGTTGCGCGACCGGGCGGATGGGTCTGATGATGGTTTGGCCGATCTCTACCTTGAAGGCACGGACCAACATCGTGGATGGTTCCATTCCTCGATGCTGCAATCTTGCGGGACGAAGGGCCGTGCGCCCTACCGGGGCGTGCTGACCCATGGGTTCACGCTGGACGAAAAGGGTATGAAGATGTCCAAATCCATTGGAAATACCGTTTCGCCGGAGGATGTGATCCGGCAATATGGTGCGGATATCTTGCGTCTTTGGGTGGCGCAATCGGACTATACGAGCGATCTTAGAATCGGTCCTGAGGTTCTTAAAGGCGTTGCGGATAGCTATCGCCGCCTTCGCAACACTATGCGGTTCATGCTGGGCTCATTAGCGGATTTCACCCCAGAAGATAAGGTGACGGCCGAGGCAATGCCTGAGTTGGAGCGATGGGTTTTGCACCGCTTGGCGCAATTGGATACTACCGTGCGAGAGGGTTATGCAGCCTATGACTTCCAAGGGGTTTTCCAAGCCTTGTTCCAATTCGCAACCGTAGATCTGTCGTCATTCTATTTCGATATTCGCAAAGACGTGCTCTATTGCGATGGCGATACCGTAGAACGCCGCGCTGCTCGGACGGTTTTGGACATTCTCTATCACCGTTTGACAACCTGGCTGGCCCCGGTTCTGACCTTCACAATGGAAGAGGTTTGGCTGGAGCGTCACGCGGAGGAGGGCAGTTCGGTGCATTTGCAAGATATGCCGCAGACTCCATCCAGCTGGTCCAATCAAGATTTGGCCGAGAAATGGTCAAGCATCCGCAAGGTGCGCCGCGTCGTGACTGGGGCGCTGGAAGTGCAGCGGCGTGAAAAGAAAATCGGCTCCAGCCTTGAGGCGGCGCCGGTGGTCTATGTATCGGCAGTTGTTGCAGAGGTGTTGAAATCGGTGAGTTTTGCTGATCTGTGTATCACATCTGGAATTGAAATTTCGTCCGCGGCAGCGCCAGAGGCTGCTTTCAACCTAGAAGATACAGAAGGGGTGGCGGTGTCTTTCGCGAAGGCCAGCGGTGAAAAATGTCAACGGTGTTGGAAAATTCTGCCAGACGTGGGTCAGCACAGTCACGGTGGGGTCTGCGGGCGCTGCGATGCGGCGCTGTGCTAGGTTGTTGCTGTGTAATTTTGCGGCGGTGCGCTTAACGCGGCACTCTTTCGTTTGCTTTGTAAGGTCACTGTGACTGGGCTTGTGTTCAGCTCGGTGGTATTGGCCGCCCTATTGCATGCCAGCTGGAATGCGTTGGTTAAAACAGGGCATAACAAACAATCGGGCATGCTGCTTTTGACCTTGGCTCATGCGTTCTTCGGTCTTTGCCTGCTACCATTTGTTTCGGTGCCGCAGGGCGCGGCTTGGCTCTGGCTCATCGCCTCGGGCCTCATTCATATGTTTTATCAATTGTTCTTGGGCGTTGCCTACGAGCGTGGGGATTTAAGCCGGGTTTATCCCATTGCCCGCGGGGCTGCGCCGATGATCGTTTTGATCGTCAGCCTGTCTTTCGGTATCGATCCGTTGCGCGGTTTGGATTTGCTGGGGATCTTAGTGTTGGGACTGGGCATTGTCCTTATGGCGCATGGGGTGCTCAGCTCGGGCGAAGATCGCAGGCTCATTCCGCTGGCACTTGGGTCAGCGGCCGCCACGGCCGGCTACTCACTGGTGGATGGGCTGGGCGCGCGGGTGATGGGAGATGCGCTGGGCTATGTCTCGTGGCTGCTGATTTTCTCTGCCGTGTTTTACACGCCCGTAATTGTGGCGCTGCGCGGTCGTTCGGTTCTTCCGCAGGGGCTTGGGCAAATTGCGCTCGGGCTTTGCGCTGGGTTTGCTTCTTTTATTGCTTATGCGCTTGTAGTTTGGGCGATGACGAAAGCGCCCATTGCCCTGGTCACCGCGTTGCGTGAAAGCTCCATTCTTTTCGCGATGTTGCTGGGCTGGTTGTTCTTTCGAGACACTATGGGGCCGACCAAAATTTTGGCCGGTTTGGTGATTGTCGCCGGAGTCATTCTTACCCGTTTCTAGGGTTTGGCGGTCATTTGCTGGGCAATGCCGGCAAAGAGAAGATAGGCCGAACAGCTCACCAAACCGAGGTTGGCCAAATAAACTTCGGTGAAATTTCCCCAAGCGGCCCAAGCGGCAAAGCCCACCCAGGCCAAAGCAGTGGGCAGAGTCAAAGTCCGCCAACGCTCCGTGCGTACGGGATGGACAAATTTTAGTGGCAGGAACATCGAGATGGCCAAGAGTGTAACCGTTACAAGAATGACCCAGTGGTTTGGCTCGGTGGCAAAGATCACAATTACTGCCATATTCCAAGCACCTGGAAAGCCCTGAAAGGAGTTGTCTTTAGTCTTCATGCGCTGATCTGCGAAATACATCGCGCTTGCGAAGGTGATGACTATGATCGCCACCCATCCTGACCAACCGGCCAGCAAACCACTGGCGAATAACGCATAAGCCGGAATGAACACATAGGTCAGATAATCGATGATTAAATCGAGCAGCACCCCATCAAACAGCGGCGCATTGGTTTTGACATCAAAGCGACGGGCTAAGGGACCATCGATTCCATCAACGAAAAACGCCACCACGAGCCAGACAAACATCATGTCCCATTTTTCATTGACCGCTTCCAGCATTGCCAACATGGCAAAAACAGCACCGGTTGCGGTTAGCAAGTGAACCGCTAAGGCTTTTAATCGAATATCCATGCGCTCATATAGGCGCAATTCTCAACCCGTGGCAATCAAGCTTTGGGGTGGGCGGCGTTGTAAATATCCATCAAGCGGGAGGTGTCGACCGCGGTATAGGTTTGCGTGGTCGAAAGCGAGGCATGGCCGAGCAGCTCTTGGATCGTTCGCAGATCACCGCCGGCGCTGAGCAGATGTGTGGCAAAGGAGTGGCGCATGGCGTGGGGGGTCGCGCTTGCAGGTAGCCCCAATTGCATTCGCGCCATGCGCATGGATTTTTGTATCAATCCCGGCCC
>Ga0206677_10002093_pt1 | contig 18005 bp, 18 predicted proteins | sample M130m12015metaG_FD_155475 | JGI IMG/M metagenome (GOLD analysis project Ga0206677, IMG submission 155475) | Ammonia-oxidizing marine archaeal communities from Monterey Bay, California, United States - M1 30m 12015 | ecosystem: Environmental > Aquatic > Marine > Intertidal zone | place: USA...
ATCGTATATTGATAATAATTACTTGTGTAGATTTTTTATAGGAACTATAATAGATGAGTCTAATATACAAATATTAGTACATGATAAGATATGTTTTATTGATAAGAAAGAATTATTTAATTTAGATTTATTTGAATCAGATTATAAACTGATTAATTTACTTTAAATAATATAATATTTCTATTTATTAATATAATGATGAGCAAAGTGTTTAGTAAAAAAATTGTTTTATTAGGTGATACAGCAGTGGGAAAAACAAGTTTATGTGCGAGATTAGTCAATGGTACTTTTGATAGTTTTAGTGAACCTACAATAGGTGCAGCTTTTTTAACAAAAACAGTACAGACTGGTGATATTACTCATAGATTAGAGATTTGGGATACGGCTGGTCAAGAAAGATATAAGGCATTAGCACCTATGTATTATAGAGGAGCAACAGCAGCACTTATAGTATATGATGTAACTAATGAAGATTCTTTTCAAGGTGCAAAAAGTTGGATTGAAGAATTGAGAGGACAAGGAAAACCAAATGTTGTTATTATTTTAGTAGGAAACAAGTATGATCTTTTAGAAGACTCAAATAAAAGAGAGGTTGATGTAGCTGATTACCTAAATGAAAATAGTGATAAAATTCATTTTTATCAAGCCTCATGTAAAACAGGTAAAAATATAAATGCAATTTTTGAATGTGCTGCTAATGAATCACATAAAATTATTGATGATAATTATTCTAGTACTCAAGTAGATGCTATAATAAGTCGTAATTACGTAGAAAAAGATAAAAAATGTTGCATCATCTGTTAATTCGTTTAATTATACTTTAATTTTCGGTAAGTTAAAGTATAATGAGCAATAGTGAAGAAGAACTTGAGAGAAAGGTAAAAGAATTGCAAGACAAAATGAAAAATGAAATTAATGAAGTATGTGAAAAATTTGGTACTCAAATGAAAAAGGCTTTTTTTGATAAATTACATGAAGATTTCAAACAAAGTCCTCCGAAAACAGATCATATTAAAAAATGTGTAAATGAATTGGTAGAAGGATTATGTAAATTTGTACCAACTAGAACTCAATTACATGAAAAGATTAGAGAAGAAATTATTTATGAAGAAATCAATATTGAGACGATGCCGTATATTGTAGGTGGATTAATTAAATGGATAGGTCAATTTCAGTCTCCATACCATGACCGTATTACAAAACAATGGACAGAAGATTATAAAAATTGCAAGGATTACGCTGATTTTCTCAGAGATTTCTTTAAACAATATTATGATCATATAGAAATTGTTTACAAGGAAGTATGGGAAGCTAGACAACGATTAGTTAATGGGGACAATGTGATACCCGAACAACATAGACCAGTTGTAAAAGGAAAGAATGGTGTTCCTGACATTATGAGATCCGGATTAAAATAAATTACTTTTTAAATTCTGAGAGAATTTTCTTAGAATTATCCATTCTGAAACTATGGAGTTTAATAATACTATTAATCTTATCTAATATAGATTCAAATTCATCGTCTTTACAATTTATACAAACATAACCCTTATCTGAACATTTAGAATTAAGAAATACAATTCTCTTTGATTGATGATTATCATTTAAATCTTTTAATCCGATTAATAAATTGTCATAGTCTAACATATATTGGGTGGAATCTCTCAAGAAATTAAAAAATGTAGGATCTATTGTTTTAATTTTTTTGAAGGAAAAATTAGTCATTTTACTTTAATATGATAAATTAATATGTGTTAAATTATCATAAAATTATATTTATTTACATTCGTGGGAATCCAACGAGATTTGCACCGATACCAAATCCTGCTCCAGATCGTGCTGGCTGAGCCATACTTGGTACGTAAGTATCCAAGATAGAGAATGTAGCAGCAGCAGTTAAAGCAATCAAGCATACTTCATCCAATTGAAGTGATTTTTTAGGGATAGCATAAGCAGCTAAAGCTACCATCAAGCCCTCAACTAAGTATTTAATTGCACGTTTTACGAGTTCGCCTAGATCAAACATATTATATAAATAATACAGAAAAAAAATATAGTTCGTTAAAACACTTAAATATAAATATAGTCTGTTAAATATAATGAGTTTTGAAAGAAAGACCAATTCAGATGGATCTACTAATCCTAAATATGTTGATTTGTTAGATGAAGACAGACCACTTGCCAATCAAAAGTTTGTATGTGTATCATTTGTGTCTCCTGAAAATATACTAAAAGATAAAAGGATTATGTATTTTGAAGAATTCCTAAAGGATTGGGAATTTACTAAAGCAACTGAAAAATACACACAATTTCTTAATTTTATTGCATATAAATATAACGTGGACTTTGAAAAATTAACTGGAGATTTGCAAGAATTTATCAAGTCTGAAAAAGATAATTTAATTAATACTACTGCATTAGATGAGTATAAGAACTTTGTAGATAGGAATGAAGAAAAATTGGAGACTAAATTTGCCGAGACTGTAGCATATCAAACTTCTACTAGAGGACTGAAAGTTAGAGGTGTATATCCTACACAACAAGAAGCTGAGATGAGATGTAAATTGCTAAGAGAGGTAGATCCTAATCATGATGTTTATGTTGGACCAGTTGGTATGTGGATGCCATGGGAACCAGAAGCTTATAAAACTGGTAGGGTTGAATATTTGGAAGATGAATTGAATCAACTTATGCAGGAGAAGAAAACTAATGAAGCTAAAGCTAAGCAAGAATTTGATAAGCGAGTTAGAGAATCTAAAGAGGCTGCAATTGAGAAAAATAAGAAGTTAGCAGCTGAAACAGGTAATAAACTTACTCAGAATATTGATGATGAAGGAAATCTATATTCTATTGATTCTTCTGGTACTAACAATGATATTTCAGTAGCAGATATTAGAAAGGAGCTTTTTGAGAGTGAGAATGTAGTTATTGGTCCTAGTGATCATGGACTATCACAATTAACTCAAGCACCAACAGATATTAAAAGAACCGATAGTAGTACTGTAGATGGGTCTCAAGAAAATGTATCATTTGATGTAGAGGAGATTGAAGGAATCACTGCTTCTGAAGGAGTTTCTGTTGATGTAGATGCTTCTAATCAACCTATTTAAATAAAAAATCTTATTTTAATATAATGTCTGATTCCAGTCAAGAAAAAAAGAAAAAAAAGAAGAAAACACCTAGATGTGCTCATCCGGATTGTAGAGTTAAATTAAAAATAACAGATTGGGCTTGTAAATGTGGTAAAATTTATTGTGCAAAACATAGATCTCCTGATATAAATGATAAAGGTGGTCATGAATGTTCTTATGATTGGACAAATAAAGATGAATTGAATAAAAAGATTGATAAAATGAAATGTATTGCAAAAAAACTTGTTCATGTTTAAATAATTATTAAAAAGTATATTAATATAAATAATAGAATTTATATTAATTTATAATGGAATTCGTAAGCACTATTTCAGACGAGACCATAAATGAGAATATTCTCTCAAAAGACCCTCATGTAGCAACTTATAATAATATGTTAACCGATGAAGAATGTCAACATTTCATAGATATATCTAGAGAATCTTTAAAAAGGGCTCTAGTAAGTGAAAATAATAAAGGTGTTGTATCAAGTGGGAGAACTGGATCTAATACCTGGATCCAACACGATCATGATGAAATTACACAAAGAGTAGGTGAAAGAATTGCTAAGATAGTCGGTATGCCTTTTGAAAATGCTGAAGCTTTTCAAGTAATTTATTACGGTATTACACAAGAATATAGACAGCATTATGATAGTTGGGTTCATGATGGTTCTGATAAAACCCATAGATGTATGAATAAAGGTGGTGCTAGAATGAAAACAGCTCTATGTTATCTTAACGACGTAACTAAAGGAGGTGGTACTAAAATGACAAAATTAGATATAACCGTTTCAGCTGAGAAAGGTAAATTATTAGTATTTCACAATACTGTTAGTGATATAGATCATACAAGACATGAATTATCAGAACATGCTGGACTTCCTGTAGAGGAAGGTGAAAAATTTGCTTTTAATTTATGGTTTAAAGAATGTAACAGTAAAATGCTGTATAAAGACTTTAATCCAAGTTATTATAGTGTTGAAGATGAAGTAACTGAAAAAAAAGAACTAGATTCTAATGAAGGATCTATAGTACCAGTAACCAATATTATATTAGAAGTAGATAATTCTGACAGATTACATACATCTAAGGATATTTTTAAAATTAAATCTTATATGGATAAATCGTCCACAGAAGAAATTTTACAAAAATGTAAATTTAATACAAGAGAACGTAGAGATGGATGGGTTAAATTAACAACGGTGCCAGATTTAGTTAAAAAACTAGAAGATACAACAGGTATTAACCAAAGTTTTTATGAAAATATTAATATCGTAGAATATAAAGAAAATGTGTTACATGGAAGACATTTCAATGCTTATGATTTAAATACTGATACTGGGAAAAAATATACATCAATATTAGGACAACGACTTTTCACTATTACTTTATTACTAACTGATAATTTGACAATTAACTTTTCAAGTATAAAGACAAGTTGTAATTTAAATCAAGGCGATTTATTAATATATAAAAATGTAATGAATAATAGTCTTAATAGAGACACTGATCTACAAAGAAGTATTATATGTAAAGAAGGAACTGGTTATTTGGCAAATATATATATTAGATGTAATAATAAAAATGATGAAAAACTGATTGAGTTAGATGAAACTTATATAGAAGAAGAGAATATGGAATTACAAATAACTGAATTAGAAAACTATATAGACACACTAGATAATGTATTAAATAAATTTCAGAAGCACGAAATTAAAAGACATTGGAGTGGTTTAAAAAGTTTTAAATATAATTTTAAAGGGGATTTTGGAGTGTTCAAGAATTATATCTCTCAATATAATGAAATTAGATCTAATAATGAGATTTTAAATAAAGAGAATCTTGATAAAGAGTATATTCTTGATGACAAGTTACCAATCCAAGTTGTTAATAATGTATTAAATAGTGAGTTACTAGATCTATTAAAAGAATATTATAAAGAAACTATTAGTAAAAATGTGTGGGCACTGGGAGATAGACAGTCTAATAGATATAAGGCTCACAATGAACCTATGTCTAGATTTTTGCACTACGAATGTTTACCTTTAATTGAGAGAATAGTAGGTAAATCTATGAAACCCACATATACTTATCTATCCTCATATGTGAAGGGTGCGAATTTACCTCCTCATACAGATAGACCTGATTGCGAGTATACTGTATCATTTGTTGTAGATAAACCTGAGGGTAGCAATTGGAACATTTATGTACATAAACCACAACAAGAAGTTAAATATAAGGGGAGATACGATACAACACCACCATTGGACGAATGTGAACCGGTGGATTGTGATGCTGGTGGTCTAATGCTTTTCCAGGGTACAGATCACATTCATTTTAGAGAAGAACTAGAAGCAGATTATTATAATGTTTTGTTGTTACATTATTGTTCGGTATAATTAGTAATTTTAATTAATATATATATATACAATATGTCAAAAGCAATAATAGTTTTAACAAGAGGGTACACTAAACTAAGCGATTATAATGTATTATTAGAAAGAAATAAACAAATAGCTATCCATTTAAAAGATAAAACAATACCTTTAGTGTTTTATCATGAAGGAAATATTACAAATGAACAACAAAAGTATATACAAGATACAAATGAAAATTTAAAAATGCAGTTTATAGATATATCAGATAAATGTTTTTTGAAAGAAAGAGAAAATGTTACATTTTTTCCAAGGACAGACCCAAAAGTAGGGGGACATTGGTCTTGGGGATATGGTTATAGACATATGTGTAATTTTTGGTTCAAAGATGTTTATCAATATATAGAGGACTATGATTATGTATTGAGAATTGATGAAGACTGTTATGTAAAATTTTCTATAGATGATGCTTTTAATAAAATAATGAAAAATAAAATACCTTTCTTATATGGCAAAACATTTGGTGACCCGGGATTTGTAGTAGTAGATTTAAATAAAAATACTATGAATTTTTTAAAAGAAAATGGATATGAAAATGTCAACCCCCGCCAACAAGTTGGACCATACACAAATATATTTGGATTAAATATGATTAAAATTAGAGATAAAAAAGAAATATTAGAAAAATACCATGATTATATAGATAAAACAAATGGAATTTATATTTATAGATGGGGAGACTTGCCATTATGGGGTGAAATAATGTACTACATATTTGGTATAGATTGCAATAAATTTATAGATAAATCGTTAACATATTATCATAAAAGTCATGGTAAAAATGTAAATTAATTTATTAATACTATATATATGAATAAATTAAATATATTTATAGTTTATCATAAATCGGTTCAATCAGATAAAATACTTAACAAATTTTCATATAAGGAGATAAAAGAAAAATTTACATTTTATGGTGTAAATGAATTACATGAAAAACGTATAATTAATAATAATAATTACAATGAGATATTGGAATATAATTTACCAATTTATGATCCTTTTCTACAAAAAAGAGGTTACATGGAAACGTCTGCATATTTACATGTATATTGGAATAAATTATATGAAAATTTAGATTTTGTTGGATTTTGTCAATATGATATGACACATGATAAAAAACTACCAGAATTATCTGATGATAAAATAATAATAGAATGGACTAGAAGAAATATAGTATCTGGAAATGTTTGGCATAATATGATGTGTCCTTCAGTTAGGAATTTACAATTTCTATTAGATAGTTATAATGAACATTTTGACACAGATTATAAAATAAAAGATTTAAATGATTTACCATTATCGTTATGGCAAACAAATATATATCCAATAAAAATTTATGTAAAATTATGTGAGTGGTTAGAAAAATTATGTAATGAAATATATCCATGGTCAATTCAGCCACCTTGGGAAGAACATTGGGGGGTGATGGGTGGATTTACAGAAAGAGCTATTGCAATATTTAATGCATTTGAAATTAAAAATGGAATAAGATGGGAAACCTGGGGCGTAGGTCATTTTAAAGAATTGGCTGAAGAAAAATTCCAATATAATCATAATCATTGGATAAATCAATTCGGTTTAAATATACATACCAAATTTGAAAAAATAGTTTCAAAAGAAACAATTGATTTATCTAGTTTTAATTTAATAACAGATAATAGTGAATACTCAGATAACATCTACTTTATTAAAAAAAATATCAATAAAATAACACATATTTATCAAATAGATAACAAAAAAAATACCAGATCAAAATCTATAATGTTATATTTACCAAGTGATTGTAATCTATTTAAAAAACGCTATTTAGCTTTACAAGATAATTTAAATAATAATAATATTTATTACAATGATAAATATTTAATTTTAGAAGTTAATAATATCTTTATATTATATACATACATATATGAATGAAAAATTTATTGCTCTGTTACCATGTAGTGGATTATGTAACCGATTGCGTGCTATATATTCATATTATAAATTAGCAAAAGAACAAGATAAACCATTTTTGATAATTTGGAGATCTAAGATTGATTCAGCATGTATAGGTAATTTATTAGATTATTATGAAAAAATTCCAGATGTAGATTATATACTAGATGATACAATATTAGATTTAACGAGGGAATTAAAATTAAAATACATGGATACATATTTAATTGAAAGAAATAAGGGTAATTATAATACTATATCAAGTGGAGGACCAGTACTTGATGGAAAAAATAAAAAATATTCTGGAAAATGGACGCATTTATATAAGGAATTAAACTTAAAAAGCTATATGCAAAAAATAATAAATACAAATAAAGATAAGTTAGGGAAATATATAACAATTCATGTTAGAAAAACTGATCATAAAAATAAGGAATGTGATATAAATTACATAGAATTTATAGATAAATATCCAGAATATAATTTATATATAGCAACGGATAATCCAGAGACACAAAAGGTATTTTATGATTTATATAAAGATAGAGTAAAAGTAATATATTTAAGTACGGAATGGAGACAATGTGGTCGCAGATATTCAAGTCTAGAACAAGCAATAATAGATCTACATATGTGTATAGAATCTGATATATTTTATGGAACATTGGGTTCAAGTTATTCAGAATTAATTTATCAAAAACGTTATTTTGAAAATAAAATGTGTGATGAAGAGATTAATATAGCTAAAGATAAAAATGCTATATTATCTAGTAAATATTATTAATAATAAAAAATTATACCAGATTTATCATGATTACTTCCTAACCCTGAAGCGCCAGAATATCCCCATTTTGGGGTAATTATTTTGCTTCCTTGATGAAAAAATGCTGCAACCATTGAAAATGTGCTTCTTGAACATACTAATACATCACTATATATCATATAAAATAAATCTAAATCTGGATCATTACTACGAATATGTTTATATTTTAATGGTATTTCACCACCTATCGGTGATGCTATAATTATAATTTCATGATTCGTATATTCTTTTTTAAGACCACCAATTAATTGTTCCAATCTATCATATGGAATAGGTGATTGATAAGTTGATTTTCCTCTACCAATCATTTTAATATTATTTTTCTTAAAATATTCTTCATAATCACCATCCCAATTCCATTTATTATCATTATTATTTATTTTATCAACAAAAAAATTGTGACTGGTTCTACCATCATAATCAATTGAATGTTGTCCATGGACACAGTCGTCTAATCTTAAATGAACACATATTCTTTTTTTCCAGTTTTCTGGAATAACAAAATTTCTTTTTGTTATTTCCGATCCTAAATAAAACGACATTTTTTTAAAAAAGTGTTCGCGAAAATAAGAATATATATCTATCTTAATTTCATTAACTGTAATCAATGGTAATGTTAATAATTCCATTGCACCACGTCCTCCTGTTAGGTCAATTTCTTGATAGTTCTTAGAATCTATATTATCTGTTTTAACAGATTTATTGTAATCATTAATATATTGATTAACAATAGAGCATAATAAAGTATTTGAATATTTACAATAAATATTTTTAATTAAAATTTCTCTTTTATGAGCTCTAATTAGAATACCAATATATTTCCAAATAGAACTACCTACTCTGTTAGGTGAAGGCATTCCTTTCATCCAAGCTATTTGTTGTCTCATTCTACAATTATTGTATAAAATATTATATAAAATATTATATAAAATATTAAGTAAATTTTACTCTTCTAAATAAATAATCATTATGTGTTCCATCCCAATTCTTATTGTTCTCTTTTGTATAATTAGAAAAATTACATTCTAATTTATAACCATTATCAGATAAATACTTAATTATTTTATTATATTCACTAGTTAATATTTCAACTAAAATATATGCTGGTTGAAAGCGTGATAGATCTAGTCCTAATAAGATATCATATTCAAAAGCTCCAGTATCAATTTTGATAAAATCAATTTCTGTTTCCAAATTTTTATTAAATTTCTGTTCAAAGTCTAATAAATTTTTTTCTAATATACTACTTAATGTACAACAATTAACAGACTCAATTCTATTACTTTTACTTCTAGTACCATTAATACTGCCTCCGATACGCCAAAAATCTCCTTTCACAGTTGATTGTTTATAATTAGGTCCAACACACGCAAAACATTCATTTTTACTCTTTGATCTATTTATTAAACATTCCGTATATTTTTGATAATTTGGAGTAATAACAATCCCTTTCCATTCACGTTTATTTTCAAAGAATAATGTATTGCTTTGTAGTATTCCATCATGTGCACCCACATCTATAAACACACCATTATTTTTTTTGTTAAAAAGTAAATCTAGTTTTTCATCTAGATGTATACCATTACTATCTTTCAAACCAAAATAACCCATATTATTTTTAACATTATTAATAATTACATTTGACATATTTGTATTTGATGATTCATTAGTCAAACTATAATATTTATAAAATAAGTCATTTAGACCACGTTTATTACACCAAAATTCTGATCTATGCATTAGTTCACGATTATTATCTTTATTATAAAATGATAAATATAGTAGACTAAAATCATATGTAGTATTTAACATTTCATTATATTTATTAATTAAATATTCTTCAGTTAAATCAGAATAATTATTTGTCCATAAAATAGGTAATCCTTCGCATTTTTTACGCATTAATACATTATCTTCTACAATAGGTATTCCTTTAGAATATAATGTTTCCCATAATCTATGTGTATCAATTCCATTACCTTCAGGACAAATAACAAATTTAAACTTACCTATAGTTTTAAAATATGAATTAATATCCGATCTAAATTTCGTTATAAACTTTTTATTACTAATAATATTATCTATATTATTACGATTTATAGAATAAAATCCTCTTCTAGATTTGTCTGTATTTCTACTGAATGATGATAGACATAACCCACTATTTATTTCTGAATGATTTAAAAAATTTTTATCATTCAACTTTATATATTTTAAATAGTCATGTTGTACACCTATTGGTAATATAGTAAAATCATCTCCACCATTAACAGATGATGCATTTATGATAAGATCTTTTAATGGAAAAGAATATTTCATCCATTCTGATAATTTCATAGAATAATTAGATTTATTTAAATACCAATATTTGAAGTGTTTCATTCTATTTATTTTTTGCACACCAGTATCATGATTAAAATGAATTATATAAGGATTATTTGGTAAAATAGTACGATAATATTTACCATTAGGATATTTATTAAGATTTAAATATGTTACTGAGAGTTTATTATTACAAGAACGTAAATATTGTTGATCATTATTAAAAGATGTCATATCAATTTTATTAATATCAGTACATTCAATTGTACGATTATTGCTTTTCATTAGAAAAAATCCTGTGCACATATTCGCTGTTTTTGCACTATCAGTATCATTTTGTATTAACAAATCACTATCATAAATATTATGATATAAGTCTGCTATAAAGTTTTTAAAAACTACAATATCACCATCTATAAAAATTACATCATTATTTTGTCGTAATTCATTATTAATAGCTACTATTTTATATTTTGTTACATTTGCCCAATGTTTCCTACCTTCTAGATCTTTGCTTTGCATTGGTCTGTATTCTACCCAATTTGAATATTGAGAATCTTTTTTGTCTATTATGTTAACCAATTCGGTTTCATTATATGGATAGTTTTTTTTAAAGTATTCATAACATTCCATATCAATACAGTAAATTTTAAGTTCATGTTTGAATCCACATTTTTTCATAGATATAAGTAAATTTTCAGTTAAATGTTTGTAACCATTATTAGTTAATGTAATAATCTTATATGTATTAGGATTTTTAATTATATTATCAGTCCAAAATGTTGGCCATGTAATATGACCCCTAATTTTATTAAATCTCCATGAAATCTGATTATTTTTTACAATCATATTTTCATTATTTACATATAAGTTACAATAATCTAAATTATTGATATATCTAATATAGTTGATATAATTAGATACAGTACTTCCCTCATTAGCATAAAATATAATAGATTTATCACATATAAGTTTCTCCAATAAAAACTTAATTACTGACAAATCTTTAATATTATCAAATGTACGCGTTATTTTTTCTTTAACACAGTCTATTAATTCATCCGTATATCTATAATTTATATTTACAAACTCATCTAATATTAAAGAGTCTTTTCTATCACACATAATCATAATTTTTGTATTAAGTGATTTTAGTTTATTAATATCTAAATTAGATAAATAGCTATTATTTTTAGATTGAATTTTGTATCTATCATGTTTTGTATCTCCAAATCTAAAATGTACACCTACATATTCAGAAGGTAAATTAATATCATTAAAAATATTAGATATATTATAATTTAATATAGACAAAGATTTTGCAATACAATTCATTATATTATAATTGTATTGAGTAGTATAAAAATTATAAAAACATCTACTAGCATTACTTTGATTTATATAGAAGTATTCATAATGTTGATTATCATCAAAATTTAGATTTTCAATAGTTCTACCACTAGCAAATTTCTTAATATCTTCTCTATTTTTCTCAGTATTTAAATTATTATCAACAAATGTTAACTGTGAAAATTTTCTTTGGTAGATTAGTTTTTTTGTAGTAAATTCATTATTAATAATATTTAAAATATTAGGAGGTATTATATTATAATGAACATCTAGACCATGTGGTAAGAATTCTTTATAATCATCACTAAAGAAATCTAAAAATTTACCATAGTTCCATGATGACTTACCACAATGACATAAAGGATTTCTAACTAACAAAATTAACTTACGATTTGAAATATTAGCCAGATAAATGGCAGTTTCTAAAGAGAATAATTGGTTACAAAATCCAACTCCACTAAATAATTCATAAATTAAATATTTCATTTACTTAATAAAATATTAAATTAAAATAATTATAACTATGTTACTACCATCTAGATTTTTTAACGTTAATCTTTGGGCCTCTACGAGTCTTTTGAGAGCCAGGATCATAAACATCCTCGTCGTCATCTGAATTAATTTCTTTTGAAATCTCCCAAAACTCTTTTGAACCTAATCTAAAACTTCCATGTGGTTCAGCTTTATACCAGAAAATTTGATCCTGAAGTTTATTTGATTTACTATTGTTATTAATAACTAAACATTCGTAATTCTCAGTACATTGATCCATTACTTGACAAAATGATTCAAATGTAGGGAACATACCAGCATAATTTTCATAAATTCTCTTTCTATTAGCGATGTAAGGTTCTCTCAATATAAAAACATAATCAATATTTGTTCTTAGATTAGGTGGAATACCCAATGGATATTGCATTGTAATAATAAGCATGATTTTCCAATGTCTACCATTCATGAAAAGAAGTCTCATCATTTTATCTTTAGTCCAACCTGCATCATATAAACAATCATCTAAAATAACAAAGGCTCTTGGATCAATATTGGTTTTTTTATAAGCAGCGATCTCTTTTTTAACTTGCTTCAATACAGTTTTTTGTCTTTTTAAAATATTCTCTATAATTGCAGAATTATATTCATCATGTATAAATAATTTGGGTACATGACTTGCATAAAACCCATTACCAGCCTCTGTTCCTGATATAACAGTTCCAATAGGAATATCTTGATGATAATATAATAAATCTCTGACTAAATAAGATTTACCAGTATCTCTCCTACCAATTAAAACAATTACAGGTCCTTTATTTTCATCTGGTTTAAATGATATATTTCTCATATCCCATTTTTTTAATTCAAGCGTCATATTAATTTAAAGTTATAAAAAAGTCTAATTTATATTACGCGAATTTTAAGTTTAAATAAATATTAATAAATATGATTAGAACCTAATGACTCAATTCAATATTGAATATGTTAAAAATAAAACGGACTTTCTAAAAACTTTAGAAAACTCAGATAATTTGAATCTAAAAAATGTTCAAAATTATGTCCCCCTGTATGATAAATTTTTTGTATTAAACAATACAAATTATAACAATATCAATTTGAATCAGCGAAATCAAATAGTTTCCATAACTGACAGACCTAGCTTTAATGAATTCAATTGTAAAATAATAGACTCATTAGATTCAACAGAGAGAGAAACTAAGGTGTTTGTCAAATTCTCTCCGTTGCTAGATCCAATTAAATATTTAGTTGGTAAATATGATCACACAGACGTAAATATATTTAATTTACCTAAAATAGATAATAATCACTCATGCCATGCTAAAGTACAAAATCATTATAATTCAGCATATACTGATTCTTTTTTCTCATATTTAACAAGTAAATTATTAAATGAGACAGGATTTGTACATGGATTAGACTTTTATGGTTCATATCTTGCCAATTTAAAAGATTATAAGGTAAATATATTTGATGATATGGAATATCTGGCGGAATCGCCTTTTTTTAATACTCATAAAAATAGTTTATTTACTATTGACGAAGCATTTTATGACATGGTTTGTGAATCAGATTCTAGAGATAGAAAGAAGCGCTTACAATTTGGTAAAGAGATAGATGATTCAAATGTAGATATTGAATTATTAGGTGTTAATGACACTTCTACAAATAAACAAATAACATTAAACGATGTTAGTAGTATCAAGGAGATAGATAGTATTGTCTCGTCAAATAGTGATAGTAAAATGTCATGTCATTCTCATACTACATGTTCATCTAGATCATCTAATACAACTGATGGTGATGGTGATGGTGATGATAGCGGTGATAATTCTTCAGAAGAAGATAGTGAAGATTGTAGTGAAACTATTACATCGTCCATGATTGATGATGAAGAAGAACAAATATTTACCCATATAGAAGACTTTCCTGTAGACATGATATGCCTAGAAGCATGTAAAGAAACATTAGATGCATATATGATGGATAAAGATATAGATCCAGATGAATGGGTTGCAATATTAATGCAAATAAATATGCAACTAATTACATATCAAAAAGTTTTTGATTTTACACATAATGATTTACATACAAATAATGTGATGTGTGTAGAAACAGATAAACCCTATATTTATTACTGTTTTAATTCAACATACTATAAAGTACCTTCATTTGGTAGAATTTGGAAAATAATAGATTTTGGTAGATCTATATATAAATTTAATGGTAAAACTATATGTAGTGATAGTTTTGCTCCAGGTGAAGACGCTGCTACACAATATAACTGTGAACCATTTTTTAATGCAGATAAGGCTAGATTAGAACCCAATTATAGTTTTGATTTATGTAGACTAGGATGTTCCTTATTTGATTATTTTTTAGATGATCCTGAAGATATATTAACATATGATGAATTAGATGATGTACAACAATTAGTAGTTGATTGGTGTACAGACGATAAGGGTAAAAATATTTTGTATAAAAAGAATGGCGAGGAAAGATATCCTGAATTCAAATTATATAAAATGATTGCTCGTAATGTACATAATCATACACCAGTAGCACAATTAGAGAGAAAACAATTTAGCTGTTTTAAGATTTCTAGAAAAAAACTGAAAAAAAATCATATGAAGTATCTAATAAATATAGATAACTTAGAAGATCAAACTAAAAGTAATGGTAATGATGATATGACAGAAGTATCAGTAAATAATTAATATCTCAAATATTAATATATGTTAACTTTAAAACATAGATTAATATCAACTTTTACATTATTAGTGTTAGATGTATTATGGATATCCATAATAATGGGACCCAGATATCATATTATGATTAAAAATATTCAAAATCAAAAGATGGAAACAAATATATTATATGCTTTTATAGCATACACTTTGATGGTTGTAGGACTAAATAAATTTGTCCTACCAATGATTGATATAAAACATATAACACTCTACGATTGTTTATCTTTTGGATCAGTATTCGGAATCGTTTTATATGGAGTATATGATTTTACTGCTGGTGCAGTAATAGATAAATGGGATATGAATCTAGCTATAATTGATGTATTATGGGGTGGATTTGTTTATTTCATGTCTTGTTATATTTTAAAATTTATTAATTAAAATCCAGGATCATCAGTAAATACATGTGGTGCAGAATTAGATACACTATCTCCTGTTAAACTACCCAATTGTTCTACTACGAAACCACCTAAACCTGTAGCCATAGCTACGAATGCAGAATCTTTCATTAAACCTTTTAATGGTTCTGATTCTTTGTTGATAAATCTCATTTCAATGAATTTGAAAAAAAAGTAAACAACTGATGCTGAAATTGCTAGTACGACTAAATTGTCCATATTAAAATTATATATTAACTTTAAAATATAATTTTAACGTATTTACGATAAAACTTCAATATTATCTAATAAAATTGGAGGATTAGACTTGGGTGAAATAGTTTCTATGCTACTTAAAGCGGAACTAGCAATAGGTGCACCTATAGTTAATTTATCATTATCATCATCTTCAAAATCATCCATTTCTTCTAATTTACGTTTTTCATTATTATCATAACTAATTTTTTCTAATCTCTCAATTGTTTTCGGAGCTGCTATATTCTCTTCTAATCCATTAGGAGTCATAGCACGATCTGTGTCATTAAATGTAATTGATTTATTTACGTCTGAACTAACGACGTCTTCAGATGAAATAAGCGAACCAGTATCAGATACACTATTATTAGATAAGGTGTCTACAATATCTAACTTGATTGGTGTATTTTCTTTACTGATAACCAGATTGTCTGTTGTTTTAAGAACCATAGCCTTTTCGTCCTTATTTAATATTTCCGTAACTTCACGAGTAATACTATTATCATCAGCTAAAGGTTTCTCTTCTTCAATTATTTCTTCTTGAACTTCTACATCCTCTTCAGTTGTTTCATCTAAATAACTGCGTAATATTTGTTCAACAGGAATAGATTCTCTAACAGCATTAATAACCCCTTCTTTTACTATTAATTCAAATTCGCGACTGTTTTTTTGTTTTTGTAATGCTGGAATATCTTTCTCAAAAAGAAAAATGTTGGCGTACAATTTTCTAGCGACATGTATGTAACATTTATGAACAAAATCCTTAAGTTTTGGAATATCAATATCAACTTTTTTTTGTTTCTGTCCTACTCTAATACATGTAAGAGCTTTCAATTGAACTACGTGAACACAAGTAATTAAATCTTCTAAATAACCACACCCACTATTATTAGTAATACGTTCTACTTCAGAATTAATAAGATCATCATTCCATTTGGGAATTCTAGTGATGAAATTTTGAAATGTCATCAGATATTTTTCAACTTCATCATTCTCTATACACAAAGTGTATGAATCTGTAAATATAGCTTTAAAACCATCCACAATATTTGGTGTCATAACATTCATAAGTCTTGAAACCCATTCGTTACGAGACTCATTTAAACTTCCTAGATTAAAGTCATCCATTTAAATAAAAGAGATATTTTCTAAATTGTAATCCGAACGAAAAAAAGTGAAAACAATAATAAAATAAATAATCATTTTTTCATTTCTAAACTCCTTTTTAATTTTTGAAAATGTAGTCAATAATTTATATTTTTTTAATAAATCTATATCATATTTTTCTATTTCATTCATCAAGTCTAATCCACTATAACCTTTTTGATATAATTTATTAGATAATTTTATAATATTTTCTTGATTAAATTTTTTAGGTAATTTTTTTAGTTGATTATTTAAATATATAACTCTATTATTATCATATTTTGTAGTATCAAAAGTATTTAATGCAGTGTGTTTATGTAAATTAATGATCTTACCATTAATTTTTGGATGATTAATAAATATCTCACAAAATCTTGATAATATTGGTCGTAACAATTTAAATTTATCTTCAACAATTATGAAAAACCTTGTTGTATTACTGAATAATTCAATACATCTTCTTAAAGCTGATTGAGCATCAATTGTTAATTTATCAGCATTTAAAAGTATAATACTTTTAACAATATCTCCAGTTGTATGAATATTAGTTTTTGCAAAGAACTTTAACTCATCTCTAATAAATTTTATACCTTTGCCATGACCACAATCAACGTACATTACATGTTGTTTTTTTAGATCATTACTGTCATTATAAATCTTTCGGATAAAATTATTAACAATAGTTCTTTTACCTGATCCAGATGGACCATGAAATATAATATTGGGGATCTTTTGTGCTTTAATAAAGTATTCTAATCTTTCTTCAATGTCCATATGAATATTTAAATTACTAGTAGTCATTTACTTTAATTATGTTGATATTTTTAATATGTATTAACAACTAAAAATATTATTAAGAATGACTATGTAAACTTTGTGTATATGGATTTGATTTAAATGCGCTCAAAATATCTGGTTGTATTCTGTCACAGCTGGCGCACTCATTATAATATTGAGGAGCATTAA
>Ga0206677_10002096_pt1 | contig 17984 bp, 19 predicted proteins | sample M130m12015metaG_FD_155475 | JGI IMG/M metagenome (GOLD analysis project Ga0206677, IMG submission 155475) | Ammonia-oxidizing marine archaeal communities from Monterey Bay, California, United States - M1 30m 12015 | ecosystem: Environmental > Aquatic > Marine > Intertidal zone | place: USA...
TAGTTGAATGAAAACATCCAACTTCCGTCATGATGCTGAACATCTTCGCAAATTGCCGTACAGTCTACATGCCCTTGAACAACATGTCCATCAAAACGGCCGTTATTCATCATACATCGCTCCAAATTGACCATGGATCCCACCTTCCAATTGCCTAGAGTAGTTCTATTCAGTGTTTCTCTTATGGCTGTAACTATATACTGATTCCCCTTTATCTCCACAACAGTCAAACAACAACCATCATGCGCCAAGCTTTGATCAATTTTTAATTCAGAGGTCATACCCGCTTCGAGTGTAAAGTGTGTATTTCCTCCATCTTTCTCGATGTGCACGAGTCTTCCTAATTCTTCTATAATTCCTGTAAACATAAACAAACACGTTTGATTATTTTTGGAATCACTTTAAAGTGTCCCAAGTATATATTCTACTTTTTCTTTTAAATACGGTACCTCAACTTTATAATATTTCTCGTATTCAGGGTGCAAAACAACAATAAACATTTTTGATAAATTGATCTGGTAATTTTTCTCTAATAAAAATCGATAAATGCTTAACTGTAATGTGTAATGATTAAAGCTTGTATCATCAATATCACTGAGCCCCTTAAAGCCTCGGTCCCAACGATTTTGGGTAATCGGGGTGCCATTTGATTTATTAATGACTTTTAGACTTCTTTTCCAATCATACATTTCAAATGAATCACCGTTCAATGCAAGGAAGTCAATAGTGCCAGCAACACCAATTGATTCGTCAAATATTCTCCATTCCGTTCTGTATGGCGTTAGAGAATCATGGTCATTTGTGAATTGTCGAAAAAGACTAAATTCCTGAGGCTGCTCGTAATCATTTCCGAGATAGTAATTTTCAATTTGTTCGTGAAGAAAAGTTCCTTGTTCAGATGCTTTAATTCCTTTTTCTTCCCAATTCTGTTTGATTTCGTAATCTTGCATCCCCCAATATTTATGATTTGGGTTCCAATTCCTACCATTCGTCATTTTCTCAATGGCTTCATCTGCATTAAATAATGGAAAAAACTGGGAAATTACTGTTGTAACTGACTGAAATTGAATTCCATCTATTGAATATTTATGCTCTTCTGCTTCAAAAACACACCGCTGGTCTCTTGGATGAATATTTTTTTGATTACAATTTATACTTTTCGATTCCATTTTTTCACATTATTATCTTCGGTATATGGAATGTTCTTTCAACCTTATTCCACATGACTTAGCTTTAGCATATTTGAACTTCCAAGTTCTTCTAGTGGAATTGATGCAATATTTATTATCAAATCACCTTGTTTAAGGTGCTTTTCTGACTTCATAATGTATTTAATATCCGCAATCGTATGGTCTGTACTTATTTGTTTATTGTAGTAGAATGCCCTTACCCCCCAAACTAAATTCAGCTGAGTAAGTATTTTTCTATTACTGGTGAAAACAAAAATATTTGCCTTTGGTCTTTGAGAAGCAATTTTGTAAGCCGTGTAACCCGAAAATGACATTGTAATGATTGCATCGACATCAACCCGTTGAGCCAGACGACAGGAATTATAACATATAGAATCCGATATAAATCGTTCTTTATTTTTTTCAGGTGGTTCTTCTTTATAATAAATCCCATCATGAGATTCCATTTCACAAACGATTCGAGACATCGTACTTATGACTTCAACCGGATATTTACCAACGGAAGTTTCTCCTGATAGCATTACCGCATCGGCACCATCTAAAACAGCATTTGCAACATCATTTACCTCTGCTCTTGTTGGGGTCATTTGTGTAATCATTGACTCCATCATTTGTGTAGCAACAATAACTGGTTTTGCATACTTAATGCCTTTATCAATCAACATTTTCTGGGTTAAGGGAACATTTTGAAATGGAATTTCAACTCCCAAATCACCACGAGCGACCATAATCCCGTCACTTTCGTTTATGATGTCATCTATGCACTCAAGTGCTTCTGGCTTTTCAATTTTCGCAATTACTTTTGCCTTAGCTCCGGCAGAGGATATTTTATGTTTTAAATCAATCATATCCCTCGCTGAACGAACGAAAGACAAACCGATCCAATCTACATCTTGTTCGATGGCAAATGACAAATCTTTTTCATCTTTTTCAGTTAAACTTGGCATTGAGATTCTCGTGTTTGGAAAATTTACGCCTTTATTGGATGAAAGCATTCCGCCCTGAATCACTTTACACGTGATTTGTTTTTTTCTGTCAGTCTTAGTCACCTCCAGCATTAATTTCCCGTCATCTACAAGGATTAATTCTCCTTTTTTTACATCTTCAGGAAGTCTAGAGTAATTAATTGAAAACACTTTCTCTGTACCTTCCACAGGATCAGTTTGTACCAATACAGTTTCGTTTACTTCGAGATGCACTCCACTTTTTTGCATCTCCCCTGTTCGTATTTTAGGGCCTTGTAAATCTGCTAAAATGGCCACATTTAATCCTAGCTCGTCGTTAAGCGACCGAATATTTTCAATAACTTCAGCATGATCCTCGTATGCTCCATGGGAAAAGTTTAATCTACACACATTTAAACCCGCCAATATCATTTCCTTCAATACTTCTTTGGATGAGGATGAGGGGCCTATTGTTGCTACAATTTTAGTTCTTTTCATTATTTTAATCATTTAAATATTCTGAAAATTCAAAATCACTACTCGTAAAAGGAAAAACAGCGACGACGCCGTTCAAGTCTCTTAGCTTGTTTATTAAATCTTGGATACCATATTTATAATTCTCTCTTAAAATCAAGAAGAAATCCAACCTTTCATTCTGTGTAAACAACACAGAAGCTTGCTGCTTGTTCTTTACAAGAAAAAATTTACATTGATCATCTTCATTTTCGTGAATGTAATATTCATATGACATCATTTTCCTGTTTTTATTGGGAAGGGTAAAGGGAACATGTGCTTTCTGAAAGCCAACACTCAAACTTGTATTCAACTCCCAAGCAAGTCGATGATCACCAAGTGCAGAAGAAATCCCAAGAATTGGAAATTCAATTTCCTCCTCTAATTCCAATTTGATTTTTTTCACACGAGTCATGTTCACAAATCTACACAATAATCACTTGTCACTTAACATCCCATCAATATCTTTGATTAGCATAAAAGCAAACATGTATTCTTTTAAAGATGTGATGATAAATCTTAATGAAAAAACCATTTAGATTTAGTGGAGGCATGTATAAATTTGTACTTTTGCTTTTTACAACTAACTGAACGTTTCATGAGACTTGTTTTTACCTTTCTGGTTTTTAGTTTTGGAGTTTTGAATACACAAGCACAGCCTACTAAATCCGTTACGAATAAAGATAGTTATAATTGGATGTTTGGACTTTCTTGGGTCATGACAGACGATGATGGAGAAGCATTTAATCCGTTTCTTGTTCAGAATCTACACACACATTTTTTTCCGACTCAAGTTACCGTAGATAAATATTTCTACAATAGCTGGAGTGGTGAAGCCGCTCTCGCCTACTCTATATACAATCCTCAAAAAATGACCAATGGAGAAACGGGGATTGAAGGAGGCATGTTCTCCATAGATTTCCATTCCAAATATTCCTTGTACAAGCTCCTCAATAAAGGGGCTATTGATCCATTTTTTGTCGGTGGCATTGGAATATCTTCAAGAAGCTATCAAAATGAAAACATACGACCGGTTTCCCTCACCTTGAATATCGGAGGAGGAATTAACTTTTGGATTTCTAATTATATTGGCATCCAAGTAAGAAGTACGGCAAAAGTAGGCGTGATTGACTTTTTTAAAAAATCAGATTATATGCAACATAGCTTAGGTCTTGTTGCACGCTTTGAAACCTTAAAAGGAGAAAACGATGAGTTCAGTAAGTCCAAGTACAAAATCAGTAAAAAAAGAAAGAAAATAAAGCACATGAAAAAGAAGAAAAAAAGAGACGATTCTTAATTCTTGATTTCAAACTTTTTCACGGTTTTCTGACTATCTGTTTCTATACCAAAAGTATATATACCGTTATTTAAGAGCTTCGTGTCATATCGAATAATATGACCTCCTTTAACGTAATGGTCCGAGGCAACAATCGTTTCATCCTCTTTTAATGTCCATATCTTAAAATCAACATGCATCGGTCGAGGACATTGAAAATAAAACTCAACTTCACCATTTACGGTAAAAGTTTCAGTGCTGTACAATACACAATATTCATTTGCATCAACCCGACCTTTACTCAATCTTTTCAAGAATAACCTATAGGCGATAATTACTGTCAACACAATTAATGAAGCTACTAATACATCTATTATCATACTCTAAAGCGCAATTAATCCCTCAATTGTTGAGGCTTTTTTATAAATTTCAATAATGTCATCGGCCGATAGCATAACCTGTTTATTACTTACAGAAACAAATTTTCCACTTGAAGAAGGCTTTAATTGAAGTTGGGTATTTGAATCATACAGTGCAGAAACTCTTGCCACATTATCGTTTTTGTTGGGAACAATAAACTTGAAAAAATATACGTGAGGAAAATCTAAAGCTTCCAACTGTTTCTTCAAACTTTCATATTCTTTCATACACAAAATTAATTTTTATTTGTTTATCAAAGACATACTATTAGAATTGATTTTGAAGTATTATTTTTACACGATGAAAGTTTGTTTTGTGTTCCTATTTTGTCTCGTTGCATCTGTGCACAGTCAAAAAAGCATTGATGCCTTAAAAATCAGTGGAGCAATAGATTTGGACGGAGAATTCAATGAAAAAGAATGGGGAAACGCGAAATGGCAAAGTCAATTTACGCAGCTTAAACCAATCCCAGGAAAAAGCCCGTCAAAACCAACAGAGGTAGCAATTCTTTACAATGATGAGGCCTTGTTTTTTGGGGTTAAGTGTTTTGATGTTGGGGACTCGGTTTCTCGTATATTATCAGCAAGAGACGATTTCAATCCCAATTTAGATCTTTTTGCCATATTCTTGGATACATATAACGATCATCAGAATGGATTCTTCTTTGGTTTAACTAGTGTGGGCGTTCAGCTAGATGCTAAAATCTTCAACGGTGATTTTAACGACCTTTTAAATCTTGTTTGGAACAGTAAAACCGTGATTAAAGAAAATGGCTGGTTTGCTGAAATTAAGATCCCATACTCTGCGGTTAGATTTCCAAAGGCGAACATTCAAAACTGGAACATTAATTTTGGGAGAGCGATAAGCCGATATCGAGAGGAAAACACATGGCACCCTGTAAACCCCGATCTAGAAAACTATCTCCTTGAAAGTGGAAAAGTAAACGGAATAAAAGGGATTGAGCCTCCTTTAAGACTTGCACTAATTCCATACTTATCTGGATATGTCAATCACTCCAAGGAAAATGGAACAAGCACATCATATAATGGAGGTATGGATATCAAGTATGGAATAAACGAGGCCTTTACGTTAGATGTTACTTTAGTTCCTGATTTTGGACAAGTTGTATTTGATAGTCAGGTTCTTAATCTGAGTCCTTTTGAAATCCAATTTAATGAAAACAGGCAGTTTTTTACCGAGGGAACTGAATTATTCACCAAATCAGGTCTATTTTACAGCCGAAGAATAGGTATCCAAGCTCCTGGAGCTGTTTTAAATAATGAATTGAATGAAAATGAAGAACTCCAAAGTCTTCCTAGTGTTCCAAAACTTTATAATGCAAGTAAGGTTTCAGGTCGACTTAAGAACGGGCTTGGAATAGGCGTTTTCAATGGAATTACGGCGGCACAGCAGGGAACAGCGTTGAATACATTAGATGGGGAAGAAAGAGAAGTTACAGTTTCTCCTTTGACAAATTATAATGTTATTGTACTAGATCAAAACTTAAAAAATAACAGCTTTGTGACTTTAACCAATACAAGTGTTTGGAGGCAAGGCAGCTTTTATGACGCAAATGTTACTGGTGTCAATGCACAGCTGAATTCGAATAACAACAATTATTTTATTGAAGGACAGGCTGTTTTATCAGCTATTTTCAATCAATCAAATACCTCCTTAGGTCATTCTTGGGGTATTGAAGCAGGAAAGCAAAGAGGAGCTTTCGCTTTCAGCATGGAATATTATGAAGAATCAGATACCTACAATCCGAATGATCTTGGTTTTCTTCAAGCAAATAATAGTCGTGTTTCCGAAATAAATATGGCTTACAGGAATTTCAAACCCAACTTTTGGAATCTCAATAAATTTATAAGCAATGTGTCTGTCTCCCATGAACGGTTGTATGAACAGAACTTGTACGGTGCAACGTTTTGGGAAATGCGTACGATAATGGTCAACAAATCTTTTAATGCCGGAGGGGTCATGTTTAATGGTTCTATGACTGAAAGTAATGACTATTTCGAGCCGAGAGTTTGGGGAGAAAAATTCATCCGACCGATTTGGACCTACAACCGTGCCTGGTTTTCCTCAAACTATCAAAAAAGAGTGGCTGTAGATGCCGGTGTCGGCTATGTTGCGGTCGATAGAGATAATTGGTGGGAATGGGATTATGATTTGGAGCTGAGGTTTCGCTTAAATGATCAATTATTCATAACACCAAGTTGGGATCAAGGTTTTCAATTCAATAGTGAGGGATATGCTGTTTCATTTGGAAATCCTGTCGATACGAGCAGTGCCATTATATTTGGAAACAGAAATCGCAAAACATCAACCATGACAATGGGACTTGATTATACCCTTACGAATCGAATCGGACTCACATTTAGATTGAGACATTATAACTCTAAGATATCATATAACTTCTTTAATGAGCTTCTAAGTAATGGAAGGCTGTCTAAGCTCGAAAACTATTCTGGATTAGATGAAAATGGAATCTCAGTATATGATATTAATTACAATGCTTTTACAATTGACATGGTATTTAGATGGGTGTTCCTTCCCGGTAGTGAACTAAATTTAGTGTGGAAAAACTCAATTTTTACATCAGATACAGAAGTAAGTGAAAACTATTGGAATACGTTAAATAATACCTTAAAAAACGGCCCAACAAATAGCTTTTCTCTTAAGTTAATTTATTGGCTCGACACACTTTCTTTAAAAAAGAAATCTATTTCAAACATTTAAAATAATCGAAAGGCTCTTTGCACTGATTACATTGATAATGCGCCTTGCATGCCGTACTGCCGAAGTGACTAACCATTTTAGTATCTCCTGATTCACATCTCGGACACGGAACAGCAACTGGCTCTGCAAACAATAACGATTTATCCGGTTCATTTTGCGGTGGGGCTATGCCATAATCTTTTAGCTTTTTTTTACCCTTTTCAGACATCCAATCTGTAGTCCAAGCGGGTGATATTACTGTATTAATTTTGAAATTTAATATCCCGTTTTCTTTAAACTTTGTTTGTATATCTTCTTCAATGGTTTGCATTGCAGGACATCCAATATAAGTTGGCGTGATTGTCACATGAACGACCTTGCTTTTTTCTTCTACAGATCTGATTATTCCCAAATCGACAACGGTAAGAACAGGTACTTCTGGGTCAAATACCTCTTCCAGCAAGCTCCAGATATGATTCATTGGATTTACCATTCCATATTCGGGTAGGTTCGTTGCATGTATTGTAAATCTGCCAACAAATACCCCATATGTTCAGAATGTCTTCCTTGGCGACCTCCTTCAAACTTCCAATTGTTTTCAGGAATAGAAATGCCTGCCATTGTAAACACATCCTTTACCGTCTTCTCCCATTCTAATTTAACTGCACTTAATTCAGGGACAATCTTACTTTTCTGTAACAAAAGATCCGATTCGTCCTCAAAAAATAATTCATGTGAATACCTATATAAAGTGCTCAAGGATTCCTGAATTTTAATATGGGATTCATCCGTACCATCTCCCAATCTAATCACCCATTCAGAAGAGTGTTTTAAATGATACTTGGTTTCTTTTAACGCTTTTTCTGCTATAGAAGCAAGATCTTGATCTGATGAATACTGTAATTTTTCTAATAAAGGTTTTCGAAAAGCATCAAACAAAAACTGACGCATAATCGTATCTCCAAAATGGCCATTAGGTTGCTCCAGCATCAGAACATTCACATACTCTTTTTCTAGTCGTAGAAAAGCAAGGTCGTCATTGGATTTTTTTTCACCACCCAAAGTTCCTGCATAATCTAAAAGCAACGTTGCCTGCCCTATTAAATCGAGGGAAATATTTGTTAAAGCGATATCTTCTTCAAGTATTGGACCATGTCCACATAATTCGGCTAAGCGTTGGCCTAAAATCAAACTGTCATCTCCCAACCGAAGAACGTAATTGTATAATGCCTCTTGTTTTGTCATAATTACATGTGTGAAATTCCATCAGGAACGTCATAAAACGTCGGATGTCTGTATACTTTTGAAGCTGCTGGATCAAATAGTGATTCTTCATCTGAAGGATCAGAAGCGGAAATTAAATTTGAAGGAACCACCCAAATCGAAATCCCTTCCATTCTTCTGGTGTAAACGTCTCTTGCATTTTCGATTGCCATTGTCGAATCTGAAGCTCTCAGACTCCCAACATGTTTGTGGTTGAGGCCTTGCTTGCTTCTAATAAAAACCTCCCAAAGAGGCCAATCTTTTTTATCTTTTATCATATTATGCTGATTTTTTTGCGGCTCTTTTATTGGCAAATGCCATTGCCGCCTCAACTACCCATTTACCATCTTCTTTGGCTTTTCTTCGAGCGTCAACCCTTTCTTTATTACACGGGCCATTCCCTCCTACTACTTGCCAGAATTCATCCCAGTTTATCGCACCATAAGTATATGACTTTGTAGATTCATTCCATTTTAAGTCTTTGTCTGGTATTGTTAAACCAATCATTTCAGCCTGAGGAACGGTAATATCAACAAACTGCTGTCTTAGCTCATCATTTGTATGGCGTTTTATTTTCCATTTCATCGATTGGGCTGTGTGCTTTGAATCGGCATCACTTGGACCAAACATCATTAATGCTGGCCACCAAAATCGATTTAGTGCATCTTGAGCCATTTCTTTTTGTTCAATCGTGCCTGAAGCCAACTTAGTCATGATTTCGAAACCTTGTCTCTGGTGGAAAGATTCTTCTTTACAAACACGAACCATTGCTCGCGCGTATGGACCATATGAGCATCTGCAAAGCGGAACTTGGTTCATTATTGCTGCGCCATCTACCAACCAACCAATAGCACCCATATCTGCCCAAGACAGTGTTGGGTAATTGAATATTGAGGAATATTTTGCCTTTCCAGAATGCAGGTCGTCAATCGTTTCTTCTCTATCCGCCCCAAGGGTTTCAGTTGCACAGTATAAATACAAACCGTGGCCAGCCTCATCTTGAACTTTGGCAAGTAATACGGCTTTTCTTCTCAAGTTTGGGGCTCTTGTGATCCAATTTCCTTCTGGAAGCATGCCGACAACCTCCGAATGCGCATGTTGTGATATTTGCCTAATTAATGTTGCTCTGTAGTTATCTGGCATCCAATCATTAGGTTCAATCTTGATGTCTTCATCAATTTTCTTTTGAAAATTTTCTTCTAAGCTTTTGATATCTATGTTCTTCATGAATAAAGAATTTACTAAACAAATATAAGTATAAACTACACCAACTAAAACAAATCTAATTGAACAATGTTTTACACCACTTGTAATCAGAATAAGATTGACTAATTTTAGCACCTAAATGGAAATGCATATTTATGAGTTCTGATTTTTACAAACTAACAGTAGAAGAAGTAGTTAAAGAAACTGAGGATTGCGTCTCGTTGTCATTTAGTGTCCCTGATGAATTGAAAGATAAATTTTCTTTTAGCTCAGGTCAATATTTAACGCTTAAAAAAGAAATCAATGGTGAAGAGTTGAGAAGATCATACTCGCTATGCTCCGAACCATCCTCTGGAATTCACAAAGTAGCTATTAAGCAAGTCGAAAAAGGAAAGTTTTCAACGTATGCGAATCTTTCCATTAAAAAAGGAGATTCAATTGAAAGTTTTCCTCCTGCTGGAAATTTTAAACACATTCCAGCTCAGAAAGCAGAGAAAAACTATGTGCTTTTTGCCGCTGGTAGTGGAATTACTCCGATACTTTCCATTCTTAAAAGTATTTTGCTTCATGAAGAAAATAGCAGTGTAAATTTGTTTTACGGAAATAAAGGGTTTAGTTCCGTGATCTTTAGAGAGGAAATAGAAGCACTAAAAAACAAATACATTAATCGCTTTAGTGTCACCCATATTTTTTCAAAAGAAAATTTAGGGAATGCGATTCAAAAAGGAAGAATTGATAAGAATAAATGTGAAGAATTGTATGATGCATTCTTGAAAGACATTGAAATTGATGACATCTATATTTGCGGCCCTGAAGAGATGACTTTATCCATTCGTGAAGAATCACTAAACAGAGGTGTTCCCAAATCCAGTATACACCTTGAACTTTTTGGAACTTCAATTAAGAAAGAAAAAACTGACCTTGTAAAAAACACAACCTCGTTTGATAGTGTTATAGAATTAAAATTGGATGGGGATGAATTTGAGTTTCCATTAAATACGGGGGGAGAAAACATTTTAGATGCCGCGCAAAAAACGGGCATAGATCTTCCATTTGCTTGTAAAGGCGGTGTTTGCTGTACATGCAAAGCAAAAGTACTGGAAGGAAAAGTGAATATGGATGTGAACTATGGATTAGAACAAGATGAGATTGACGATGGTTATGTACTCACCTGCCAGGCGCATCCTACCACTGAAAAAGTAATAATATCATTTGACGATTAAATTATGGGACTATTCAATCTTTTCGGAAAAAAAGAAAAACAAGGATTAAAGGGGTACTTTTCACTTCAAATCTCGAACATTGAAAAATTAAATTCAAAAGCGGTAAGGGTCGAGTTTGACGTTCCTTCTTCATTAGAAACAACCTTTAAATTCGAACCCGGTCAATATGTAAATATTGCATTAACAATTAATGGAGAAGAGCAGCGCAGATCTTATTCTATTTGCAGTCACCCGAACGACCCAATAAGTATTGCAATCAAAAGAGTAGAAAATGGAATCGTATCCAATTGGTTCAATGACCTAACGGATTTTAAAGAACCTATTTTGGTTTCTGCACCAACGGGTAATTTCGTTCTTCCCCAAAAAGCCAAAAGCTTCGTTGCGATCGCAGCAGGTAGTGGAATCACTCCCATGATGTCCATTCTTAAAGCCAAAGCTCAAGAAAGTGACGCCACACTTATTTATGGGAACAAAACCAAAGATGAAGCTATTTTTCTTGAAGAGATTAAAAAATTACCACTCAAATCTGCCACCCACTTTTTTAGTAGAGAAAAGGTTGAGGGCATGAATGAAGGCAGAATTGACAAAAATACCTTCACCAGCCTAATCAAAGAAAATATTGAAATTCTTAAAAATGATTGTTTCTTAATTTGTGGTCCGGAAGAAATGATCCTTTCATGCAAAGAGACACTCAACTTTTTTGGCCTTTCTGATGAAAAGATTCTTTTCGAACTTTTCACAACTCCTTTAAAAGCAGAAGAACCAAAAGCTGAAAAATTCAATGGCATATCCGACGTAACTGTAATGATTGATGATGATGAGGCTTCATTCGAACTCTCTGGAACAGGCAGTTCAATTCTCGATGCAGTCGAAAACGAAGGGTTAGATGCCCCTTACTCCTGCCGTGGAGGTGTTTGCTCTTCTTGTAAAGCGAAGGTTTTGGAAGGTAGTGCTTCAATGGATTTAAATTATTCTCTGACGGATGAAGAAGTAAAAGAAGGCTACATTTTAACTTGTCAGGCTCACCCTTCAAGTGAAACGCTCAAAATTTCTTATGATGAGTAGAAAAATCGTAGTTATTGGCGCAAGCACAGGTATTGGTAATGCTTTGGTTCATGTGGCAGCCAAAAAAAAGGATTGTAAAATCATCGCATTTGCACGTAATACGGAATTGATGGAGGAATCATTTAGATCGCTGAGTAACGTGACCTGTCATTACTTGGACCTCGAAAACATTAATACCGATGAATTTACATCAAAACTAAATCAATTCGGACCCATAGACATTTTAATCAACAACGCAGGCTTCCTTGTAAACAAACCTTTTGAAGAGCTTTTCAAAAATGATCTAATTAAATCATTTCAAGTAAATACCATCGGTATTATGGAAGTTACTAGGTTGTCTATCCCCTATCTGAATAAAATAAATTCTCACATTGTAAACATTAGCTCCATGGGTGGATTTCAAGGATCAGCAAAGTTTCCGGGTCTCACCGCTTATTCAAGCGCGAAGGCAGCCTTATGTGCTTTTACAGAGGTGTTTGCCGAAGAATATAAAGACTCTACAATTAAAATGAATTGTTTGTGTTTAGGTGCTGTCCAAACTAAAATGCTTGAAAAGGCATTCCCGGGATTCAAGGCGGAACTATCACCTGTAGAAATGGGATCTTTTATTTTTGACTTTGCGTGTAAACAAGCAAGATTTTTAAATGGAAAGATTATCCCTGTTTCATTGAGTACCCCTTAATTTATTTTTCGATTATTTTGTTGTATCTTAGATTGCAATTCAATAAAAATGAGACTCCTTTATCTCGTATGGTTTTCCTGCTTATTCATAACCCCTTATGTTATGTCTCAAGATATTCATTGGTCACAATTTAATGATAACCAGCTATTTCAAAACCCGGGACATGCGGGGCATTTTGACGGAGACTATCGTTTTATAGGTAATTACAGGGATCAATGGCGGAGTGTAACCGTTCCATTTAGCACAATGGCCTTCTCCATAGATGGGAAGTTTAAAAATTTGGGAATAGGGATTAATATGTTCAACGATCAAGCTGGAGATGGAAAGTTCAGAACAGTAGAAATGCAAGGAAATATTTCATATGCTATAAAACTCACCGAAGATTCAACTCATGTCATACGACCTGGAATTAATTTTGGAATGAACCATCGTCAAATCAATTGGGATGCATTGTATTTTGACAATCAATACAATGGTTATGTTTTCAACCCAAGCGCCCCATCGAACGAAACATATGAAAGCTCAAGAAAAACAAACATGTCTACTGGAGCAGGAATAGTTTATGAATATTTTAGAGACAATAGGTTTAAAGTTCTAGCAGGCGTTGGCGCATTCAACTTAAATCGACCCAACCAAGGATTTTACAACCAAGAAATCCCAAGAGAAATCCGATACAACACCTTTGTTAAAGGAACCTTTCAGCTCAATGAAAAATGGGATATTGTGCCGAGTGCTCAATTTTCTAGTCAAGGAGTTTACAAAGAATTGGTCCTTGGTGGTTCTGGTAAATATTATTTGGATCGAAAGAAAGACGTCTACTCTGCCTTATATGGAGGGATGTGGTTTAGAAATAGAGATGCTGCATACCTATCATTTGGGTATGATTATCAAGACTTATTTGTAGGAATAAGTTATGACATTAATTTTTCAAAGTTGGTTCCCGCCAGCCACTTGAGAGGTGGTGTTGAATTTGCTGTACGTTACATTATTCGAAAATTCAAACCAAAACGCATTATTCATAGAGTATGCCCAGATTATATTTAATAGTTTTTTTTATTGCCCTTTGTTTTACAGGATCTTCTCAAAAGAAATTAAAAAAGATCATTTCATTTGCTGACGAGCAATACGAACAAGGTGATTATTACTATGCATTGGATTACTATAAGCAAGCGCTCGACCAAGATTCAAATTCTATTGAGCTACTATGGAAATATGCTGAAACCCAAAAGGCATACAAAAATTATATTGAAGCAGAAAAATATTACGGTAAAGTATACGCTAGAGAACAAACCACAATCTATGAAAACAGCCTACTTAATCTAGGGTTGATGCAAAAACAAAATGGAAATTATAAACAAGCCATAAAGACGTTTAAACTTAGCGTTAAAAAGCTAAGCGGAAAGGGTGCTTCCTGGTTTTACAAAAAATCTGTGAGAGAAGTAGAGTCAACCAAATGGGTGCTTGAAAATAAAAAAGATGATTTAGATTCTTTAATACATTTACCGTTAACTGTAAATTCTTATGATGCTGAGTTTCCTCATGACTTCAAAGACAATAGACTTGTTTTCTCATCATTAAAAGCAGACTCCTTAAGCAATAAGGAGGAAGTATATAGCCAGTCCTACCGAAACAAACTTTATTATTCAGAACGTGACAGTCTCGGTAAATTCAAGTCATACAAAATCAATAAAGACCTTCTCAATGATGACAACAATTATGGAAATGGCACCTTTTCAAGTGACGGAACTAAATTTTATTACAGCACATGCAATGATAACGGATTCAGTTACACTTGTAAAATTTTAGTAACGAGCTATGTCGATGGGAAGTTTGAAGTTATTGACACATTAGGTACTTCCATTAATCAAAAAGGAAAAAACAGTACTATGCCGAGAATCGCTAATATTGATGGCCAAGATCACCTTTTCTTTTGCTCGAATAGGAGAGGCGGTGTTGGAGGATTAGATATTTGGGTAGCCGAAAGCCTTGATGGTATTAAATTTAAGGAGCCACGAAACATTTCCTCAATTAATACTTTTGAAAATGAAATCTCACCGTGGTATGACAACGAAGAGAACAAACTCTTCTTTTCATCAACATGGCATAATGGTTTTGGTGGACAAGACGTTCATTACAGTGTTTATATTGATGGAGTGTTCTCAAGCCCTATAAATGCACTCGAGCCTATCAATAGTCCTGCTAATGACATGTATTATTTTAAGCATGACGATACTACATATATGGCATCAAACCGTTTAGGTGGATATTATTCAAAGAACCCTACCTGCTGTAGTGATATTTATATGGATTATCCAAAAATTGAACTGCTAACAGAAACTTCAGAAGACACTATAGCAATTACAGAACAAGTAACTAAAATCCTTCCGATTACCTTGTATTTTAGAAATGATGAGCCCGACGCCTCTACGATGAAAACATCTACCAAACAAAACTACATGAGCACATATAAGTTATACGTGGATCGATATGATTACTACAAGAAAGAGGTAGCAAAAGGCTTGGGCACTGATGAATCAGGAAAGTTGGTAAATGAGCTTGTTGATTTTTTCTCAAATGAGGTAGATAAAGGGGCTAGCGACTTAGAATTATTTAAAGCAATGGTATTGGATGAATTAATGACAGGTTCAGAAGTATCCATATTTGTTAGAGGGTTTGCCAGTCCTGTTGCCAATACCGCATACAATATTAACCTCACAAAACGACGAATATCTTCATTAATCAACTATTTCAAAGAAACAGATAATGGAGTGTTTAAAAAGTATTTGAAAAACTCTCCCACAGTTAAAGGAAAGTTGTTCTTTTCAACGGCACCTTTTGGCGAATACGCTGCCGATCAAACGACAAGCGATGACGTCGTAATCCAAAATGAATCTGTGTTTTCTAAAGCAGCGGGAATAGAAAGAAAAATTGAAATTGAAAGCATGACCATTAAGAGAAACAAAACTGTTTTCCCTTTGAGCTCAGATGATTTTGTGAAAAACCTTAAAGAATCTAAAAGTGGGGAGATTCTTAATACGACATTCGAACTTAAAAACACCTCGAATGCTCAAGTAAGATTACAGATCGGTAACGACAACAATGTTCTTAAAATTAAAGAAAGCTCCACTGAATTGGCTCCCAATACGACCAGTACAATCAGTGTGCTATTTGATACCAAAGGACTCAGTGGCCATCAATCTCAATCTTTTAAGGTTTCTGCAGATGGCTATGAAGGAGAATTACTGTTTTTCATTAATACCGAACTAAAATAAGTCATACAAAATTCCGAGAAATAGAATTTTGTATCGAAGCCATTTTTTCATCTTCTAAATTTAACTTTGGTTGGTCAAAAGACACGTCTGTTATGTCATTTAATGGAATTAAATGAATGTGGGCATGTGGGACTTCAAGACCTATAACGGTCATTCCTACGCGTAAGCAAGGAACAGATTTCTCAATGGCTTTCGCTGTTCGTTTTGCAAAAACAATAAAGTCGCGAAGTGTTCGATCGTCTAGATCAAAAATTTTGTCCTCTTCAATTTTTGGAACGACTAATGTATGCCCCTCTTTTAAAGGGTTTATATCTAAAAAAGCATAAAAGTTCTCATCTTCTGCTACTTTGTAAGAAGGCAGGTCTCCATTTATAATTTTAGTGAAAATAGTTCCCATTATCTTGAGATTTCACAAATCTCAAATTTCAATGAGCCTCCAGGTGTTTTGATTTCCGCAATATCACCCACAGATTTCCCAACCAATCCCTTTCCGATTGGTGATTCAATCGAAATCTTTTTAGCTTTTAGATCCGCTTCATTTTCGGCAACCAATGTATATTCAATCTCCATAGCATTCACAAGATTTTTGATTTTAACCTTTGAAAGAATATAAACTTTTGAAGCATCAATATTGGAATCATCTATCAAACGAGCATTAGCAATTACATTTTCTAGCTTAGAGATTTTCATTTCTAAAATCCCTTGAGCCTCTTTCGCTGCATCATATTCAGCATTTTCAGATAAATCTCCTTTGTCTATTGCCTCACCTATCTGGGCAGATATGGCGGGTCTTTGAACCATTTTTAGCTCTTGTAACTCATCTTTCAGGTTTTGCAAACCCTCAGGAGTATAATAATTAATCTTCGACATAATATCGTAGTAAAAAATTTAAATAATAGGCTTAAATCCTATTCCAATAAAGTTTAATGAATTTAATTTAAACTAATCGTTGCTCCAATAGTATGGATTGTTCCGAAAACACCAGCAAATCTAGCACAGTATTCTAGTCCTAAAGCGGTTTTGTTTTTGCCTACGAGTGCATCGATTGAAAAACCAGCTGACGGCCCGATCAAAGCATTTGATCGGTTTTCAACAGATAGTATATTTTTTTCATATACATAACCAGCTCTTAAATTAAAAGCCATTTTATCATTAGTCATTCCGTAATCCAAACCTAAACGGTATTGATCATTTGAAAAAGAATTTGCCGTAAATCCTAGAGCTACATTTAGTTTATTACTCTCATTGAATATAAAATCATATGAACCACCAATACATAACAACGAAGGCATCTCAAAAGTTGCTGAGCGCTCCTCTAATGAGGCGATAAACCCAGTTGAGGTATATTCAACTTGTTGAGCCAAACCATCTCCCCTATAACGCATCACTGGACCAACATTTTTTAGAGCAATACCGAATTTCAATTGATCTTGTTCTCCTGTAACATAGCGTATCCCAGCATCTATGGCTATACCATTGGCTTTCATGTTTGACATGCTTTCAGATATAACTTTAAAATTAATCCCTCCGTAAATACTTGATGAAAACTTTCTCGCATATCCAACGTTAAAAATGTTCGTGCGTGGAGAGAAGAATCCAATATTTCCTTCTGGATTTTCAACTGTTGTAATCGGAATATCTCCAAAATTCATTGACTGAACACTAACAGCAATAACTCCATTTTCAGAAATTCTTTGTGCAATTCCAGCAGAGTTAAACGAAATCCCTGCGGATCCCATCCAATTGCTGTAATTAAATTTTATTTGTGTATTTTCTGTAAAAGCCAAACCAGCAATATTTGTATACGTCGCCTCTAACCCATTGACCTGTGCGTACCCAGCATCACCAAGGGCAGAACTTCTAGCCCAAGGATTTACTAACAAATGAGCAGCTCCAGCAGATCCAACACGGTCTTCATTACCGGCATATATCGCAGGAGTTATGAGAAGAGTTAAAAAAGTAATAATCAATATATTTTTCATAATTGTATAATTCTAATTTTCTTAAATAAGTTCTATATACCTTGTAAATCTACCTGCCTCATTCCACAAAAGAACTTCAATACCCGCTCTCCTATTCCTTCTACTTGAACGTGTATCAAATAGATTCCAGAAGCAATTGGAATGGCCTTATGATTGGTTAAATCCCAATCCAAAGAAGTTACTGGGCTGTCTTTATCAAAGGACCTTACTAATTTTCCATTTACAGT